>Ga0209745_1000371_pt1 | contig 26730 bp, 26 predicted proteins | sample BarGraNGADG00312_FD_184495 | JGI IMG/M metagenome (GOLD analysis project Ga0209745, IMG submission 184495) | Arctic peat soil microbial communities from Barrow, Alaska - Barrow Graham LP Ref core NGADG0004-312 (SPAdes) (version 2) | ecosystem: Environmental > Terrestrial > Soil > Wetlands > Peat...
TCGTGATCGCCCCCGGCTGCACCTTCCGCCCCAACACTCCCAGGGAGATTCTGGATGCGGCGTTGGATGCCCGTGACAACCGGTAGCTGTCAGCTGGCCACGTGGATTGTTGCCCTACATCCAGATGCAAGACGGCAACAGTGCTGGTATTGTCTCCCACGACGCGATATGGCAAGCTGAAGGCTGACTACCGACTACCGACTGCTGACAGCTGATGGCTGATTGCCGATCGCCCATTCGGAGGAGTTGCTTGGATCCTGCCACGATGATAGCCACTGCCCAGTATTTCCTACAGGTGGATTGGGCAACTCTAACCTCCATGGTGCTGGTGGTTCTGGCTGCCGTGGTGGCGCTGCGGCTTCTGCGGATATCCGTTCGAGGGATCGCCCGGGGCGTCCTTCAGAGGGACCGGGAGCTGGAGCGCGAGGTAACCCAGAAGGCCAAGACCCTCTCCCAGGTGACCGAGACCACGGGCAGGATCGTGATCCTCACCCTTACCGGGCTCACCATCCTCACCCTGAGCGGCCGGGACGTGACCCCACTCCTGGCCAGCGCCGGCATTGCCGGCGTTGCCATCGGCTTTGGGGCGCAGAACCTGATCAAGGACTGGCTGGGCGGCTTCTTTATCCTGCTGGAGAACCAGTACTCCGTGGACGACGTGATCAAGGTAGGTGATCACTCCGGCACGGTGGAGAGGTTGGACCTGCGCCGGACCGTGCTGCGCAGTCTGGACGGCTCAGTGATCGTGATCCCCAACGGCGAGGTGCGGACCGTCACCAACCTGACCAAGGAGTGGTCCAGGGTGGTGATGGACGTGAGCATCCCCTACGAGGAGGACGAGGACCGGGTGATTGAGGCAATGCGCCGGGTGGGCGCGGATCTTGCGGCGGACGAGGAGATCGGCAAGCTGATCCTGGAAATGCCAGAGGTGCCGGGGATTGAGTCGCTGGGGCAGTACCAGGTGACCATCCGCATGCTGGTGAAGACGTTGCCTACCAAACAGTGGACCGTGGCCAGGGCGCTGCGCCGGCAGGTGAAGAAGATGTTCGCCCGAGAGGGAATCCAGATCCCCTACCCCTACCCCCACCCGGTTTCTATCAACCCTCTCCCGCTCGGAGCCCCGCAAGAGGGGGGCCTCGCGAAGGTGGTCCGTCAGACAAAGAGGTCCGAGTAGTTTCCCAGCGCTACCCCTGCCTCCCGCAAGATATCCCGGCCGGCTGGGTCCAGCAGCGCCTCTAGCTCCTTCTCCCGACCATCCGCATAGGAGGTCTGCTGCCGCAGCCCGCCGTCTGGATAGCCCGGATGGCACATCAGCTCAGTGGAGCCCGGCTGGAGCCTCCGCAGCATGGCGTGGAGAGGCTCGGCCGAGAAGGCCGTCCCCAGCACCAGCCCGCGAAAATGGTCCGGCGAGATCAGTCCCGCCCTTTGCGCCTGAGACCGCAGCATCCGCCCCAGAGCGCTGAGTCCCAGCGCTTTCACCAGAGAGCCCTCAGCGCTAACCCCCGCGGGCCCAATGTCCACCGGGCTGCGGATCCCCCGAATGCCGTATCGAAGGGCGATCCGCACGGCCACCGGCTGAAGGAGCGGGTGGGTGTGGACGTGGTGATGGGAATCCAGGTGGGTCGGGGAGAAGTCGCCCGCGATGGTTCGTTCCACCTGGGCAGCCAACTCCGCCTCGATCTCATTCACGGGGATCATGCCCATGCTCAGCCGGATCAGGAAACGATCCAGTCGAAGGAAATTGCCGCCGTTGTCAACCAGATGGGGGACCTTTCCCGGCGGCAGGATCGGCCCGCCGCTAGTCAGGGTCAGGTGGACGCCGACGCCTAAACCTGGGTTCTCGGCGCTTATCTGTCGCGCATGTTCGAAGGCGGGCATGTTGGCCATCAGGGTGGTGCTGGTGAGGATGCCCATCCTGTGGGCCTCGGCGATCCCGCGGTTAACCCCCTCGCTGATCCCGAAGTCGTCCGCATTCACAATCAGAAGTGACGGCAATTGTCTACTCCTGGCCGTGTTCGCGGCGCGCACTTGATGCCTTGGTCCTTCAATGTCGAGGCAGTCTTGCCGTTTGCCACATAGGCCCCCATTCTCCCGTCCCGCAACTCGACCCCTCTCCCTCAGGCATTGTATACTCTCGCTACATCGCGAAGCTATGGATCGACAAGGAAGTCTAAGTTGTCTAACCGTGAGGAAGGCAGCGCCATTTCCCAGGCGCTGCGACTGTACGACGATCAGCCCCTCGCCGTTCGAACCTTCGTCAGAACCCGGAACCTTCTGTGCCCGATGTCCGATGTGGAGGTCCAGGTGCCGCGTGAGGGGCGCATTCTGGAGCTTGGCTGTGGGCATGGCCTTTTCTCCGCATTGATGGCGGTGTCCTCTCCTCAGCGTTCCGTCGTGGGAGTGGACCCCTCCTCCGTGAAGATCGGTACGGCATCTCGGATGGCGCGCCGGCTCCGCAACGTGGAGTTTTTTCAGGGGTCCATCGACGACGTCCTCGAGGATGGTCTGAATGCAATTGCTATCATCGACGTCCTCTACCTCGTGCCGGTTGAGGAGAAGCTGAGGGTCCTCCGCCGTTGCCACGACCTTCTGCGCCCGGAGGGCAGGCTGATCCTGAAGACCAACGACACCCACCCAGTCTGGAAGTACCGCTGGGCTTGGTTCGAGGAGGTGTTGATGACCAATCTTGGACTCACCATGAACCGTGGCTCCCTCCACTTCATCGCCTGCACCGAAACCACCAAGCTGCTCCTGCAGGCCGGCTTCAGCGACGTGAAGGTGAACCACCTCCCCTCCTTGCTTCCCTATCCTCACACCCTCTTCTCCTGCATCCGATGAGCGCACGCCTCTCCGTGGTTATCCCGGCATACAACGAGGAGCGGGTGATTGGCACCACGATAGCCAAGGTTGCCCCATGGCTGGAGTCGCACGGGGAGAACGAGCTGATAGTGGTGGACGACGGCAGCCTGGATGGGACGGTTCAGGTAGTCAAGGAGCTGGCGGCGCAGTACCCTTGCCTGCAACTGGTGCAGTGCGCCAAGAACGGCGGTAAGGGGAAGGCGGTCAAGGAGGGCGTGCTGCAGTCGCGGGGCGATTACGTCCTGTACACCGATGCCGACCTTGTGTATCCAATTGAGGGCGCGGGGCCCTTTATGGAGGAGATCGACGCCGGGGCCGACGTGGCCATAGGCTGCCGATCTCACGAGGGCACCCTCTTCGCCCTCAACCCCCGCCACTTTCCATATATCTACCAGCGCTACCTCGTGGGTCGCATCTACATCCGCATCGCCAATCTCCTGCTGGCCTTGGGGGTGAAGGACACCCAATGCGGCTTCAAGCTGCTGCGGGGTGAAGTCGCGCGCGACATCTTCAGCCGAACCCGATCCTACAACTTCGCCTTCGACGTGGAGGTGATCCACATTGCTCGGTTGTTAGGCTACCGGGTGGTGGAGTTGCCGGTGTACTTCCTCTACCTTGGAGAGCAGAGCAGCGTGGAGTTGATCCGGGATTCGGTGAAGATGGTGCGGCAACTGCTGGCGATCCGCAGCCGGGGCCGGAACGGGGAGTATTCCCTGCCCAACCCGTAGCAGCCCATTCTCATGCCCCCGCGCGCTTGAGCAGCGTCTCCAAGTAGCGCGATTTCATCTGTCTGCTGGCCAGCGCCTGTTGGAGCGGCGGAAGCTTTAGGATTGCCCCCAGGATCGCCGCCATGGCTCGGTGGTTCCAGTGGGCCTGGTTGTCGAAGATCAGATTCTGCAGCTTCCCGCGCTCAATCGCCATCATCACCGCCCGGTGGGCGCCGTTGGCCGGCGTGATCACCCGCTCCGGGCGCGACACCAGGTCGATACAATCTGCAGGGCAGGCTCGGGCGCACACACCGCACCCCAGGCAGATCTCTTCACTCACCCTGGCCTTCTTCATGGCAGGGCGCTGGGGATCGTGGGCGGAGATCATCGTCATCGCCTCTACCGGGCAGATCTCCACGCATTTGCTGCAGCCGCGACAGTTGGACGCTCTCACCTTTGGGACGAAGTTGGTGGTGTGGACGGGGTGGAGGAGCGCGAAGCGGCGGGAGGCGATCATAGCCTCGCAGCAGCAGCCACAGCAGTTGCAGATGAAATTGACACCCTCCCGCACGTTCTCCCCGAACTGTACCAGGTTGTTGTCGTAGGCCTGCTGCAGCAGATCGAGTCCCTCGGAGACGTCCACAAGGCGGGCGTATTCGTGGCGGGCAAGGGAGGAGGCGGTGCCGCCGAAGGTCATGCAGATGTCCATCGGCGCGTCGCAGGCCCTGCCCATGTGTTGCATCTTGTGGCGGCAGTAGCACATTCCCACGGCCATCGCTGGGGAGTTCTTGATCACCTCGCTGGCTCGCTCGTAGTCAAGCACCTGGAGGGTGTTCTCCGGCCGTAGAGCCGGCTCATGGACGAAAACCCGTCCCAGTTGGGTCTCCCCGTCGGTGAAGAGGGTCCTGATGAACTCCTCCTCCACGTTCAGGTACTGGTAGAACAGCTCTGCCAGCGCCTTCTGGTCCACGTCCCCGCGCAGCCGCATCATGGAGAACTCGAAGAAGCCGGCCATGGGCGGCGGGAGGAAGTAGTTGGTGGTTCCGTTCTCCTCGGTGTCCACCAGCAGCGCTCGGGATGACAGCCCGTCCAGGATGACTCGGGCCCCGCTCTCCGACATGGACCAGGCGGCGGCGGCTTTGGCGGCGGTGAATGGCCGGATGGGCAGCAGGGCGACCAGGGCAGCCTCCTTCTCAGAGAAGAGCAGCTGCAAGATCGAGTTCAGGAGTGCCGAGGGCGGCGCGCCCTGGGGGAACTTGTTGATCCTGTCTATCAGACTGCCGTATGCGGACTGGGTCACGTGGTGAGCCATCGTCGCCTCACATTGTGGTAGTTCCTATGGAGATAATAGCGTAAGGGGAGGGGAATCGCCATCCGGGAAGGCAGTGGCCGCTCTGGGGTCACGAACCACGATAGAACAAAGACACGAATCCATTTGTACCTTCTTTGTTCCTTCGTAGTAGCTTAGTGAGGAGCCTTGGGCGCGACTCAACGTCTTCGTGGTCGGTCAGCCCGGCTTCTTTCATTCCCTCCAGCGGGAAGCCTATCGTGACACCTCAGCAACGTGAAATCGCGGCCCCGGCCTCGTCCAGGGTGGAGGCCCGACCGGTGAACAGCATCCCCAGCGCCAGCAGCCCCAGCAGTGCATCCTCGGAGGAAGCGGTGAGCCGGTACTCGGCCTGAAACTTCTGGGCGATAAGCCCCCTAAGCTGCCCCATCTTCTGCGCGAGCCCCCCTGAGAACACCAGGCTGCCCCACTCCCGCCCCGGCGATAGCTGCAAGGCGCAGCCGTGGTAGTTCTCCGCCATGTTCTGGAAGGCCGCCCGGAAGATGTGGCCCACGGTGAGGTTCTCATCGCCGATGTTGGCGATCTCGCCCCGGTCGCCGCAGGGCCCCAGGAAGAAGGCCAGGTTGGCTCGCAGATCTGTCTCCTCGATGATCTCGGCCTGGCGAGCAGCGTAGCCCCATGGATCTCGAAGCTCGACCCCCTCCGCGCGAGCCAGTTCGGTGAGCAGGTGCATCAGCAGATCCAGGGAGCGGCCGGCCGGTATGTGGGTGATGGTCTTGTAATAGCGGCCATCGGCGGAGGGGCGGGTGCGGTACGCCTCCCCGTACTCTGGCCTGGGGGTAAGCAGGCTGACCTGGGAGCCGGTGGAGACGTTGAGCCAGAGCTCTCGCGGCTTCAGAAAGGTGCCGGCCAGGGCGACCTGCTGGTCGCCGATGGGGGTGTAGCAGGGGACATCCCGATTCCCGAGCCGCAGGGTGCCGACCACCTCGCCGCTTCGGCGCAGTGTAGGCCAGGTCAAGCCACCCAAGCCCAGTCTGTCCAGGACGGCGTGGTGCCACTCCATCGTCTCTACGTTAAGGGCGCCGTGGGCCGAGCCGTTGGTCGGGTCGCTCCCCGGAGCCGTGCCGCGGAGGTTGGCGACGACGAAGTCGCCCAGGTTGGCGGGGATGGCACCTTGGGGGAGGTTTCCTTCCTCCGCCATCCAGGCGAGGAAGCTGATGGGCAGCCCAGGCCGCAGCTCGTTGCCCAGCTGAAGCCGCTCCTCGGGGCTGATCTGCTCTGCAAGAAGGTCGAAGTGGGACCCCCTCCCTGACGGGTGGGTGGCCAGGGGACGCTGGTCGCGCCAGCCGATGCAGTTGAAGAGGGGACGGCCTGAGTCGTCGACCAGCACCAGGCTGCTCATCTGGTTGCTGACCACCAGTCCGGTGCAGACCGGCGCGAAGGGGATCAGCTCGTCCAGCAGTTGCCGGGTGGCCGCGACGATCTGGCCGGGGTCGTACTCGTTCCAGAGGGGCGGGAGCCCGGGAATTGGGTCGGGGAAGGGCACCCTGCGGATGTGGCCAATGCCGGGCGGATCCAGATCCAGCACGGCGCCCTTCAGGAAGGAGGTCCCAAGATCGATGCCGATCAGCTGCATAGCGCTTACGTTCCTACAAGGGCAGGATATCCGAACCCGAGACGAAGGGGCGGGAACTAACGTCAGTGTTTCTCGGCGCTCTGGATCGGTAGCACCAGTCGCTGGATGAGACTTTCAATCGCGTCCAGCGGACTGGAGCAGAGGCCGGAGTGGACAGGCGAGGTCTGAACCATGGTGCTGCGGGGCGCAACCAGCCAGTGGAAGCGCTCGGGCTGGGACAGTTGGCCGATTGGGCCAGCCTGAGGGCCGCCGGCACAGATCAGCACCATGGCCTCCAACTCCTTCTGAACGAGAGTGACGTCCAGATCCGGCGCCAGCGCCGTCAGCCGCTGGAGGTCCAGATCGATCCTCGCCTGAAGGAAGCGGCGGGTGCGGGAGAAGAGGATCACGCCGGCGTTGATGAACTCCCCCCGTTCGACCCTGGGCACGACCCGGATTACCGCGTAGTCATACGAGGCGAGAGCGGGCATTGCGTGCCTCCTCTACAAAGAGGTATGAAGCCTCCAGCCGGCCCTGCAGGACCTCCAGGTAGGCGGAGCGGACTGCATCGGGGCCTGTGGGCGCCTCGCCCTCCAGCCAACTATCCGGGACGGCGGCGATGATTCCTCTTAGAACGGCCGGGGTCAATTTCGGCTTCAGTTCGGCGTTTGCCTCGGCGATCGCGGCCGCGCTGGGCAGCAGGACGTGATCCCGAATTGCCGGGAACGGGTTGCGGCTGGCGGCCACGTGGCCGTTCCAGTTGTGGTGGAAGTACAGCGCGGCGCCGTGATCGATCAGCCAGAGACGTCGGTGCCACATCAACATGTTGGTGTTGCGGGCGGTGCGGTCCACGTTGGTCACGTAGCTGTCGAACCAGACGATGGTGGAGGCGAGGGTCGGGTCCACGGGCGGCGCGGCCAGGGGATCGAAGTCCAGGGAGCCAGGCAGGTAGTCCAGAGCCAGGTTGAGACCGGCGCTGGCCGAGATGAGGGCCCGGATCTCGTAGTCCGGCTCCGATCTTCCCAGGACCGGGTCCAGCTCTACCAGTATGATCTCCGGAACCGGCAATCCCAGGGCGCGACCGATCTCGCCGGCCACAAGCTCGGCGATCAGCGCCTTCGGCCCCTGCCCTGCCCCCCTGAACTTGAGGACGTAGCTCCCGTCGTCGTCGGCATCCACTATGGCAGGGAGGGATCCCCCCTCGCGCAGTGGGGTGACGTAGCGGGTAGCTCTAACGGTGCGCAGCAATGTGCCTTCCTTTTAGGGTAATAATACAACGAAAATGGCGTGGCGCCTCTACCCGATCTTGGCGTCGATCTCGCCGAAGTTTCGGCCTCGCGGCATCACGAAGAGACAATGGCCCTCGCTGCGCGCCTCCCAGAGGCCGCCGATATCCCGCTTTTTCTTGGAGTCGTCGTTGCTCCAGAGATGCTCCCCCTTGAACTCCACCACCAGGTATCTTCCGTCTTTCAGCAAGCAGACGAAGTTGGGGTAGAACCTGTGGGTTTCAGCGCTTCTCGGTTATCGCCCTGTACCAGCAGGTTGCCGCTGCCGGAGTCCTTGGCAGAGAGGGCACCGTCGCAGTTGAGGAGGCGGAAGGGGACCTCCTGGTCGTGGCCAACCACCGCCTGTTTGCCAATCCATTCCAGCCTGGGCATCCTGCCTCCTAAGAAACAGTTGCATGCATACTCGCCCGCGAAGATCGGGGCGCTCGCCATCAGTCGTGGGAAGGAAGGGTGGTGCCTGTTGGGATCCGTCCGCAGGGCGAGGGTCAACTCACGAAGGATAGTACATCATCTGTCTCGCCACAACAGCTCTCCCGAGAAAGTGGTGCGGCATACACAACATCGGAGTCCGCGAAGCGAGGGTTTTCTCTACTCAAGTTTCGGCATCCCCCCAAAGGACCACATCAATCCCTGGGACCCGCTTCTGAAGATTAATGCCATCTCGGCCTGGGATGGAGAATCCGAAGTTTACATGGCAACTGTCGCGACGCTGCCTGCCCTCAAGTCCGTGCAGTCTGATCCACCCCGCGGTATATCCTGTGCGCTTGCGGGGGAGTCGTCCGCCACAGGTGATTGACATTTACGGCAAGCGGCGGGAGTTATGGATTGACATTGTCAGTCTGCTAGAGTAGGCTTTAGTTCAGAACGAGGGCAGGTGCTGGGATGCCTGATGGAGACGTGATCCCCAGGTCGCCGGTGCGGCTCTGGAAGAGGCCACATGATCTGCTTTGCTCGCGCGCGGAGGCGAGACGGTGGCGGATGGCATCTGCCATCTGAGGAGAGTCAGATTGTTGATCTTTACCGCAGATACTGCGAGGAATGGATGATCTTCCGGGCAAGGCTCCCTGGGGCACTTGCAGGTTGGGCCGGAACTGGGAGGTGATGGCCATGGATGCCGACATACTAGCGGCCCTCGATCCGCGCGAGTTGGGACGCCGACTGCAAGAGGCGCGCAAGGCCCGGGGACAAACCCAGCAGGACGCGGCCGAGCATTTGGGTGTGGCACGGACGACGATCACCGCCATCGAGAAGGGCGAACGCAGAATCCAGCCCTCGGAGCTCGTTCGACTTGCCGCTTTCTGCGGACGCAGCGTCGGGGAGTTCCTTCGCCAGAGCCCCCCAACGGCCCCGTTCATCGTGCAGCTCCGTGCGGTGCTCGCACCAGGCATGGAGGTGGAAAAGGAAATCGCCTCCGGCATGGCCGAGTTCGAGCGCCTATGCCTGGACTATCTTGAGCTTGAGCGGATCTGCGCGGCGCCTCTCGTGGGGAAGTATCCGGAGCAGTATCGTACGAAAGGGGTCGCCCCTGAGTCGGCCGGCGAGGATGTGGCGAGCGCCGAGCGCAACCGTCTAGGTCTGGGTGATGGCCCGCTGCTCAATCTGCGAGAGGTGATTGAGAGCGACGTCGGCCTCAGGGTCTTCAATATCGATCTTCCATCGCGCATTGCCGAGATGTTCGCGCACACTGACGAACTCGGGGGATGCCTTGCCATCAACCGCAAGCACCCCGAGGAGCGTCGGCGCATGTCTTTGGCGCATGGCTACGCCCACTTTCTCACTAACCGCTATCGTCCGGAAGTCGCCTTCCTCGGCCGCTACCAGCGCATCCCTGAGCAAGAACGTTTCGCCGACGCCTTTGCCCGTTCGTTCCTGATGCCGGAGCCTGGATTGCGCCGCCGCTTCAACGAGCTCAAGCGGGGCCGTCAGGGCCGATTTACTCCGAGCGACCTGTGCTCGCTCGCTCACTTTTATTTCGTGTCGGTCGAGGCCCTGACGCTGCGCCTGGAAGAACTGCGCCTTCTTCCTGGAGGCAGCTGGGATCGACTGCATCATGCCGGATTCAAAGTCCAGGAAGCGAAGGATCTACTGCATTTGCGGCAGTTCCTCGCGAACAACGATCTGTTGCCACTGAGGTACATGTACCTGGCTGCCGAGGCCTTTGAGCGGGCTGAGATCACGGAAGGTCAGCTTGCGCGCTTCTTGAGAGTTGACCGCTTGGACGCTCGGCGCATCATCGCCGAGCTTGCGAGTCGAACGGTGGTTTCCGATGAGGGCACCGTTTCGACCATTCCAATCGACCTGGGCAAGTCACTTTCGGCTTGAGCCGGCACGGCTATGTGGATGAGTTGGTGAGGATGACGATCGACTTTGGCGCCTGCCAGGCAGTACTGCTCGACTGCTGCTCATTGTTGAATCTCTATGCGAGTCGACGGCTTGCGGACATCCTCCAGGTTCTCCCGGTCCGTTGCGCAGTGGCCGATGTCGTGATTGGCGAGGCGACCTACGTGCTGCGAGGCGGCGATGGGGATGATGCCGCCGAACGCGAAGCGGTGGATCTTCGGCCGTTCATCGCGTTCGGGCGTGTGGAGGTCTGGCACCTCGAGACGGACGCCGAATTCACCAGCTTTGTCGAACTTGCTGCGGAGATAGATGATGGCGAGGCTGTCACTTGCGCCTTGTCGTTCCATCGAGCTGGGGCTGTTGTCACCGATGATCGCAAGACGCTCCGAGTGATGGCCCGTGCCGCTTCTCGGATTCCCATTTTCACCACCAGCCAGCTATTGGAGTACTGGACTGAATCGACCCATGCCGACAATGACAGCTCGCGGGCGATGCTGCTGGATATCCAGATGAGAGCTCGCTTTGTGCCAGGCAAGCAGGATCCTCTGCTTGCCTGGTGGGAGTCTCTGATCCGAGATCCGTAGCGGCCAGCTCCTCAAATAGGCCATTTGAGGAGCTGGCCGCTTCCAAACGCATTCGTTCACTCCGCTGTCTGATACCAGCCTGTTCCTCCCAGTTGACAAATACTTGAAATTCCGAGTAAAGTTGTTCGATCATATGGCACAAATTTCGTAATTGCTGAAACTGGTGGGCGGCGTGTCCGCAGGCCGGTGCAGTTGAAACTGCCGTTGGTCGATCCGGCGTTGCAGGAAGTAGCATGATAGCAATTAACGATAGCGTGATAGGCGCCCGCCTTCAGGCGGCCCGCCGAGCTTTGGGGTTCACCCAGGGTGAGGTGGGGGCGCAGATGAAGATGGCTACCTCCACTATCTCGGCCATCGAGGCAGGCAAGCGGAGCGTGACTGGGGCGGAGCTCCATGCCTTCGCGGGGTTCTATCACCGTCCCATGGCCTACTTCTTCGAGGAGGAGCCCCAGGAGTCCCCTGATTTCCAGTACCTCTTTCGGGCAGCCGATGGTGAGCATCTGGATCGGGAGGCCATCCTTCGCTTCCAGGAGCTTATCCGCAGGTACGTTCTCCTCGAGGAGTTGGTGGAGGTGGCTCCGCTGGCGTTGCCGCCGGATTACTCTCACTTCGGGTTCCGCACCGATCGGGACGCCGAGACGCTGGCCGATATGGAGCGTGGGCGCCTTGGGTTGGGAGATGCCCCCGTTAAGGACATGATGGATCTTCTGGACAGCTCGGCGGGTATCCGAACCTTCCTGATTCCCGTAAAGGCTTCCCTCTGGTCGGGTTTGGTGGTGCGAGACAGGGAGGGCCGCCCCTGCGTGGCTGTGAATGCCCTGGAGGAATCTTACCGGCGTAACTTCACCTTGGCCCATGAGTATGGCCATGTTCTGGTGCACCTGGCTAAGCGAGGTGCGCCGGCGGCGAGGATCGACAAAGGGCCTGAGTTTGGGGGCACGTCGGCCGACGAGCGCTTCGCCGATGCCTTTGCCTCCGCCTTCCTCATGCCCCGCCGGGCGGTCCTTGTTCAGTTCGAGCAGGTGCTCGGGGCCAACAACGGCCAGTTTACCAGCTTCGACCTAGTGCACCTGGCCATGCACTTTGGAGTAAGCGGACAGGCCATGTCCTATCGGCTGGTTGCCCTCCGGAAGCTCCCCCGTCAGGTTCACGAGGAGTTCTGGAGAAAGCGGGGCAGCTTCAAGTCCCTGGCGGAGGCTTTGGGATACCCCGTGGAATGGAGCCGGAATGTTGTCCTCCCGGCGCGTTTCCGCTACCTGGCCGCGAAAGCCTACGACGAGGAGCGCATATCGCTAGCCAAACTCGCTGAGCTGTTAGAAGAGAACTACTTCGTCCTGCGCGCCAAGCTGGCCGATTATGGCCAGGGCTACGACGCGGCTGAGTCGTTGGGCTAGGTTGTCCAGGTGAAGAGATCTGGACGCCCAACGGGCCTAAGCCCGAGTCGACTGTCCACACCAGTTCCCTGGATCGCGACTGAAGAGATCCTCTTGTGCGCTGTCACTGAGGAGTATCTGACGGCAGCGGAGGCGCGCGGAATCTGGGATGCGACTGGGATCACCGACCCGAAGAGGCTTATCCCCTGAGGCTAGCTGGGGGAGCCCGTGGCGGTGAGAGGGACGAGCGAAGCGGTCGTGTGGCATGCAGACATCGTGGGGCCGTGGCCCGCATGGCAACGAGTGGCGAAGCCCCGTCCCCGCCATCTTGACAGTGGTAGTAATATTGGTCTGACAGCCGGACAGTCCCAATATACGCCTCTCAGGAGGCTTGCCGTGGTTTTTCCTGCCTTCGGCAAACTCACCCCGTCTCGGCTTTCGGAGCGGATTGCCGAGCGTATCGAGTCGCTAATCCTCGATAGCAAGTTGCGCCCCGACGATAAGCTGCCCGCCGAGCGTGAGCTTGCCGTCCAGTTCGGCGTCAGCCGCTCCGCGGTTCGAGAGGCCATCAAGCTGCTGGAGGAGCGGGGGCTGCTGGAACCCCGTAATGGCCGCGGCGCCTTCGTCACGCTCCCCGAGGCCAGCGATCTCTCGTCTTCCCTGAACGTCGTCTACAGGATGCAGGGGTGGTCCGTGGACAACCTGCACGAGGCTCGATGGTGCCTCGAATCCTTCGTTGCTGCCCTGGCCGCTCAGCGGGCGACCCCCGAAGATATCGCGAGAATGGAGGCTGCCATCGCGGTTATGGATGCCAGTCTCGACGAACCTCATAGCTACATGCTGGCGGACGCGGACTTCCACGCGGCAATGGCAAGCGCAACCCACAATCCCCTCTTCCTGGTCATGATCCGCCCCCTCGTCGATCTGATCCAGACCGTGGGGCACGAAGAGTTTCGGCACGGGCAGCTTGCACAACGGCACAAGAAACATAAAATGTTGGTGGAGTGCATCAAGATGGGGGACTCTTCCGGGGCAGAATCGGTCATGAGAGACCATCTGAACGCGACTCGGCGGGCCTTCGACAACATCGAGGTCTCAGACAGCTAGCTGGCCTGCTCAGTCATCTCGTCTTCACTCTTTGACCTAATTCTGGCTCAGACCACCGCGAGACTGGTAGTAGCGATATCCACGGAGCGACGAATACAGGGCCGGGCGCGACTTCCGGCCGCTCGATTGGAGGACGCGGTTGCCAAAGATGATCGCGAATCAGGAGAAGATCTCACGCCATCGAGCCTTCTGGGAGCGCACCGAGACCGATCGCCCGATGATCGGCGCCACGATCGCCACCTTCCCATCCCTTCGCTCCGTACGAGGTAAAGGGCTTCTGACCCCGGGCGACCTGGACCAGGTGGAGTGCGCAAGGGAGTTGGAGGTGGAGTGGGAGCAGTGGCAGGATGCCAGCGGCGATGCCTTCTGGTCGGCCTTTCCCCTCTGGGCCTTCCCGTGGCACTCGGCCATGGCCGGATGTCCCGTCGAGCGAGCGGTCGACAACTTCTGGGTGGACCCCGCCGCTGCAAGTTGGGATCAGTTGGAGTCTGTGCGTTTCGACCCGGCAAATCGCTGGCACCGGCGGCTGCTTGAGATGACCGAGGCGCTCAAGGAGCGTTCCTCCGGCCGCTTTCCAGTGGGCGTGGGACCCCTGATGATGGGTCCGGCCGACATCATGATGGAGTGGCGGGGACGTGAGGCGCTGGCCCTGGATCTCTACGACGCGCCCGATAGGGTGATGGCCCTGGGCCAAGCGTGCGCGAGGCTGTGCATCGACGCGGCCGAGGCCCTCTTCGACGTGGCCGGTGGCTACGCAGGGGGCTTCTGCGGCACAAGTCGCTATCTCTGGGCCCCCGGCAAAATGGTGGAGACAACCGAGGATATCAGCTTCATGATGTCCCTCGCGGCCCATCGGCGCTTCGTGGCTCCGCTCCATGCGGTGATCGGGCGGCACTTCCCTTGCACCGTCCTTCACCTGCACTCCGCGCAGCTCCACACGGTTCCCAACCTACTGGAAATCCCGGAGATAGGGGCGATCGAGATCACCCCGGACTTCGGCGAGGACATGCTTCCCCACCTGGATCTCCTCTCCCGGGTCCTGGAGCGAAAGCCACTCATCCTCCATGGGATCATGTCCGTGGATTCTATGAGGGAGATGGCTCGGACCCTACCTTCTCGCGGTTTTGCAATGTTCCGCCGCTGCGATAGCCCCGCGGAGGCGCGTGAACTGCTGGGAGCTCTCTTGTGAAAATGGCGAGTGCCACAAACACGAAGACACAAAGGCAACAAGGAATCGAAGAAATCCCCCGCACGGTTTTCATCCATAGGAGGAACTTATGACCACAGGGGGAAGAGAGAGTATGGTTGCGGCATCACCGGAGTCGACTATTGGAGGCCCGAGGCGCCGTGGCTTGAAGCGTTTACTTGGTCGGGACTACCAGCTGGCCTATCTCATGATAGCGCCGTCGCTGCTCGTCCTGCTGGGCCTCATTGGCTTTCCATTTGTTCGGGCGATCTCCCTCTCCCTCGAGAGTCAGCCAATCGGGGGTGAGGGGCACTTCGTTGGCTTCGACAACTTTGCGAGCCTCTTACAGGATAAGTTGTGGTGGCTGACCTTTAAGAACACCCTCTTCTACACGGTGATGGGTGTTGGGCTGAAGACTGTGGTGGGGATGGTCTTCGCCCTGATCCTGCACCAGAAACTGAAGGGCCGAACGGCGCTGCGGGCCCTGCTGTTTGTTCCATGGTCGGTTCCCATCGTCGTGGATGCCTTCGTCTGGCGTTGGATCTACAGCGACCTGAACGGCATACTGAACTTCGTGCTCTACAGGCTCCACATCATCGACCAGTACGTCCTATGGACCTCCGACCCAAAGATCGTGCTCTGGGCGATCATCGCCGTGGTGGTATGGCAGGGCACGCCCTTCTACATGATGAACTTCCTGGCTGGGCTTCAGTCCATTCCCGAGGAGCAGTACGAGGCCTCGAAAATCGACGGTGCCAGCGCATTACAGAGCTTCCGGCACGTGACCCTCCCGGGGCTGACCAGCGTCCTGATAGTGGTGACGCTGCTCTCCACCATCTGGACCTCCAATGAGCTGCAGTTCGTATACATACTGTCCTCCGGTGGACCGGCCCACTTGAGTGAGATCTTCCCCACCCTTGCTTTCTTCACCAGCATCCCCGGTCGGGAGCTGGGGATGGGGGCGGCCGTCGCGCTCTCCTTCTTCCCCCTGATGGCTAGCCTCATCGTCCTGGCGGGACGATTTATGCTGCGAGGTGCTGAGGCATGAACGGCTCCAAATCTATCCAGCGAAGCAGGTGGCACTTCTTCTCCCGGCCCGTTCTGGCGATCGGGCTGCTGTGGACCCTGTTCCCGTTCTACTGGCTTGCCAGCACCGCGCTCAAGCCCAACGACGACATGTACCGTCCCGAGCCCCTTCTCGTGCCCCAGCGGCTGACGTTGGATCACTTCCAGAAGGTGCTCTTCGACTCCCACTTCCCGGAGTACTTCAGGAACTCAACCGTGATAGCCATCTCCACCACGGTTCTCTCGTTGTTCGTGGGGATCCTGGCGGCGTACGCCATAGTGAGGCTGGATTTCAAGGGAAAGAACCTGCTGGCCCGGGTGCTCATCTTCTCCTATCTGGTCCCGCCCGTTCTGCTGTTCATTCCCCTCTTCGAGCTAATCTACAAGTTCGACATGCTCAACAGCCTGCAGGGGCTGACCTTTGCCTACCTTACCTTCACGGTGCCCTTCACCACCTGGCTCCTGATGGGCTACTTCCGGACGGTGCCGGTGGACCTGGAGGAGGCGGCCATGGTGGATGGCTGCAACCGGGTATCGGCACTGTTGCACATCACGCTTCCCCTATCGGCACCGGCCATAGTTGTGACCGCGCTGTTCTCCTTCACCCTGTCCTGGAACGAGTTTCTGTACGCCCTCACGTTCACCTCGGACGCTGCATCCAAGACTGTCACCGTAGGTCTTGCCTCCACCGTGGCGGAAGATGTGTTCTTCTGGGGTGTGATGATGGCTGCCTCCGTCCTGATTGCCATTCCTCCCGTCGTGCTGTACCTGCTGGGACAGCGATGGGTGGTCAGCGGACTCACGGCGGGAGCCGTGAAGGCGTAATTGCCCCAAGAAGCATTGAGAAAGGAGGCGGGGAGAAGAAGAATCGGACGGATTCCCGATGTCCTCATGGATTTGGTACGGCCACATGAACGATCTTGAAAGTCAGGGGAATATGGAGGTCTCAACCATGTCTGACAGAGATCCGCGGGATCGTAGGTTGACGCGGCGCTCTTTGCTGAAGCTCGGTGCGGCTTTCATCGGCATGGCTGCCGGTGGAAGCTTGATCGCCGCCTGCTCTTCTCCAGCCCCATCGGGATCGGCTCCGGCGGCCCCAGCGGCCGCCACGACCGCGCCCGCGGCAGGGGCCGCGACCTCGGCTCCGGCCGCCGCTGCCGCCACCTCTGCTCCGGCTGCTCCCGCGGTGGCAAAGGGGCAGAAGCTCACCATCTGGATGGGGCAGAGCTTCCTGGAATCGTTGGACAAGCAGCTTGGCTCGATGTTCACGGACTACGGCAAAAGCAAGGGAGTTGAGGTTGATTTCCAGATCGTCCCGTCTGCCCAGATTCCCCAAAAGCTTGCCGCGGCGATCCAGGGGAAGAACCCGCCCGATATCGCCTACCTGTACGATGCCGACACCCAGTACTACAAGGGGCAGAACCAGCTGATCGAAGTGAGCGACGTCTGGGAAGGCTTGAAGAAGAAGGGCGGCGACGTCTATCAGGCGCCCGTGGACACCGTCACCAGTGCGGACGGCAAGGCCTGGTCGATCCCCGTGGTGATCAACCCCTGGCCCGTTCACGCCCGCAAAGACCTGCTGGATAAAGCAGGCTTGAAGTACCCGGCGACCTGGGACGATTTCATCGACGCCTGCAAGAAGACTCAGAACCCGCCGGGCCTCTACGGATACGGCCCCTGCCTGGGCAAGAACGACGACAACAATGTGAATATGATCCACATTATGTGGACCTATGGCGCCCAGATGCAGACCAAGGACAACAAGCCTGCCTTCAACTCGCCGGAGACCCGCAACGCGTTCCAGATGGTCGCGGACATGTACACCAAGCACAAGATCATCCCGCCCGGGGCGATCAACTGGGACAACGCCGGCAACAACAACGCCTACCAGTCGGAGCAGATAGTCTTCGTCCAGAATGCCGCGTCGGTTCTGGCCTGGCTGCAGGCAAACAAGCCCGACCTGGCCAAGAACACTATCCTGGCCAACATCCCGGCCGGCCCGGCTGGCAGTTTCGGCGAGGTGGACTGCTGGGCGCTGGGGATCTTCAAGGATAGCAAGATCCCGGACATCGCCAAGGAAGCGCTGGCTTTCATCATGGACCCGGAGCGCTATAACACCTTCATCGTGGCCGCGGGCGGCCGCTACGTGCCGGTCTACAAGAATCTGACCGACACGCCGTTCTGGAAGTCGGATCCCTACTACAACACCTTCCCTGGGATCGCCAGCACCGGCAGGATCATGGCCTATCCCGGCCAGCCCCACCCCGCCTTCGGGGAGGTGCTGCGGAATTACGTCCTTGCCGACTGCATACAGGCGGTCATCGTGCAGGGCCAGTCCGTGGACGATGCCGTGAACGACGCGGACAAGAAGATCCAGGCGATCTACAAGAAGAACGGCATGATCTAGCCGAGGGCCAGCTACCGGGTGCCAGGGGTCGGGGATTAGGCGTACCGCCTCTCCCTCTGGGAGAGGCCGCCCGAAGGGCGGGTGAGGGCAGGGCTGGAGCAGAGAAGCCCCTTTCCCTCACCCCGACCCTCTCCCAGAGGGAGAGGGGAGTTGATGCTGAGGTACAAACAACATGAATAGCCGCGAGCGCTATAGCCGCGCGATCAAGTTCGATCAACCGGATCGGGTTCCCATCATGCATCGGACGCTTCCGGGCAGTTTCCACAAGTATGGTAAGCGGATCGATGATCTCTACGCGCGGTTTCCCAGCGACGCACTGCTGTCGCCTTCAACTCACGGTTGGTTCAACTTCAAGTGGGCCGTTGGAGAGACCAGCGGCCAGTTAAAGGGAGCCACGGACGAGTGGGGATGCGTTTGGGACAGCCTGACGGACGACTACCTGGGGCAGGTCTTCGGCCATCCCTTAGCGGACTGGTCGGCGCTGGATGGGTTCAAGGCGCCCGATCCGATGGTGGGTATCGAGGGTGTGGATGAGATGGTGGAGTCGGTTAAGGCGGACGACCACCAGCACTATTCCCTGATTGAAGTCGGCACCCTCTGGCATCGGACCAACTGGCTGCGAGGCTTCGAGAACTCGCTAATTGACGTTGTGGAAGACCGGCCGGAGATGTACCACCTCCGCGACCTGATCACCGAGTTTCTCCTCAAGCGGGCGGAGATATTGCTGGCGCGTCGAGAGTACATAGATGGGGTTCTGGTAAACGACGACTGGGGCACGCAACAGACGCTGATGATTCGCCCCGAGTACTGGAGGAAGATATACAAGCCCGCATATGCCAAGATCGTCGAGGCGATCCACAGCGGCGGGCTCAACGCCCACCTGCACTCCGACGGCGTGATCGACGCGATCATGGATGACCTGATCGAGATCGGCTTCGATGAGCTGAACCCGCAGGTATCCTGCATGGACATCGAGGATCTGGGGCGCAGGTTCGGTGGCCGGGTGTGTTTCCGGGCGGATATGGATCGACAGTACACGTTGCCCTTCGGCACTCCATCTGAGGTTGAGGCGTTAGTCCAGCGCCTGTACAACGCCTTCGGTCGCTCCGGCGGCGGCTACGTGGGCTACGGACAGATTGGGACCGACGTGCCCCTGGCCAACGGCGAGTCGATGCTGGCGGCTTTCAATGGATTGCGATACGAGCCGAGGGGCTGATTCGCGCTAGAACGAACTGGTCACGGAGTGGTAGCCCGTGGCGCCGTCGGGAGAGGTTCCCGTCTCCTGTTCGATCTGCAGCGCCCCGGTTTGGTCGGTCGCGCGAACCCTGAAAGTGTGCCGGCCGGAGATCATTGGCCAGTCGTAGCGCCACTGGATCCAGGTCAGAGGGCTGATTGTGGGCACGCGTAGCTTTGCTGCTTGCCACTCGCCCCCGTCGATCTGTATCTCGACCTTCTGGATGTTGCGATCCCCTGCCCAGGCTATGCCGCCGATCGGGACGATGCCGCCAACGGCGTGGTCTTTGGATGCCGTGTCGATCACCGATACTATCTGGGGGCGCGCCTCTCGGTTCCACCCACGCTCGACCCAGTAGCCGTCTTGCTCCCGATCGACCGCCTGGATCCGGGTGATCCACTTCGGCTGTTTCATTCCGTACCGGTTGGGGATGTAGATGCGCAGCGGGAAGCCGTGCTCCACCGGCAACGTCTCGCCGTTCATCCCGTAGACCAGGAGTGTTCGGGGGTCGTTGAGGTCGGCCGTGGCCACGCTCTCGTAGAAGCCGTCGGCCGCCTCGATGCGCAGCTCCTTTGCCTCCGGACGGAGCCCAAGGTCCTGCAGCACGCCGGCTAGCCGCACGCCGGTCCAGTAGCTCATGCCGATCAGCTCGCCCCCCACCGGGTTGGAGATGCAGGAGAGGGTTATTGGCTGGGTGACGGCGGGGTAGGCCATGAGATCGGACAGGGTGAGGCTGCGAGGCTGAGTGAAGAGGCCAGCGACAGACAGAACCCAGGAACTGCCGGTGATGACCGGGGGACGTAGGTCGATGTCTATGCGGTAGAAGTCCGCGTTGGCCGTGACCTCGGTGCGAGTGCCCAGCGCGGGCTCGATCCTGTTGGGCGGGACCGTAGGTGCCGGAAGTACAGGCCCCGAGAGAGCCTCCTCTGCCCCGGTCTTGCGCCGACCCTCTTGCAGGAGCCAGCCTGCTCCCCATCCGGCCAGGGCCAGCGCCAGCGATCCGCCGACGATCCTCGCCAGCGCCCTCCTCCGATCGGGCGAGTACTCAGCCGCGGTTTGTCCGGAGCCTTCCTGCGCTCGCCTGGACTCGAGCAGGTATCCCAGCGACGCGCCCCACAGGATGATAAGGAGCGCGCTCCACAACAGGGTGAGCTCGGGATTGCCGGTGTTGCCCAGGCTTACCTCTAGGACGATGGCCAGGAAGAAGATGGCCATGCTGCCGAAGAAGCCGATGGACGACGCCGACCAGGGAGTCCGATCGCGACCCCACACGATTAGAATTCCGAATACGATTCCCACGATGACGCCCAGGCCCACGCCAATCAACTGCTCGATCAGTTTGGCAACCTCGTCGATCTGGCCGAGGTGCAGGAACTGGATAGCCCTCACCATTGTGTCGATGCCCGTGGTGACCAGACCCCCCGGCAGGGCTCGGGTGATCCACGCGAAGAGATCGAAGGGGACAAATGGTATATCGGCGACCTGTTTGGCGAGGTAGAAGAGAGCCATTACGGGGAGGCTCGTCAGCCCCCCCAGGAATGCCCCGTAGAGTGAAGATCGTCCACGCATTTTGCGCTCACATTCCTCGAGCGAGATGGGATCGCGAGGAGGCTGTCTACTAACGAAAACAGAGCGCAGGAAATATGCCACCTCGGCGAGAACTGGGATTTGGGCCCAATTGAGGAGCGTTATCGCCCTGCAGATCGCCCTTTCATCCTCCCGAAATAGCCATGATGATGCGGACGCTATCATCAGGTGACAGCGGCGCGCACAGATCCTCCGCCGTGGTTTGATTCACGAAGATCTTGATGTGCCGACGGATCTCGTCCTGCTCGTTTATGACGCGAAAACGAAGGCCCGGAAATCTTCGCTCCAGGTCTGTAAACATCTCCGCGAGCGTGGCCCCGTCGGCTTGGACGACGCTTTGCCTCGTATACGAGCGCAGGGGCGTGGGGATACTAACGTTCATTGAGTCCAACTTGGGGGCGAACCGGCGGCTCGCCCCACGATTTCATCCGCCTAACTCCGCAACTTCCACCGAGTAGATCTCCGGCAGCGAGTGTGCAATTTGCCTCCACGACTCGCCTTCGTCGGGGCTCGCCCAGACCTCGCCCCCGGTCGTTCCAAAGTAGATCCCAACTGGGTCATGCGAGTCTGCCGTCATCGCCTGACGCTTCAAACTGAACCAGCCGCCGGACTTCGGTAGGCCCTTCTCTTGTCTCTTCCATCTCTTGCCGCCGTCGTGCGTGACGTACGTCGCCGGCTTGCCATTCGGTGTGACACGGCCGAGCGGAAAGCCGCCGTCGAGCGGCATAACCCAGACGGTATCCGCATCGCGGGGATGCAGGACTATCGGAAAGGAATAGTCACTGATGTCGTTCTCCTTCGGCAGGTTTAGTCCAACGCGATCCCAGATGCCCTGCGCGCGATCCATTCGATAAATGCCGTAGTGACTTTGCTGATAGAGACGGTCGGGATCTAGTGGATGCATTCGCATGCAATGCGGATCGTGCCCGGTTTCCGCCTCGGTATTGGGAAGGAAGTCGGATTGCAGTCCTCTGTTTATCGGATGCCAATCCCTTCCCTTGTCTGTGCTTTCGAAGACGCCCCCCGTGGCACCGTCCGAGAGACAGAGGTACAGGTGGTTCGCATCGCGCGGATCGATCATGATCGAATGAAGCGTTGAACCATCTGGCGGACCCTCTTCGTCACCGGCGCGTGTTCCCCACTTTGGATGATCGTTGAATCCAGGCACGCCTTCCCAGGTATCGCCGTCGTCCACCGAACGGAACAATCCCGGGGGTGACGAGCCGAGGTACCAAACGCGCGGCTCGCCGGGATGTCCGGGGCTGAGCCAGAAATTATGGTCCAGCACCAATCCCTTCTGTCCTTCGGGCGCTCTGGGGAAGGCGGGGGGCTTGCTTGCTTCTTTCCAATTCCTGCCGACATCATTCGAGCGAAAAATGGTTGGACCCAGATGGCCGGTCATCGCCGTCATCAGGATCGTTTGATGGTCTCGGGGGTCCATCACCATGTGATTGACGATGCTGCCGATCATTATCTCGCCTGACGGCTTCCAGGTTCGACGCGATTTGTCACCCTGCAATATGAACGCCCCTTTGCGGGTGCCGACGAGCAACGCGATTGATCCTTTGGCGGATATTGTTCCTGGCACTTTCCCTCCCAGATCCCACCCATGAATGGACACTAAGGAACGGAAGAGACCCGATGCAAGCCGTGTGCCACACCTTGGTGGCGATAGCATGGCTCACGACAGGGGTGACAGTGTGAGTCTGTAGCGTCGGGGCTCGTCCCCGACGCTACAGACTCACACCCCTGTCGTGAACCATGCCACTGCTCAAGCGATGCTGGGCGGGGTCTCGAGCCGCCGCTGCCGATGTGTGAGAGCTTTACTCGAGTTCTCTATCCCTTGGCCTCTAGCGCCGCCTGGCGAGCCCGGTAGGCCCGGATGTAGCTCATCCCGTACTCGTCCTTGCCCAGCAGCAGGTCCGACGCCTGGATCGCCTTGGCGATCTCGGGCACCGTGGGGTCGATGATCGGGCAGTTGACCCCTGCCTGCAGCACCATTGGGAGGTAGGCGATGTTGATGGTCCGCCGTTCCGGAAGGCCGAAGGAGACGTTGCTAGCCCCCAGGGTCATGTTGCAGCCCAGCTCCTGGCGCACCATCCGGATCACCTCCAGCGTGACCTTCGCGGCGCTGCTGTCGGTGGATACGGTCATGCAAGCGCAGTCCACCAGGATATCTTCCCTCGGGATCCCCAACTCCTCTGCCCGGGCCACGATCTTCCTGGCGATCGCCAGCCGCTCCTGCGCGTCACTTGGGATGCCGGTATCGTCCATGCACAGCGCCACCACCGCGGTGCCGTAGCGCTTCACCAGGGGGAGGATCTGCTCCATCCGGTGGGCCTCGCCCGTCACTGAGCTGAGGAGGATCTTGCCCTTGTATACCTCAAGGGCGGCCTCCATAACATCCGGGTTCGCGGAGTCCAGGCAGATGGGGACGTCCACCGTCTCCATCACCGCCTTCACGGCCTCCTTAACCATTTTAGGCTCGTCCACGCCGTGGTAGCCCACGTTCACGTCCAGAATCTGGGCACCTGCTTCCACCTGGGCGATAGCCTCTCGGCGAACCATCTCCACGTCGCCTGCCAGCAGCGCCTCGCCCAGCTTCTTGCGAGCGGTGGGGTTGATCCTTTCGCCGATCATGATCGTCGGGCCGTCGGGCGAGATGGTGACGACCTTGCTGGCGCTGGAGAGTTCGGTGATCATCGCGTACTCCTTGGAGCTTTGAATTGATCGGCATGGTAGGAGCTTCGAACGAAGGGCCCGGAGGCCACCAGCAAGAAGCCCATCGCCTCACCTTCGGCCTGCAGCCGCTGGAACGTCTCGGGGGAATAGTACTCCTTTACCTCAAGGTGGTTCCTGGATGGGCGCAGGTACTGACCCACGGTGAATATGTCGCAATCCACGCCGCGCAGTTCGCTCATCACCTGCCGGACCTCCCCCTCAGCCTCACCGATGCCAACCATGAGTCCGGACTTGGTGTAACCGTGGGGCAGCCCCGCCTTGGCTCGCTGCAGCAACTCCACTGAGCGGGGGTAGTTGCCCTCGGGGCGCACGGTGGGGAAGAGACGGGGTACCGTCTCCACGTTGTGGTTTAGTATATCAGGGGCGGCCTCCAATACGATCTGGAGGGCCTCCGCGGATCCGCCGAAGTCCGGGATCAGCACCTCCACCGTTGTATCCGGGCAGCGACGCCGGAGCGCCCGGATTGTCTCCGCGAAGTGACCCGCGCCACCGTCGGGAAGGTCGTCCCTGGTGACCGACGTGACCACGACGTGGCGCAGCCCAAGGTTGGCCGTGGTTTCAGCCACCCGATCGGGCTCGCCCGCATCCAGCGGCGCCGGGCCGCCTGAGGCGATGGCGCAGTAGCCGCAGTGGCGGGTGCAGACGTCGCCAAGGATGAGGAAGGTGGCAGTCTTGCGAGAGAAGCACTCCCCAAGGTTGGGGCACATGGCGTTCTCGCAGACGGTGTGAAGGTTCTGCCGGCGCAGAAGGCGGCGGACCTCGGCCACCTCGGTGTTGGGGGGGAGCCGTTTCACGAGCCACGGCGGTTTCCTCAGGCTGTCCACTGTTGCGGTGATGACCTTTCTAGCCGTTGGCCAATCCCAGCGTGGGGGTGAACATCTCGCGGGTGATTACCTCGCCCGGCTCCACCACGACGAAGTGGTGTCCATTCCATTCCGAGGAGACCAGTGAACGGAAGAAGCTGTCGCTGCCATTCATCTCCGAGTATTCAAGTTTGAAGAAGGAGGCGAAGGTCTGGGCGTACTCCCGCACCTCTGCCAGAGGGCAGGTTCCGCTATCTATCAGAACGAGCCGGTGGTAGCCTTTCATCATCTCGCCCGCGACCCAGAGGGCCGTTTCCTCGCCATACTTGTCCACGCAGCGCAGGTACTCTTTGTAGGGATCCTCGGAGTGTTCTATCCATCCCTGGCTCAGCCAGTAGGTTCCAGGCTCACTCAGGAACTCCTCTCTGTACCGCTTCACGGAGCCGAGAAGGAGGGTAATGCAGTCGTCTACATCTGGCACAATCAGGCGGGCCCGGGACGAATGAAGCCCGACTACTCCGTTGCCACACTGCCCGTAGCCCATCAGGATCTCGTCCACATCCAGGGAGTCGATCTCCTGCTGCAGGCTTTCCGTAAGCTTGAGCGGCGTCCTGTGGAGTCCCTGTTCCACCGACCGGATCTCCATGTCGGGCGGCAGCACGAGGCGCACTTCACCCTCTATGGCCTTACAGACAATCGCGGCTCGACGCAACGCGGGGCTCCTTTCCAGTCCGGGAACTTGGGACGTATCTTGGATTATGATGGTTTTTCCGGCTTCGGCGCGAAGTGGTCGCGATCCAGGAAGGTGTTAGCCCAGGAGGAGGTGCCCCTGAGGGCGTGGTCTCGCAGGATCGGCGGGCGATCCAGCATCCCCTCCTCCTCACCATAGGCCTTCAGCCTCTCGTAGGCGAGAGCCCATACGCAGTCCTTTTCCGCGCTCTCGCATCGTCCCTGATGGGATCCGCCGCACGGACCGTTTCTCTGGTCCTTTATGCAAGCCGACATTGGACACAGGTAGGCGATATCGGGCAGGGAGCAGTCCCCGCAGTCGCGGCATCCGAACATGGGGATCTTGACCGCCTGCTCGAATGCAGCGAGCCAGTGGGAGGCCGTTGCTTTGTTGTCCACGCTCCCATAGAAGCGCTTCGCCCGGCGAAAGCCGGAAGACTTTCGATCGAAAACCGCACCGTGGACGGCCCGATTGATCTTGTATAAGATCGGAACCCTGTCACGGAGGGCCCGGCGCTGCTGGGGATCCAGCGATGCGAGGTAGCCGCGGTTTAACTCGCTTGAACTGAGATCGGTATCCGGATCCTGCTCGAAGAGGTAGAACTCCCCAGGTTGAGGGAACTGGATCTCTTTGGCGAAGGACTGCCGGTCCGATTCGCTGTAGGAATCTGCCAGAGCAAAGATTGCCTCGAACTCCTCGGGCTTCAGGTGGCCGGAGAGGTAGGCCCCTCGATAACCCGCACCCTTCGCAACGGCGATCTGCTTGGCAGCGAACTCGTGGAAGAACTTCTTTCCCTTGTCGGGGGATGCCGCCTGCTTCTCGGCAAGCGCCAGCAGGTCGTCGCTTACCACAACCCCCGCGACGTTACCCTTGTGGAAGAATCGGGCCACGGAGCCGGTGAGGAGGAAGATGTTGGCGATAGTGGGAACCGAGACCCCTCGCAGCTCCATGAACCGGATTAACTCGCTGAACTTGCGCGAGTCGTAGCCGGTCTGGGTGATGATGAACTCTGCGCCGGCAGCAATCTTCGCCATCAGCTTGTAGTACTGAGGCATCAACTCCCGCTCCTGCTGCTTGAAGGGTGAAACTCCTGCCCCCAGGAAGAAGCCGGTAGGGGGAAGAGTCGGCGGATCGCTCTTCCTCACCACCGGTTGCTCCAATCCCACGCTCATCTTGTGGAGGAGATCGAGCAGCGACACGGAGTCCATGTCGAAGACCGGCTCGGCGCGCCCTCGGTACGCGGGGACCTGATAGTCGCCGGTGATGGCGAGGATGTTTTCGAAGCCCGAGGATGCCAGTGTCCAGGCCCGGCTCTCCAGGCCGCTGCGATTCAGGTCCTTGCAGGAGACGTGGATGATGACCTCCTGGCCGGCTTCCAGCAGCTTCATGCCGATCGACTCAGGGGCTATCTTGGGGGCGCCACCGGCGTTGTCGGTAATGCTGAGGGCGTGGGCCGCGCCCGAGGCGGCGAGCGCCCGGGCGTAGGAGACTATTCGGTCCGCTTCCTCCTTGGACAGGGGGCCACGGATCGGCACCAACTCCGCGATCCGGACGAAGGTGCTAGTCTCGGTCAGCAGAGACCGAAGGCTGCCCGGGCGAATCCCAGAGCCTTCAGCGTCGGACCTATTGGCGGCGCCGCCGGACAACGACATCATTTGACCTCCTGCCGGGTAATTTGGCAATCTGGACGAGACGCAACCCTATGCGGCCGCGAACTCCTTGGCTTTGCCGACGGCACCCGTGGCGTCCGGCGCGTAGAAGTCGGCACCTATCTCGTCGGCAAAGCGCTGCGTCACCGGCGCACCGCCAACACCTAC
>Ga0209745_1000372_pt1 | contig 26723 bp, 23 predicted proteins | sample BarGraNGADG00312_FD_184495 | JGI IMG/M metagenome (GOLD analysis project Ga0209745, IMG submission 184495) | Arctic peat soil microbial communities from Barrow, Alaska - Barrow Graham LP Ref core NGADG0004-312 (SPAdes) (version 2) | ecosystem: Environmental > Terrestrial > Soil > Wetlands > Peat...
GTACTGGACGATGCCGTCGGGTACCAGGTACCACAGCGGCAGGCCCTGCGCGACGCGTTCGCGGCACGCGGTGGACGAGATGGAAAGGGCGGGCACCTCGAGCAGGGTGACCTTGTCCTCGGGCAGGTGGGCGATGTCGCCCTCGCCCAGCGGGACGCCGGGGCGGGACACCCCGACGAAGTGGGCCAGGTCGAACAGCTCCTCCGATCCCTTCCAGGTGAGGATTTGGCTGAGGGCGTCCGCGCCGGTGATGAAGAACACGTCGAGCTTCGGCCCGCGCAGTTTGCGGATGTCACGGAGCGTATCGACGGTGTAGGTGTCACCGGGGCGCTCGATGTCGACCCTGCTCACCGAGAACCGCGGGTTCGACGCGGTGGCGATCGTGGTCATCAGGTAGCGATCCTCGGCCTGGGAGACGACCCTGTCTGCCTTCTGCCACGGGTGGCCGGTGGGCACGAACACCACCTCGTCGAGGGCGAACCTTGCCTGCACCTCGCTGGCCGCAACCAGGTGGCCGTGATGGATCGGATCGAACGTGCCACCCATCACTCCCAGGCGCAGGCGTCTGGTGCCTCTCTGCTCCCAGGCGATCGGGGTTTCGCTCATTTGGCGTGCGGCCGGCCCTTACCCACCTGACGGACGAAACCCAGACCGGTCGCGAGGATCGCGACGGCCAACACGCCGATCACGGCGGGGACGGTGACGTCGTAGACGACGACCTGCAGGACGGTGTGCATGCCGCGGATCCTACACGGGGCTGCGCTCGGCCCGCCTCCTCTGCGTCCGGCGCCCGCCACCCACCCCTCGTCCACCCCGGCCGAGGTCAGGCGCGGGTCTGGCCGTCGCCGTCAACGATGTACTTGACCGACGTCATCTCGATCAGGCCCATCGGGCCGCGGGCATGCAGCTTCTGGGTGGAGATGCCGATCTCTGCTCCGAACCCGAACTCGCCGCCGTCGACGAACCGGGAGGAGGCGTTGACGAGCACAGCCGCGGCGTCCACCTCTGCGGTGAACCGGTCGGCAGAAGCCCGGTCGGCGGTGATGATGGTTTCGGAGTGACCCGTGGTGTGCACCCGGATGTGCGCGATCGCCTCGTCGAGCGACCCGACGACGTCGCAGGCCAGGTCGAGCGACAGGTACTCGTCGTCGAACTCGTCCGGCCCGGCCGGCAGGACAGCGGCGGAGTAGGCCTGCACCTCCGGGGTCCCATGGACGGTGACACCGGCGTCGGCGAGGGCAGCCAGCGCCTTCGGCAGGAAGGCCGGCGCTGCGGACGCGTGCACCAGCAGGGTTTCCAGCGAGTTGCACACGCTGGGGCGCTGGACTTTGGCGTTGAGCATGATGGCGATCGCCATGTCGTGGTCGGCGCTGGCGTCGACGAAGAGGTGGCAGTTGCCGGTTCCGGTCTCGATCACCGGCACCTTCGAATGTTCGACAACGGCGTTGATCAGGCCGGCCCCGCCCCGCGGGATCAGCACGTCCACAAGGCCACGGGCGGCCATCATCTCGCCGGTGACGCTGCGGTCACCTTCGACCAGCTGCACGGCGTCCGCCGGCAGCCCGGACGCGGCGAGCCCTTCGCGCAGCGCGGTCACGACCGCCCGGTTGGAGTTCAGCGCCGACGACGACCCGCGCAGCAGCGCAGCGTTGCCCGACTTGAGGCTGATGCCGGCGGCGTCGGCGGTGACGTTGGGCCGCGCCTCGTAGATGATCCCGACCACGCCGAGCGGCACCCGCACCTGCCGGACGCGGACGCCGTTGGCGTTGGTCCAGCCGCGCACCACATCACCCACCGGGTCGGGCAGCCCGGCCAGCGAGCGCAGCCCGGCCACCATGCCGTCCACGCGGGCTGCGGTGAGGCAGAGCCGATCGACGAGGGACTCGCTGGTGCCCGCCCGCCGGGCAGCGTCCACATCCTCGGCGTTGGCAGCAAGGACGGCGTCAGTCGCCGCCGCGAGGGTGTCAGCCATGGCGTGCAGGGCCGCGTCCTTCTGCGCACGGGTGAGCACGGCGAGCGCGCGGCTGGCGATCCGTGCCCGCCCGGCCTGGTCGGCGAAAGTCATGAGTGACAGATTACGGGCTCAGACGCCTGTGCGGTCCCGGGTCCGGGCACGGACGAACGCCCGCATCTCCTCCCGGGTCGGCACGAGGAACGAGCGCAGTCCGAACTGCCGCAGAAGCCACCAGACCAGGTTCACACTCGTGATGCCAAGGGTGGTGGTGGCGGTGATCATCGTGCCCGCGTCGACGACCAGCGAGCCCCACCACAGCCACAGCGCCTGGTTCAGGACTCCGGCGATCAGGAAGAACGGTGAGACGCCGGCTACTCGTGGCGAGCGAATCAGCTCGAGGGTCTGGCCGACGTTGGCGAAGAGAGCCGGCCAGAGCGCCACCATGCCGTACACGGCTGTGCCGAAGATCACGTCCGTGGCGATCATCCCGATGCCCAGCAGGATGCCTGGCAGCAGCACCTTTGGCAGGGGGCGACCCAGCTCGCGTGACATCAGGAACAGGATCGGCAGGGTCGAGGCGAGTCCGAGCACGTTGGGCAGGATCAGGTTCAGCTGGCCGAGGATGACGCCGTGTGATGTCCAGCCGATGTTGAGCCCGAGGATCACCTGCCATGCCGGCAGCGACAGGCCCTCGACGTTGCGGGTGCGGGCCAGCCTGATCATCTGCGGCAGTCCGAGGACGGTGCCGACGAGCGCTGCGGCCCAGCCGACGAGGATGACCGCGGTCACGGCTTCTTCCCCCTCGGCCTGACGATCAGGTCATCGCGATGCACGACCTCACGGTCGAAGGGTGCGCCGAACTCGGCCACCAGATCAGGGGTGCTCCGGCCGATGATGCCGGTCAACTCGCTGGCGTCATAGCCGACCAGCCCGCGTGCGATCTCCTTGCCTGCCTCCGACACCAGCCGCACGGGGTCGCCGGCAACAAAGATGCCGCGGACGGCGGTGATGCCGGCGGCAAGCAGGGAAGCCTTGCGCTCGGTGAGTGCCTTCACCGCACCCGCGTCCAGCACCAGTTCGCCCTGGGCCACGGAGGCGTAGGCCAGCCACATCAGCTTGCGGGCGCGCCGTTTGCCGGTGGCCCGGAACAGGGTGCCCACGGGTTCGCCGGCCAGCGCAGCGCCGACATTGTTCGCTGCGGCAAGCACGACCGGAATCCCCGAGGCAGTGGCGATCCGCGCAGCCTGCAGCTTGGTCTCCATGCCGCCGGTGCCGATCGCTGCTCCGCGTCTGCTGGTGTCTACGTCGAGGTCGTCCATGTCGTCGACAACGGCGATCGGTCGGGCATCCGAACTCGACGGGTGCGCGGTGTAGAGCGAGTCGACGTCGCTGAGCAGGACCAGCGCGTCCGCCCCCACCAGGTGCGCGACCAGCGCGGCGAGGCGGTCGTTGTCGCCGAACTTGATCTCATGGGTGGCCACGGTGTCGTTCTCGTTCACGACCGGCACCACCCCCAGCTCCAGCAACCGGGTGAAGGTGCGCAGCGCGTTGCGGTAGTGGTCCTGCCGGGCGACGTCCTCGACGGTGAGCAGTACCTGGCCGACGGTGATGTCGTGCCGGGCGAACAGCGCGCTGTAGTGGCCGACGAGCAGGCTCTGGCCCACGGACGCGGCGGCCTGCTTGCTCGCCAGGTCACGCGGGCGGTGCTTCATGCGCAGCGGGCCCATTCCTGACGCCATCGCGCCCGAGGAGACCAGCACCACGTCCTGGCCCCGACGACGGGCGGCGGCCAACGCGTCCACGAGCCCTTCGAGGCGCGTCATCTCGAGCGCGCCGGAACCGTCCGTCAGCGAGGAGGACCCGACCTTCACCACCAGCCTGCGCGCACCCGTGATCTCGGTCCGCAGGCTGGTGACAGCGGACCCGGCGGACTCAGTCATCCTCTTCGGCACCGAACCCTTCGGCGGCGAGCCGGGTGGTCAGCTCGGCCTCCCGCGCCGCTTCGCGCTCCTCTGCCTTGGCCGCGTGGTACTCGGCGTCCTTCACCCGGCGCCGCTGGGCGGCCGGACGGTCGGATATGAGGCGCTGGTCCTCGCCGCGGCGGGACAGGATCTCTGCGCCGATCTCCACCTGCGGGGCGAAGTCGAAGACCACAGGGTTGTCGGCACCGATAGCGACAGCGTCGCCGGCGAGGGCTCCCATGGCCAGCAGTTCCTCCTCGATGCCCAGCCGGGCGAACCGGTCGGCGAGGTAGCCCACGGCCTCGGCGTTGGCGAAGTCGGTCTGCCGCACCCACCTCTCGGGCTTCTCGCCCCTGACGCGCCACACGAAACCGCCATCGCCGTCCCCCTGGCGCGTGATGGTGAACTCCGGCCCGGACGCGGCCGGCTCGGGCCGGATCACGATCTTCTTCGGCGCCACCTTGGGGGCTTCTGCCCGCCGTCGGGCGACCAGATCGGCCATGGCGAAGGTGAGGGCCTGCAGCCCAGCCCCGCTCTTGGTGGAGATTCCGAAGACCCGCAGCCCGCGGGCCCTGATGTCCTCGGCCACGATCTCGGCCAGCTCGCCGCCGTCGGGCACGTCGACCTTGTTGAGGGCTACCATCCGCGGACGGTCCTCGAGGCCGCCGTGCGCGGTCAGCTCAGCCTCAATGACGTCGAGGTCGCTCAGCGGGTCGCGTCCGGGCTCGTAGGTGGCGCAGTCGATGACGTGCACGATGGCCTGGCAACGCTCGATGTGGCGCAGGAAGTCGTGGCCGAGGCCGCGGCCCTCGCTGGCGCCCTCGATCAGGCCGGGCACGTCGGCGACCGTGAAGGTGGTGTCGCCGGCAACGACGACGCCGAGGTTCGGGATGAGCGTTGTGAACGGGTAGTCGGCGATCTTCGGCCGGGCCCGGGAGATGGCTGCGATCAAGGAGGACTTGCCGGCGCTGGGGAAACCGACCAGCCCGATGTCGGCAACAACCTTCAGCTCGAGGGTGATCTGGCGGGACCCGCCATCCTCGCCGAGCAGGGCGAAGCCGGGCGCCTTGCGAGCCTGCGAAGCCAGGGCGGCATTGCCGAGCCCGCCCTTGCCACCCGCAGCCACGACGACCTCGGCCTCCGGGCCGACGAGGTCGGCGAGGACCACACCCGTCGCCGCGTCGGAGATCACGGTGCCGTCCGGGACGGTGAGCACGATGTCCTCGCCATTGGCACCATTGTTGAAGTCACCCAGTCCAGGCTTGCCGTTGGCTGCCTTGCGGATCGACTGGCGGTGGTATTCGACGAGGGTGGTCAGGTTCGGGTCCACCCTGATGATCACCGAGCCGCCGTTGCCGCCGTTGCCGCCGTCCGGTCCACCGAGGGGCTTGAACTTCTCCCGGTGGATGGACGCGCAGCCGTGCCCGCCGTTGCCGGCGGAAACGGTCAGCACTGCTTGGTCGATGAAGGAGGGGATCGCCACAGGCACCCTTAGTCGGAGTTCTGGCTGGTCGGCCCGGTGGGCCGGCAGTGAGCGCTCAGTCTATCGGTCTCCCCGATCCTCCGGCGGGGCCCAGATCCTGTGGTCCGCCGCGACCGTGACCGGAGGGGACGGCGCGGGCGACGCTGATGCGGGCGGTGCGGCCGCGACCGCGCCGGGTGGTGGCGGGGCGAACAGCGCCTCGTAGTGGGCGTCGCGCGCCGGTTCGCCGGGGCCCGCGTTCGCCGGGACTGTGGCCGCGTGCGGCACCGGTTCTTCCGTGACGTGCGTGGTGGCGTCCGGGTTGGGCGGCTGCTCCACGTCCGCTTGGAGCGTGGTGCGGAGGCGGCGCCGTACACGCAACAACAGGAGGCACGCCACGGTGAGGGCGACGCCCCCGACGAACCCGCCGAACAGCGCCATGATCCACCACTCCGGGCCGGGGTGGGAGAGGGCCACCACCCTGGCCGGGCTGAAGGTGGTGACGCCCGTGCCCTCATCCAGCCTGACGCTGTTGCCAGAGACCGTGGTGCCACCGCCGTCGAGCACCGTCCCAGGGAAACTGATGTCGACCTGGGTCGGCATGTAGCCGAACCGCTGCGGCAGGGCCAGGTCGACCATGAGGTACTCCCCGGTCTGGGTCAGCTGGATGCCGAAGTCCTTCAACGAGGCGAGGTCGAGGGTGCCCTGGGCGCGGCACGTCTGGTGGCCGTCGGATTCGGGCGTGCCCTTGATCACCAACCCGGCGTACCTGGTCAGTCCGAGGCAATCGACCTCTGCCTCGGTGAAGACGAGATTGGCCTCGGCCTCGGTCCCCGACCGCACGTCGACGGTGCCATGGACCTCGCATCCGGAAAGGAGCGTTGCGAGCAGGGCGGCGGCGGCGCAGCCGGCGATCCGCTGCCAGGGGCGAAGCATGGGCCGATCCTAGCCAGCCCGCTGGTCCCCGGAGGGGTCGGGAGGCCGCGCCCAGGCCGAGTGCTGCAGCGGGTGTGCAGATCGGGAGCCGTGCGGCTCCTCACTGTTCCTCCGGGTCCCGTTCACGGCCTTCCCGTTCGTCGCTTCGCTCAGGGCTGGTGGCCGTGCGAGCCAGGAGGTGTCCTCAGGAGGCGGTCGCGGTGGCCCCGCGCTGGAAGCAGGAACCGGCTCAACCGGAGCGACGACGGTGAGCGGCGCACGGACGGTGCCCGCGGCTTCGGCGTCCGCCTCGGGGAAGGAGAGGTCGTCCAAGGGCGCCAGTGGATCGCGACGGGGTCGACGCACCAGCGCTACTACGAGGCCGACGATGAGCGTGAGCACGATCCCGGCACCGGTGCCGGCCAGCGCGGCGACCATCCACTGGGGCGGGCCCGGGCCGCGCAGCCCCACCGCGTGCAGCCCGCTGCCCTGGGTGAGCGCGCCGAGGTCGGTGATCCGCACCACATTGTCCGAGACGACACCCCGCGAGGCGTCCATCACCTTGCCAGGGAACCGGACGTTGATGTCGGCTGCCGGCCAGCTGTCGAGGCCGCCGGAGAGGTTGGCCTGAAGCACGAGGTATTCGGCCGCCGGGGAGATCGTGATGCCGAACGGGCTGAAGTAGGTGGCCTGGGTCTCGCCGGTGACGTGGCATACCCGATCGCCGTACTGATCGATGGTGGTGGTGACCGTCAGCTTCAGCGCGTCGGCGCCGTGCGGGCAGTTGACGTCCGCCCCGGTGACGGTCAGGTCGACGGCGACGCGTTCCTCGGACAGCACGTCGAACGTGCCCTGGGCGTGGCAGCCGGTCAGCAGCGCCCCGGCAAGAGCCAGCCCGAGGCCGGCCACAGCACGGTGCCACCGGGCGTTCATGCACAGATCCTAGGTGGGCCTGAAAAGCAGGAAGGCGGCCCGAAGGCCGCCTTCCGTGAAATCTGGTGCCTACTCGGCAGCTTCGATCGCGATGTTCACCACGCGGCGACCGCGGCGGGTGCCGAATTCAACTTTGCCCGCGCGCAGCGCGAACAGGGTGTCGTCGCCACCACGACCAACGCCCTCACCGGGGTGGAAGTGGGTGCCACGCTGGCGAACGATGATCTCGCCCGCGTTGACCTGCTGGCCGCCGAAACGCTTCACGCCGAGGCGTTGCGAATTCGAGTCGCGGCCGTTACGGGAGGCTGATGCGCCCTTCTTGTGTGCCATGTCGTTGCCTCAGCTCTCGATCCCGGTGACCTTGACCTGGGTGTAGCGCTGGCGATGGCCCATGCGCTTCCGGTAGCCGGTCTTGTTCTTGTACTTCAGGATGTGGATCTTGGGACCCTTGGTCTCTGCGATCACCTCAGCGGTGACGCTGACCTCCCCGAGCCCCTTGGCGTCGGCTGTGATCTTCTCGCCGTCGACAAGAAGCAGCGGGGTGAGGGCGACGCTGCCGCCAGCCTTCACCTCTACCTTGTCGATCTCAAGGATGTCGCCAACAGCAACCTTGTGCTGGCGGCCACCACTGCGCACGATCGCGTACACGCCCGACCCACTTCCTAAGTTCTATCCCGACAAGCGCACCAGACCCAAGAGGATGGTTCGCGCTCCAGTCATGCTTCCGAACGGCACAAAGCCTGCTCGATAGGCACCGAGGGTCAAGACTACGGGTCAGCGGCGAGGAGGGTCAAACCGGCCGACGCGCACGCAGGGCCCGAATAGGACCCCACCAGCCCTTCCCGGTCGCGATGTGCGCGCGCAGAGCCCGAATGGCCGCCAAGATGGCCCACATTCGGACGCTCCGGGCGCGTGGCGGACCGCGATCCGGCGATCGGCGCCCCATTCGGGCTCTGCGAGCGCATCAGGCGTCCAGGGCGCGGGCCACGCGGGCCATCACGACAGCGGGCTGGAGGTAGATCTCCTTGCCCAGCCAACGCACGACGTCGTAGTTGAGGTCACGTAGGTGCTGCTCGCGTTCCTTCTCCCGCACGCTGGCTTCCGAGTCCACGTACTTGGTGCGCCCGTCGGCCTCGCCGATCACTCCTTCGGATTCCCAGAAGAAGTCCGGGTAGAACACGCCTGCCGGAGTGCGGATACCCACCTGGCAGGCGGGAAGTGGCAGACCGGCGAGGACGAAATGGGCGTAGCTCAGCGATTCGATGGGGCTTTCGCGTAAGGGGCTGGCGATGCCAAGGGCATGCTCGACGCTGTCCATGCCCCAGAGCATGCTGGCAGCCTCGCGAAGGCCCCGCGCCCCCGCCTCGGCCAATGCCCGGTTGGCCAGTTCACGACGCCGGACGTGCGGCATGAGGTCGAGGCACTCGCCCCGGAGGCACGCGTCCAGCACTGGCAGCGCTTCCGTCAGCGGGCGCCCCCTGCTCAGGTCGACAGCGGTTCGCGCCCGTGTGGTGACCGTGTAGCCACTGGGGCTGATGAGGGTGTGGTGCCCGGGCAACGGAGCAACCCGGTGCTCCACATCGGGCCGCGAACGGGAACGGTAGGAACCGCCGGTGGGAAGGGTGAGCCAGACCGGGTCGCCCGGTCGTGGGACGACCGGGTCGGGCAGGTTCCAGAACCTCGCGGACGACCAGTGGGACACCGCGCCGTCCGGGTGCATCACCTGCTCGGCGTGGGCCCGCAGGAGATGTCGAGCGTCATCGTCGGCCGGCCAGGCTCCGGGATCGAGATACACGTCCCGGCGAAGGCGAAGCAGCCTGCCCGTGCTGACCGCCCCTCGGAGCATGTGCTCGCTCACTCCGAGCGCGACGAGGTCGCGACCGAGCATCGGCGAACTCGGCAATACGAAGGGAGTCGGACGGCGCACGGCTTCATCCTTGGCAGGACCGACCACAGGGCGTCAGGCATCCCTGACCCTGTGGACAGCCGAGGCTCCATCCACAGCTCACCGCCACGTCCGATTTCCGCTAGTCCCTGCACCGCTCCTGCTGCCATGCTTGCCGGTATGGACTTCGAGCAGCGCTATCGGGCGGTGTCAGCGAGGGACTCCCGCTTCGACGGGGTGTTCGTGACAGCCGTCCGCAGCACCGGCATCTACTGCCGCCCGTCCTGCCCTGCCCGCACTCCCCTCACCCGTAACGTCGAGTTCTTCGCCACCAGCGCCGCGGCCCACGAAGCCGGCTACCGGGCATGCAAGCGTTGCCTGCCGGACGCCGTCCCCGGGTCGCCGGAGTGGAACCTGCGCTCCGACGTGGCCGCGAGGGCCATGCGGCTGATCGCCGACGGCCTGGTCGAACGCGAGGGTGTGACCGGCCTGTCGACCAGGCTCGGCTACACGACCCGGCACCTGAACCGCCTGCTCAGCTCCGAACTCGGCGCCGGACCCCTGGCCCTGGCACGCGCCCACCGCGCCCAGACCGCCCGTCAGTTGCTGGTCGCCACCGACCTGCCCGTCAGCGAGATCGCCTTCGCCTCCGGCTTCGGCAGCATCCGGCAGTTCAACGACACGATCGCAGAGGTCTACGACCGCACGCCGTCCCAGCTGCGCGCCACGAGGCGCCACCCGTCACCGGTCGTGGGAGCGTCCACCCACGGCCAGGCCGGCATCCGCCTGGTGCTGCCCGTTCGACAGCCGTTCGATGCGCCAGGAGTCTTCGGCTGGCTGGCTGCCCGGGCGGTGCCCGGTGTCGAGTTCGCCGGTGCGCGGTCCTACGCCCGGACGCTCCAGCTGCCCGGCGGCCCGGCCACCTTCGACGTCGAGCCCGAGGGCGAGCGGCTGAGCCTCACCGCGCGGCTGTCCTCGCTCAGCGACCTGCCCTCGCTGATCTGGCGCGTGCGCCGCCTCTTCGACCTGGACGCAGACCCGGTCGGCATCGACGAGGCACTGGGACGCGAGCCGGCTCTGGCCGCGACAGTCGCAGCCACCCCGGGCATCCGGCTGCCCGGCGCAGTGAACGTGCACGAGATGCTGTTGCGGGCGATGGTGGGCCAGCAGATCTCGGTCGCTGCCGCCCGGACGCAACTGTCCCGGCTCGCCACCGACGTCGGCACCCTGGTCGCCGGCGCTCCCGAAGGCCTCACCACCCTGTTCCCCACCGCTGCCCAGGTCGCCGAGCGCGGCCGGGAGGTGCTGGTGGGGCCGCGGGCGCGGATCGACAACATCGTTGCCACTTGCGAGCTGCTGGCCTCCGGCGAACTCGACCTGGGCTACGCCGACGATCCGGTGGCCCAGCACGACCGCCTCGTCGCCGTCCGGGGCATCGGTGAGTGGACGGCCGACTACGTGGCCATGCGCGTACTCGGCCACCCCGACATCCTGCCCACGGGCGACGTGGCCCTGCGTACCGGCGCCCGCCGACTCGGTCTTCCCCACCACCCCCGCGAACTCGCGGCCTGGGGCACGCACGTCGCCCCCTGGCGCTCCTACGCCAGCCTGCACCTGTGGCGAGCAAGCCTCGCCAGGATTGGAGAGAAATGAAGCTGACCACCCTTGCCACCCCGGACGGACCGTTCACCCTGCTGGCCTCCGACGGCGTCGTTCTTGCCTCCGGCTGGACCGCCGATCCCGAAGCCGTGCTGGCACGGCTGCGCCCCGAACAGCGCCCGGCCGAGGTGTCGGTTGTCGACGCCGACGACCCGGACGTTTCCGGCCCGGCTGCGGCGGTGGCGGCCTACTACGACGGTGACCTGGCTGCTGTGGACGCGGTTCCGGTTCAGCAGCAGGGCTCCGATTGGCGCCAGCGTGGCTGGCGACGGCTCCGCGAAATCACCCCGGGAACACCGCTGAGCTATGCCGCCTTCGCCGGCGAGTTGGGCAACCCGGCAGCGGTCAGGGCCGCGGCGAGCATCTGCGCAACCAACGCTCCCGCCCTGTTCGTGCCCTGCCACCGCGTGCTGCGCAGCGACGGCAGCCTCGGCGGCTTCGCCTGGGGCGTGGAGGTCAAGCGCTCCCTGCTCGCCCGCGAGGCCTCACTCGGCTGAGGGCACCGGATCCAGCGCGTCGGCGATGAAGGTGAGCACCGAGCCCACCAGCAACTGCTCGCGCTCGGCCACCCTCGCGGCCGGCAGGCTCTTCGCCGGCGCTAGCGAATGCGTCGCGCCGGGGACGGGCACGATCCGCTCCCCCGCATAGCCGGCATCGGCAAGGGCACGGGCGACGTCGGACGGCGTCCCGAACGCGTCGCTGACACCCTGCAGCACCAGCGCGGGCCCGGCAGCGCCGACCAGCTCAGAGACCCGGCTCTTGGCCGGCTTGCCCGGGGGGTGCAGCGGGAACGACAGCAGCACCAGGCCTGCGTCGGCAGCGGAGAAGCAGCGGCACGCGCTCCGGGCGCCCGCACTGCGTCCGCCGACGAACAAGGCGACCCGCGGCCACAGGGCCTGCACCGCAGCCACAGCGGGTAACCAGCAACGGTCGAGGCTCGCGGGCGGCCCGGCGACCTTGCGTCCGGCGACCAGCCAGGGCTGGCGGTAACGGGCGACGCTGATGCCAGAGGCGGGCAGCTCGCGCGCCAGCAGCGCCAGGTCCCACGCGTCCTCGCTGCCACCGGCGCCATGCCCAAGGATCAACGCCGCGATCGGTGTCGCGGCTTCGGCGATCACGAGCTCCCCGGGGCCGTCCGGGGTGTCCACAGCCAGCTTGGTGCTCATGGGTCCAGTCTCACCGATCCTGGCCCGCAGCGTGGCATGCTGAGGCGACACCGCAGCAAGGGGCGCCGAATGGACTTCTACAACCTCTACAGCCACGGGTTCGCCCGCGTGGCCGCGTGCACCTTCGGGATCCGGATGGTGCAGCCGATGGCCAACGCCGAGGCCGTCCTGGCCCAGGCATCCGAGTGCGCCGACGCGGGCGCGTGCGTTGCCGTCTTTCCCGAGCTCACCCTCACCGGCTACTCCATCGAGGACCTGCTCATGCAGGACACCGTCCTGTCAGCTGTCGAGGACGCCCTCGCCTGGCTGGTGCCGCAGACCGAGGGCCTTGGCTGCGTCGTAGTCGTCGGCGCCCCGCTGGTGAGCCTGAACCGCATCTACAACTGTGCTGTCGTGATCCACCGCGGACGCGTACTCGGCGTCGTGCCGAAGTCGTACCTGCCCACCTACCGCGAGTTCTACGAGCGTCGGCAGATCGGTCCGGGCGACGACGTCACCGGCGAGATCCGTATCGCCGGTGAGGACGTCCCGTTCGGCGCGGACCTGTTGTTCGCCGCCGACGACGTGCCGGGCTTCGTGCTGAATGTCGAGATCTGCGAGGACATGTGGGTGCCGATCCCGCCGAGTGCTGAGGCGGCCCTCGCCGGTGCGACCGTGATCGCCAACCTCTCCGGCAGCCCGATCACGGTTGCCAAGGCCGAGGAACGCAAGCTGCTGTGCGCGTCCGGCTCTTCCCGGCTCATCACCGGCTATGTCTATTCCGCCGCCGGCGAGGGTGAGTCCTCGACCGACCTCTCCTGGGACGGCCAGACGCTCATCTACGACACCGGGACGCTCCTGGCGGAGTCCGAGCGGTTCCCCTCGGGTCCGCGGGCCTCTATCGCCGACATCGACCTGGGCACGATCGTGCAGAACCGGCTGCGGATGGGCACCTTCGACGACAACCGCCGCACCCACGCCGAGCGCACGGGCGAGTACCGAACGGTGTCGTTCGAGCTGGTTCCTGCCACCGGCGATCTCGGCCTGCGTCGGCCGTTGGCCCGCTTCCCGTTCGTTCCCGCCGACGCCACCCGGCTGGCCCAGGACTGCTACGAGGCCTACAACATTCAGGTCTGCGGGCTCGAGCAGCGGTTGAAGGCCATCGGTCAGCCCAGGATCGTCATCGGGGTCTCCGGCGGGCTGGATTCCACCCACGCCCTGATCGTCGCCGCCCGTGCCATGGACAGGCTCGGCCGGCCGCGTACCGACATCCTCGCTTTCACCATGCCGGGCTTCGCCACGTCCGCGCACACCAAGAACAACGCCACCGCGCTGGCCACCTCACTCGGCGTGACCTTCGCGGAACTGGACATCACCCAGACAGCCCGGCTGATGCTGGATGGGCTCGACCACCCGTTCGCCGACGGCGACCCTGTCTACGACGTCACGTTCGAGAACGTCCAGGCCGGCCTGCGTACCGACTACCTGTTCCGGCTGGCCAACCAGCGCGGCGGCATCGTCCTTGGCACTGGCGACCTGTCCGAGCTCGCGCTGGGCTGGTGCACCTATGGGGTGGGTGACCAGATGTCGCACTACAACGTGAACGGCGGAGTGCCGAAGACCCTGATGCAGCACCTCATTCGCTGGGTGATCACCTCCCAGCAGTTCGAGGACGCGGTGTCCACGACGCTGCAGGCGATCCTCGAGACGGAGATCACGCCGGAACTCGTCCCGGTGGGCGAGGGCGAGACGCCGCAGTCGACGCAGGCGGCCATCGGGCCGTACAGCCTGCAGGACTTCAACCTTTTCCACGTCCTGCGCCACGGCATGAAGCCGTCGAAGATCGCGTTCCTCGCCTGGCACGCCTGGCGGGACGCCGAGACCGGCGCCTGGCCGGAGGGCTTCCCGCACGACGAGCGGACGGCCTACGACCTGGCCACGATCAAGAGCTGGCTGGCGGTGTTCTGCAAGAGGTTCTTCGGCTTTGCCCAGTTCAAGCGCTCCGCCCTGCCGAACGGACCGAAGGTGGTGCGCGGCGGGTCGCTGTCGCCGCGCGGTGACTGGCGGGCGCCGTCGGACACCTCCGCCGACCTGTGGCTGGCCGACCTGGACAACGTCCCCAGCGAGTGAACTGAAGCAGAATCGCACGCCGGGACGTCGGTTCCGGCGGGCTCGTGTTCGTGGCTGACTACTCGGACGGGGTCGCGACCAGCTCTTCGGACCGGGGAGCGTCCTCGACCAGGGCATCGACGGCGGGCGCCTCGACGGGAGCCTCGGCGACAGGGACCTCAACAACCGGCGCCTCGAACACCTCGGTCTCGACGACGACGGCCTCGAGCGGGGCCTCCACAACAGCCTCGAGAACCTGCGACTCGACGACGGCCTCGACCGGCTCGGGAACCGGGGTCGGCCCAACGGCCTCCCGTGCCTGCGCTGGCGAGCCCGAGGTACCGCGCGAGCGACCCGGCCGACGACCGGCCGGCTGGCTGGCTGGCATGCGGGTGTTGCGGCGCCCGGCTTCCCGGTCGCCACCGTCGGCGGGTGCCTGCGTTGCCACCGGGACGTCGTGGACGTGGTAACCGCGGCCCTTGCAGATCTCGCACGGCACGGTGAAAGCCTCGGCGAGGCCGGTGCCGATCTTCTTGCGGGTCATCTGCACCAGGCCCAGCGAGGTGACCTCTGCCACCTGGTGGCGGGTCCGGTCGCGGCCAAGGCACTCGACCAGTCGGCGCAGCAGCAGCTCGCGGTTGGCGGGAAGCACCATGTCGATGAAGTCGATCACGATGATGCCGCCGATGTCGCGCAGTCGCAGCTGCCGGACGATCTCCTCAGCGGCCTCGAGGTTGTTCGACGTTACGGTCGCCTCGAGGTTGCCCGATGTCCCGGTGAACTTGCCGGTGTTGACGTCGACGACGGTCATGGCCTCGGTGCGGTCGATGATCAGCGAGCCGCCGGACGGCAGGAACACCTTGCGCTCGAGGGCCTTCGCCACCTGCTCGTGCACCCGGAAGGAGCTGAACATGTCGCCCTTGGACGTCCGGTCCCAGTGCTCCAGGCGGGTCGCCAGGTGCGGCGCCACATGCTCCACGTAGGCGTCCACCGTGTCGTAGGCGTCGTCGCCCTCGCCGTTGCCGTCGATGATCAGCGCGCCAAAGTCCTCGGTGAACAGGTCACGGACGATCCGGACGGTCAGGTCGGGCTCGGCGTAGAGCTGTGCCGGCGCCTGGCCACCCTTGACCTTCTTCTCCAGCACCTCCCACTGAGCCTTCAGCCGGTTGACGTCGCGGATCAGTTCCTCTTCGCTTGCCCCCTCGGCGGCTGTGCGCACGATGACGGAAGCGTCCGGGCCGATCAGTTCGTCGAGGATGCTCTTGAGTCGACGCCGCTCGGCCTCTGGCAGCTTGCGGGAGATCCCGGAAAGGTGGCCGCCGGGTGAGTACACGATGTAGCGGCCAGGGATCGAGATGTGCGAGGTCAGCCGCGCACCCTTGGCGCCGACCGGGTCCTTGCTCACCTGCACCAGCACCTGCTGGCCGGACTTGAAGACCCGCTCGACCTTCCGGTCCTGGCTGGAGACGCCGAAGGATTCCCAGTCGACCTCGCCGGCGTAGAGCACGGCATTGCGACCGCGGCCGATGTCGACGAATGCCGCCTCCATCGACGGCAGCACGTTCTGGATGCGGCCGAGGTAGATGTTGCCGATCATCGACGTTGCCGATGCCCTGTCGACATAATGCTCGACCAGGATCCCGTCCTCGAGCACGGCGATCTGGGAGTAGTCGTCCGTCTGGCGGATCAGCATGCGGCGGTCGACCGACTCGCGGCGCGCAAGGAACTCCGACTCGCTCAGGATCGGCGTACGTCGACGGCCGGCTGTCCGGCCGTCACGACGGCGCTGCTTCTTGGCCTCCATCCGGGTGGAGCCTTCGATGCCGGTGACCTCGTCGCTGGTGGTGACGCCACGACGGCGCGGCTCGCGGACGCGGACGACCACGTCGATCGTTTCGTCCTCCGCCTCACCGGTGTCCTCACCGCGACGGCGACGACGGCGACGACGACGGGACGTACCTTCACCCGCCGGTTCCTCTCCACCCTCGGCCTCGGCAGGGGCCACGACGTCGACGTCGCCGTCGTCCTCCGCGCCTTCTGCGTCCTCTTCGCCCTCTGCTGCCGGTTCGCCGGCACCACGACGACGACGGCGGCCACCGCGGCGGCGACGACGACGGCGCGGCGTGCCGTCCTCGCCTTCGGCATCGGCCTCGTCGGCTGCCTCGTCCTCGGACTCCTCGTCCTCGGCGAGCAGGTCGGCGTCCTCGTCCTCTTCTGCGTCCTCGTCGACGGGCCCGGGCCGTCCGCCGATCGCTGCGGCGAGCGAGTCGAGCACCCGCTCTGCGTCGGCTGCCTCGCTCAGGCCGAAGGTCTCAGCCTTGACCCGGCGGCGGGCGCGCGGCCGCTCCTGCTGCACCAGTTCGGCAAGGCTCGCTGCGACGTCCTCCGCGGACTCTGCAGTCGTCTGAATTGGCTCCTCAACAGCCTTCACCGCACGACGCCGGCGCGGCGTCTTCGCCGGGGCCTCTTCGGCGGGCGGTGCTGCGGCCTCGATCATGGGTTCCTGGTCGGGGGCGACCTTCGCGCGGCTGCGGCGGGCTCGCTTGGGTGCCTCCTCCGCGGGGACGGCTTCGACCTGTGCCGGGGCAGCCTCGATGACCTCGACGGGGGCAGGTTCGGCAGCCGGGGCGGGCAGGGCCACCTCGGCGGGAGGCACGTGGGCCGGCGGGCCGGCGGGACGGCTGGCTGCGCGACGACGACGCGGCGGCGTGGCCGGTTCGGGCGTGGTCTGATCGGTGTTCGGGTAGTCGGAATCGAGCATTTAGCTCTCCTTAGGCGGCGGGGGTGCCGCAAACGTGGCTGCCATGGGCAGCGAAGCCTGTTCGGTCGAATGCACCAGCGCCGTCGCCCCCGCGGTCGTCTCCGTCGCGGTGAGGGTCAGCGCCGTGGTCGGTCTGTCACACCGGTCACAACATTCGAGGGCTGAAAGCCTGGATGACCATCAGCCTGCAAGCAGTATCCCACACTCCCCGAATCCCGGCGGGAATCGTTCGCCCCCGTTGCGAAAACCGCTGTTCAGGCCAGTGGGTCTGCGATTCGTCCGTCTTCCCAGACACCCTGCTCGATGCGGGTGATCAATGCGGACTGCGCGCTCTTCAACCCCGGACGCAGCGCCTGCAGTGCCTGCACCACGTCGTCCGGACGCACCAGCGGCTCGGCGACGACGGAGGTGAGCTCAAGGGCCGCGCCTTCGGCGACAAGGCCAAGGACCGCCGAGCGGACGTCAAACGTGCGGAGCCCGTTCTTGGTCATCCGATGCACCTCGTGCGACTCCGTCGCCAGCAGGTCCGCCACGGCTGCAGCCAGTTCCTCGGCATCGACCCCGCCGAGTTCGACCAGCCACCGCGAGGCCGACAACCTGTCGGCCAGCGAACCGGCGGCGGCTTCGACGACCCGCACGATCACCAGCCCGTCGGGCATGGCGGCATTCAGGCGGTCACGGACCAGGTCGGGATCCAGCTGAGCAGCGAGGCCGATCTCCAGGTACTCGGCCTCGCTGGCCGCGCCGGTGGGCGAGGCGTTGGCGTAGCTGATCCGCGGATGCGGCGAGAAGCCGGAAGAGAAGGCCATCGGGATGCCCGCCCGGCGCAGCGCCCTTTCGAAGGCGCGGCCGAAGTCACGGTGCGAGGCGAACCTCGCCCGTCCACGCTTGGCGTACTGGACGCGCAGGCGCTGGACGGGCGGGGCCTGCTGGACCGGTGGCTGTCGTGACACGGCCGACAGCCTAACGGCCACCGCACCCCACTACGCTGACGCAGGTGATCGAGCTACGTCGCGCCCGCGAGGACGAGTGGGCAGCCGTGGGCGAACTCACCGCCGTCGCCTACCTCGCCGACGGCGCGATGGGACCGGAGGACCCGTACTTCGAGGTGCTGCGTGACGCCGCATCCAGGGCACGGGAGGCCGACCTGTGGGTGGCCGTCGACGGGAACGGGGCGCTGCTCGGCACCGTGACATGGTGCCCGCCAGGTTCGAGCTACCGCGAGCTGGCCGGGCCCGACGAGAGTGAGTTCCGGACTCTTGCTGTTGCTCCCGCAGTGCGTGGACAGGGCGTTGGCGGGGCCCTTGTGCGCCACTGCATCCAGCTCGCCACCGATGCGGGGTCGAGCTCTGTGGTCATCTCGACCGCCCCGTGGATGAGCACAGCCCATCGGCTGTACCGACGCATTGGCTTCCTGCCCGCGCCGGAAAGGGACTGGTCACCGCGACCCGACGTACGACTGCTGGCCCTCGTCCGTCCGCTGCCTTAGCCGGTCAGCGCCCGCTCTCGGTGCCCTGCCCTGTCGTGGCTTCCGGGATGCCCTCGGGCAGGGTGCCGTAGACCGACTTGTGCCACTTCGCGAATGCCGCGACGGCGGTCGGCAAGGTGGCGAAGATCCGGTCATCTCCCACCTTCTCGACGAAGCCGGCTGCAGCCAGCTGGTCGCGGAGGTCCATCTTCACCCTGGCCATGGCGAACACGATCCCTGCGTCGTCCAGTGAAGAGCGCAACTGTTCCAGGGTGTCGACCGCGGTCAGGTCGACCTCGACGTTGGCCTCAGCGTTGAGAACGAACCAGTGCGGCTGAGGATGGGTCCGGGCCACCGACGCCATGGCCCGACCAAGGAAGTCGTCGGCGTTGGCGAAGAACAGCGGCGAGTCATAGCGGTAGACCACGAGGCCGGGCACCTGCGTCGCGAGCGGATAGTCATCAACATCATGCATGCCGGCAAGGCCGGGCACGTAGCCGAGGATGCCGTCGTGCGGGTGCACGATCCTCCGGATCAGGTCGAGGATGGACAGCCCGACGGCGATCCCGATGCCGACCAGCAGTCCGGTGGCCAGCACACCGACGAGGGCGACGAGGGCGAGCACGATCTCGCTGCGCCGAAAGGCTGCGATGCGCCGCAGTTCCGCGACGTCGACAAGCCGCAGGCCCGCGTAGACGACCACGCCTCCGAGCGCAGCCTGCGGGAACGCTGCCAGCACCGGCCCGAAGATGAAGATCGACCCCAGCACCATGGCGGCCGCGACAAGGGAGTGCAGCTGGGTGCGGCTGCCGGCGGAGTCGCCGATCACCGTACGGCTCGCCGACGAGGAGACCGGGAAGCCGGCGAGGAAGCCGTTGGCGAGGTTGGCCGCTCCCATTGCCAGCAACTCGCTGTTGGCGTCCAACAGCTCACGCTTGCGGGCAGCGAACGCCCGTCCGGTCAGGATCACGTCGCTGTAGCCGACGACGGCGATGCCGAGCGCCACCGTCATGAGTTGCAGCAGGTTGACCCCGTCCGGGTTGGGCAGCGCGGGCAGTGGGACGGTGGTGGGCACGGCTCCGATGACGGCGATGCCCTGCGCGGCCGGACCGGCGAGCGCCACCGCAGCGGCGGCGGCCAGCATCACCAGCAGCGGTCCCGGCAAGGACGGTGCCCAGCGGCGCAGGGTGAACAGCGCGACGGCGACCGCGAGCCCGAGCGCGAGCGTTGGCAGGTGGATGGCGCCGAACTGCGCGATCACCGACCCCGCTTGCTCCCAGGCGCTGTCCCCGGTGACGTGCAGCCCGGTCAGCTTGCCGAGCTGACTGAACACCATCAGGATCCCGATGCCGGCCAGGTAGCCCACCAGCACTGGCCGGGACAACAGGTTGGCGAGGAAGCCGAGCCGGGCGACGCGTCCGACAAGGCAGACGACCCCGACGGCGACGGCGATCAGCGCTGCGAGTTCGGCGCGGCGCTGGCCCTCCACCGGACCGGCGAGGGCGAGGATGCCCGCTGCGGCCATCAGCGCCGTGGTCGACTCGGGGCCGATCGAGAGCTGCCTTGACCCTCCCAGCACGGCGTAGACGGCCATGGGTGCCAGTGCCGCCCAGAGGCCGGCGACCGGAGGCAGGCCGATGATCTCGGCGTAGGCCATCACTTGTGGCACCAGGTAGGCGGCCACCGTGACGCCGGCGATCAGGTCGCCCCGCAGCCACGAGCGGTCGTAGCCGAGCAGGGTTACCAGTCCCGGGGTCCACTTGCGCCAGCCGGTGGGCTGCTCTTGCTGCTGCACGCGGCAAACGTAACCGTTGCCCGTCGCCGCACGCAGCAAGGACGCCGGAAATACTCGACGGCGGCTCGGCCGCAACAACTGCTGAGCGTGGCGAAGCCCGAGCCTAAGAGCTACCGTCCGGTGACGTCGGCCACCCAGGGCCCTGGAAGGCCGAGGCTGATGCGCCAGCCTTCCGCCGTGCGTGTGACGGTGCCGCTGGTGCCGGTAACGGAGGTGGCGGTCATCGACTTCACCTGGCCGCCGGCGTACCGCTCGGTGACCTGCAACGAGCGCAGCGTGCCGATGCCAAAGAGCCGGTTCGCCTTGGCCTGGCTCACCTTCACCGTCCAGGTGTGGTACGGGTTGCCGGGCGCCAGCACGGAGTATGGATCGTCGACGTGGCTGAGGTAGCCAACCGCCGCGGTGCCGAACGCATCAGCGTTGGAAACCGTGCCGGAGTATGTGACACCGCCGGCGGTATAGCTGCCCGATGAGGCGAAGTACGGTGTCTCCGCGATCTGACCCGCCGTCGATGCCGACGGCCGCAGCACCCGCACAGTGCTGGCCGTCAGAGTCTCATCGACCGCCTTGCGCCACGTTGTGCCGCCCGCTCCGCCAGTCTTGTTCCAGCCGGTGAAGTTCTGGCTCCGTGAATCGTCGAAGACCTGGCAGTCGCAGGCCGGGTTGGCCCCGAGCGCGTCCATCTCGGTCCTCCATTTCAGGGCCGATGTGATGACGTACGACCGCGCTGCGATCACCTGTGCCTTGAGCGCCTCCATGCCGCCCCCGGCGGCGCTGCCCCACGATGCGGGCATCTCGTCGATGCCGTACAGGTACTCCGTGTTCATCTTCAGCTCGTTGACAACGTTCGGGCGGCCGCCGATCACGGTCACCTGCAGGTTTCCGTACCGGTAGCTGCCGTGTGCGCCGGCGACAGAGACGGTTGCCTTTGCGGTGTTCCAGGTGAAGCCGAGTCGTGTGGCCGTCACGCTCTTCGTCTTCCCGTTGGCCAGCGTGACCTTCGCCGTTGCCTTCGACCCGCGGACGCCGATCGCGATCGGCTTTCGTGCCTTCGTTGTGGCAACGACGGTCGAGCCGTCGTTGATGCTGAATCCGCCGGTCGTGATGGAGAGCGTTGTCGTGGTGCGCGAGTCCGCGGGCGGCCCGAGCACCTGCACCTTGACGGTGCGCGGGTTGTTGATGGCTGTGTCGACCTTCGCGCCGGCGTAGTAGTACTCGAGGATCTGCTCGGCGCTCCAGTCCATGTCCCTGGCCAGCTCGTAGGCGCCCCATTGGGCCATGCCGACACCATGTCCGCGACCCGAACCGGCGACGGTGAAGGTCGCCGGCACGAAGTGGACGATGAAGGACACGCTCGTGGCCTTGCCGCTCACCGTGAAGCGGTAGGTGCGGTCGCCCACTCCGTGCTTCACCTTGACGCTGCCCTTGCCGGAGCGGACAGCCACCTTCTTCTCCGTCACCCAGGCGCCGCCCTTCAGGTACTGCAAGGTGGCGGTGGCCTTCTTCACAGCGTGGCCGTTGTTCCTGAACGTGACGCTCAGCTTGATCGCGGTAACGCTGCTGGTCGTGCCTCCACCGGCTGCGGCGCCGGTGAGGGTGTAGCCCGTCGCTGCCCGGGCTGGCCCGGGCGCGACGAGCAACGACAGCAGGCTCAGGATCATGATCATCAGCCCGATGAGGGCTCGGCGAAAGTGGCGCACTCCTCAGGTTCTCACGGCACTCGAGGTGGCCGCCGGGACTCTGCCGAGGTCGCACAGGTCGTCAGACGGCGTGCGGCACCACGGTCAGTGGCAGTAGTGAGCGACCCGTGGGGCCGATCTGGATCTCGGTGCCGAACTGCGGGCACACGCCGCAGTCGTAGCAGCCTGACCAGCGGCAGTCCTCGACCTCGGCTCCGAGGACGGCGTCCTGGTAGTCCTGCCAGAGCCAGTCGCGGTCGAGCCCTGCGTCCAGGTGGTCCCAGGGCAGCACCTCCGACTGGCCGCGCTCGCGGGTCGTGTACCAGTCCAGGTCGATGTCGTGCGGGGCGAGGGCTATCTCAGTGGCCGCGGCCCAGCGGTCGTAGGAGAAGTGCTCGCTCCAGCCGTCCAGCTTGCCGCCGCCGCGCCAGACCTCCTCGATGACGGCGCCGACCCTGCGGTCGCCACGGCTGAGCAGGCCCTCGATGACGCCGGGCTTGCCGTCGTGGTAGCGCATGCCGATCGCGCGACCGTAGCGTCGGTCGTTGCGGATCTTGTCCTTCAGCAGCCGCAGGCGCCGGTCGATCGTCTCCGGGTCTGCCTGCGCCACCCACTGGAACGGGGTGTGCGGCTTGGGCACGAAGCCGCCGATGCTGATCGTGCAGCGAACGTCCCTCGTGCCGGCGGCCTTCCGTCCGGTCTCGATCACCCGGGCAGCCATGTCGGCGATGCCGAGCACGTCCTCGTCGGTCTCCGTGGGCAGCCCGCACATGAAGTACAGCTTCACCTGCCGCCAGCCTTGCGAGAACGCCGCGGCGACGGTGTTGATCAGGTCGTCTTCCGTCACCATCTTGTTGATCACCTTGCGCAGCCGCTCCGACCCGCCCTCCGGGGCGAACGTCAGCCCGGAGCGTCGGCCGTTGCGGCTCAGCTCGTTGGCAAGGTCGATGTTGAACGCGTCCACGCGGGTGCTGGGCAGCGACAGGGAGACGAAGCTGCCCTCGTAGCGGTCGGCGAGCTGCTTGGCCACCGGCCCGATCTCGGAGTGGTCGGCGCTGGACAGGCTGAGCAGGCCGACCTCCTCCAAGCCGGTGGCGGCGAGACCGCCGGCCACCATGGCGCCGATGGTCTCGATGTTCCGCTCCCGGACGGGACGGGTGATCATGCCCGCCTGGCAGAACCGGCAGCCGCGCGTGCAGCCGCGGAAGATCTCCACCGAGTAGCGCTCATGGACGGTCTCGGCCAGCGGCACAACGGGACGGGCCGGGTAGGGCCACTCGTCGAGCTCCATCAGGGTGTGCTTGGCGGCCCGTGCCGGCACCCCTTCGATGTTGGGCGTCACCGCTGCGATGGCGTGGTCGGCGCCGTAGCTGACGTCGTAGAACGCCGGGACGTAGGCCACCCCGTTGCTGGCCAGCGTGAACAGCAGGCCGCGCCGTCCACCAGGACGCCCGGAAGCCTTCCACGAGCGCACCAGCTCGGACACGACCAGGGCGGCTTCCTCCCCGTCACCCAGCACGGCGGCATCGATGAAGTCGGCGATGGGTTCCGGGTTGAACGCTGAGTGCCCGCCGGCGATCACGATCGGGTCGTCCTCTGCACGGTCGACGCTGTGCAGCGCGATACCGGCGAGGTCGAGGGCCTCCAGCAGGTTGGTGTAGCCGAGCTCCGTGGAGAAGCTCACCCCGAGCAGGTCGAACGCCTGCACCGGGAGGTGGTTCTCGAGCGTGAACTGCGGCAGGCCGTGCTCGCGCATCTTCGCGGCCAGGTCGGGCCAGACAGAGAACGTGCGCTCGGCCACCATCCAGTCGCGCTCGTTGAGGATTTCGTACAGGATCGCCAGGCCCTGGTTCGGCTGGCCGATCTCGTAGGCGTCGGGGTACATCAATGCCCAGCGCACCTCCGCCGCGGCGAAGTCCTTGCTGAACGAGTTCACCTCACCGCCGGTGTACTGCACCGGTTTGGTGACCTGGGCCAGCAATGGCTCCAGCCGTGGGTACAGGGACGTCACGGTGTCGGCAGTCATGGTTGGGCAAGCCTAATCAATACGGCTGCGGTTGCGAAGCCGGGCCTTTCCGCGCAACCCGCGCGATGACAGCAACGCTCCGTAGTTCTCGCAAGGCGTCCCGCGCCACCCAGCGCGCAGCGGCCGAGTCGGAGTGCCGGACAAGGATCCGTTCTGCGCTGTCGACGGCTGCGGCGTGGCACGCGGGAGAGCGCTTGCCGATCTGACGCAAGGCCCAGTTGACCGCCTTCTTCACGAGGTTCCGCACGTCGGTGGCTTCGGCCTCCACCAGCGGCAGGAAGGCGGTGATCGCTGCGTCCGGCGCCTTCTTGTCATGCACGGCGAGCGTGGCCATCAGAACGAACCCCGCCCGCTTCACGAACATGTCGGGACTCCCGGCCCATTCGACGGCCTTGGCATAGCCGAACGGGGTGGGCACGAACAGCTTCTGCAGCTGGTCGCAGGTGTCCCAGCTGTCGAGGTCGGCGACCCATGCGTCGGCCTGGGACTCGGTGACCAGTGCGGGGACATCGACCAGCCCGGCAAGGATCCTGGCCTCGTGCACGCCTGAGTTCCACAGGTGGGCTGCGGTTGCGTGCAGCAGCTCGGGGTGGCTGCGGCGAAGCGGACGTAGCTGGCCGGCAGCGCCACGCAGCAGGGGCATGGATACGCCGAGCGTGCCTTCGGGGTTGATGCCGTAGCGGGCCATGCCTGCAACGTTGTCCGGCTCGCCCACCGAGCCGAGCCACGCAACCAGGTCGGCAGCCAGCACGACAGGGTCATCGATCGCAGACGGCGCCGTCCAGGAACGGGTGAGTTCTGTGGGCACGACGCGCCCTGACGATCAATCGACGGGCGCGTGCGGCGCGGCGTTCTCCACGACGATGTCGGCCCGATGCGCCGGGTCGCAGGACTGCAGGTATAGCAGCTGGCCCTGGTAGTAGCGGGCGTTGCGCGGGTCCTCCGGATCGGCGTTCAGCTTCTGGTCGCGGCCGGCCAACCGATGGAACGACTCCTGGAAGGGCACCTCCAGCCACACCGAGAGGTCCCAGATCTTCTTCTTCTTGCTGGAGCACAGCTCGTCGCGGTGGATGAACATGCCGTCGATGATCACCACAGCGTGGTCGGGATCGACCCGCCAGGGCGACTTCACCTCCGACTCCGAATCCAGGTCGTAGGCGGCGGTGCGGTAGCGCCCCGAGCCGCCGTGGCCGAGCGGCTCCAGCACCTCGTTGCTGAACCGTTCGTAGTCGTAGCTGTCCTCGAAATAGCCCTTGGCTGAGGAGCGTCCCTGCGCGTACCGCTTGGTCTGAGGGTTCAGGTAATGGTCCATCGAGATCCGGATCACTTCGAGCCCGGATTCCTTGAGCAACTCCGCCAGCTCGTTGGCGAACGTGGTCTTGCCTGCGCCATCCACGCCATCCACGCCAACGAGGGTGCGCCCCGCCCGGGAACGGATGTTGGCCCGGAGCCACTTCAGCGCGCTTGAGGCGTCCAGTTTTGTCACCACGTCGTTAGTCATCTCACACCTTCGTCGGCGAACATGTCGCGAGCAAATCCAGCGTACCCCGATGTCATGGCACGAGTTCCGGCTGGACGGCCGCCGGAGCGGCGGATTGGGGAATTTTGAGGCGCCGGGCCACCAGCAACAGGGCCGCGACGAGGGCGAGGGTGAAGAACACCTGGATCAGGATCTCCGGTCCGGCCGCACCCGCCTGGCGGTCGAACATGCTCTCGAGCCCGCCAAACGGGATCGTGACCTCACCGATCAGGTTGTTGACAACGTGCAGGGCGATGCCGGCCTCCAGGCCACCGGTCTTCCACACCAGGACCGAGCAGGCGACGCCGACGGTGAAGTAGTAGCCGTTGAGCCACGGGTCGCCCGCGCCGTGCAGCAGCATGAACACCACGGACGTGACCACCGTCGCGACCACGAGGCCGACGCGGGCGGAGCCGAACCACGAGCCGATGCTGCGGGCCAGCAATCCTCGGGTGCCGTACTCCTCACCGGCCGCCTGCAGGGGGGTGGTCAGCAGGATGGCGACGATCAGGAACCACGAGTCGGCGTTCCAGACCAGCTGGGGTGGGCCGTCGAGCAGGGTCTCGACGCCGACGCTGACCAGCAGGATCGGGAGGGCGACAGCGACGAACCGCCAGAACAGGCCCCACCGGAAGCCGCCGGCGATCGAGCTGATCCAGCGCGGACGCTGCCCGAACACGGCCCAGGCGGTGAGGCCGGCCAGCGGGATGGCGGCGGCGAGGCCGAGGTTGTTGGCGAGGAACAGCAGCGGGGTGAGCGTCAGGTCACCCTGCGCGGCCGCGGAAATGTCGAGGCGGCCCGCGGCGGTGTCGATGAGCGCGAGCGCAATCGTGATCACCAGTGCCGCAAGGAACCAGGTGGCAACGAACATGGCGATGGCCAGCACGGGCTTCCACCAGCGGAACCGCGGAGCCCGGAAGAACTCGTGGTACTCCCGCGGCACGATCGGCAGGGCCGAAGCCTTCACCGGCTGCCAGTTAACCTGCGGCGGGGGCGGGAGCTGCCACATCCCGTCCGGTTGGCCGCCCTGCGGGAACATCGGCCCGGCTGCAGCCGGCCAGGGGTAGGCGGGCGCTCCAGGACCGTTCGGTCCCGGAGACGGTGTTGGGGCGTCCGGCAGCTCTGCGGGATTCAGCCCAGGTTCGGAAACCACAGTCCGATCTCGCGGCTCGCGGATTCCGGGGAGTCGGAGGCGTGCACCAGGTTCTCCCGGTTGGACAGTGAGTAGTCGCCGCGGACAGTTCCGGGGTCGGCGACCGCGGAGTTGGTGGCACCGTTCATGAGCCGCACCACGTCGATGGCTGTCGGACCCTCCAGCACCACGGCCACGAGGGGGCCACCGGTGATGTAGTCCCGCAGCGGCGGGTACCAGGGCTGCTCGACGTGGTCGGCGTAGTGGCGGTCGGCCATGGCGGCATCGATGTGCCGGAGCTCGAGCGCGACGGCCGCGAG
>Ga0209745_1000373_pt1 | contig 26654 bp, 21 predicted proteins | sample BarGraNGADG00312_FD_184495 | JGI IMG/M metagenome (GOLD analysis project Ga0209745, IMG submission 184495) | Arctic peat soil microbial communities from Barrow, Alaska - Barrow Graham LP Ref core NGADG0004-312 (SPAdes) (version 2) | ecosystem: Environmental > Terrestrial > Soil > Wetlands > Peat...
TACAGGGTGGCCAGTTCGGCCACCCCCACGATCGCCGTCTCCGTCTCCTTGTCGAACAGCCTCAGCTGCCCCTTCGGGAACGCCAGCGTCAGCCGGTCCCCCACCTTCACCTGGAAGAAGCCGTCCACCTTGGCAACCACGCTCTTGCTGCCCACCAACAGGTACAGCTGCTGCTCGCTACCCATGCTCTCCACCACCTCTACCAGGGCGGCCAGCTCACCTGTCTCCTCGGTCTCACCACTGCTTACCTCTGCCAGATGCTCGGGCCGGATCCCCAGAACCACCTGCTTCCCGTTGTAGGCAGCCAGCTCCCTCGCCCGCTCCCCTGCCAGGCTCAGGGCGAACCCATCCCCCTGGACCTGCGCTGCCCCGTCACTCACCGCCACCCCCGCATCGAAGAAGTTCATCGCGGGGGATCCGATGAACCCCGCCACGAACACGTTGGCGGGGTGCTCGTACAGCTTCCTGGGGGTGTCCAGCTGCTGCAGAATGCCGTCCCTCATCACCGCTATACGGCTCCCCATGGTCATCGCCTCTATCTGGTCGTGGGTCACGTAGATGATCGTCGTCTTCAGCCTCTGGTGCAGCTTGATCAGCTCCGCCCTCGTCTGCACCCTCAGCTTGGCGTCCAGGTTGCTCAGCGGCTCGTCCATCAGGAACACCTTAGGCTCCCGCACTATCGCCCTACCCAGCGCAACGCGCTGGCGCTGCCCACCCGATAGCTGCTTCGGCTTCCTGTCCAGCAGCATCTCGATCCCCAGGATCCCCGCCGCCAGCTTGACCCGCTTGTCGATCTCCTCCTTGGAGAACTTGCGCATCTTGAGGCCGAAGGCCAGGTTGTCGTAGACGTTCATGTGGGGATACAGCGCGTAGGACTGGAACACCATCGCGATGTCCCGGTCCTTGGGGGAGACGTCGTTGACCAGACGGTCGCCGATGAAGATGTTGCCGCTGGAGAGCTCCTCAAGCCCGGCGATCATCCGCAGTGCGGTGGACTTGCCGCAGCCGGAGGGGCCCACCAGCACCAGGAACTCCTTGTCCTGGATGTCTATGCATAGGTCGTTGACGGCCGTGACGTTCCCGAACTTCTTGGTTACGTGATCCAGTACTACCTGTGCCATTCTTCTCCTCCAGAGAGTTGCGTCACCAATTTAGAAACCAGGGGATCTCTGAGAACCCACAAAAAGCGGGGGGTCTCCAGGAACTCGGAAGAACTTCGCGAGACCAGAGCACTCCAGGAACTCACGGGAAACCGGCGAGGCTCGGCATCAACCAAACTCTCCTGAGTTCGCCCGAGTTCCCTCTATCAGGTAATGCTAGCGGCGCTCGCCGAGACTCTCACACAGGCTGAAAGCCGACAGCACCCGCTCGTCGGGCACTCCGGCCTCGATGTCCGCGAAGACGACGTCGCACGGGCCGTACCGGCAAGCTATCCGTTCCAGATCGGATCGAAGCCCTTCCAACGTCTTGCCGGCCAAATCCATCGGAGTATACATTATTGCGCGACGTGCTTCAGAAAACATCCCCTTTGCTTTGCGAAGATCGGAGTCTATCCCCATGTCGATGTACCCGACGTTGGAAACCTCGGCGTAGTGTTCCAGATAGGGATCCGCGCACCGGGCACAGTTGTGTATCCCCACCAGATCGAACTGATCGGCCAGCCACCGATCGTGGGGCAGCAGCAAATCCCTGTACTGCTCCGGTGAGACCATGTTGACCAGACAGTTGCTCATGGTGAAGTGGCGCACCTCCACCCCCGTTTCCCGCTGTCTCCCGTAGAGCCGGAGCGCCCCCTCGGCCATGGTCGTCCGAACGCATTCGAAGAGATGATTCGCCCGTGCCGGCTCCAGTGCCATATCGACGAACAGCTCCTCGCCCCGCAATCGGTAGGAATTGTTCAGCACACCCTGCCAGTTCAGGTAACCCTCCACACGCCCCCGTTCCCCTGCTATCCACTCCACCTGCTCCATTATACCCTGGAAGAAGGGGTTTCGGTCCAGATCGGGGGGCTCGAGCAGATCCACCTCCCCCGCCGTCAGGTACTGGTGCTCAGAGCTGGGCCAGTTGTCGGCGGCATACAGGGTGGGCACACCGTAGATGGACGCCACGACACAGCTGCCGAAGGCACCGGTGAGCAGGTCCTCGGGCTCGTCCGGATTCTTTACGCCACCGATCATCGCACTCCCGAAGCGTCGCCGCACCTCTCGCCCCATGGCAATAAGACAATCACGCCGATAGGCGGGGTCGGTGTGCCACCGATCACCAAAGTCGATCCCCAGGGCTTGCCGGTACCAGTTGGGGGTGAAGCCAATCTCCGGCCGCAGGAACGGTTCATCACCCGATGCGGGCCTGCGAGTGGCTGGCGCCCCCAGGGCGATGTAGCTGATCAGTTGTGCAACCACTATGACCTCCGGCCGGCCTGGAGGGCGGCGAGGGTGTGCATATGAGAGCGGGTAGCAGGGTAGAGATCCCGGTAGACAGAGTAGAGCGAGTCGTACAGATCCCGGGCCTTTGGATTGGGCCGGATCACCTCGGCCGGCGGGTTCCAGTCCGCGTCCCTGTCTGCAAGCCCAACGGAGATTGCGGCCAGGAGGGCGTCTCCATACGCAGCGCCAATGGTCTGCCTCGGAAGCGTTTGAGATCGGCCGGTAACGTCCGACATGATTTGGGTCCACAGGCCGCCCTTGGTGCCCCCGCCCACGGCCACCAGCCGAGGCTCCTCTCCACCCGCCTCCACCATCACCTCGAGGATGTGGCGCACCCCATAGGCCGTGGACTCCAATAGCGCACGGTAGAGGTGGCCACGACCATGGCTCAGGGTGAGCCCGCAGATTACTCCTCGGGCCTGCGGATCGTAGATCGGGGTTCGCTCCCCCTCGAAGTAAGGCAACACAACCAGCCCATCGGCGCCTCGCGGCACCGCCGCCGCCTCTTCCACTAAAGAGGCAAAGGGCACGCCCCCGGCGATCTCGCGCAGCCAGCCGGTGAGGGCTCCAGAAGTGGACATCCCGGCGGCCAGGTTGTGGGTGCCCGGGAAGACGCCGGATGTGCCCCACAGCTTGGCGTGGGTCCTGGGCTCCCTAAGCACCTCCACCATGAAGAGGGTGGTGCCGTACATCAGCATCAGGTCGCCCGGATCTCGCACCCCGGCGCTCAAGGCCTCGGACCAGGCGTCTATGGTGCCGGTCGCTACCGGGGTACCGGCCGGGATCCCGGTCAGCCTTGCCGCCTCGGGTGTGATCCGCCCCGCCACCTCGCCCGGCCAGAGGAGCCTGGGAAGCGGCAGCCCAGGGGCGATATCCTCTGCCCACTCGCCGATCCAGCGGTTCCCTGCAAGGTCGTACAGCGGGTCGCACTGGCTGGCGGAGTGGTGGTCCAGCACGTACTCGCCGGTCAGCCTGTGGACGATGAATGAGTTGGCCATGAAGAAACGGCGGGTCCGCGCCCACACCTCCGGCTCATTGCGCCGAAGCCAGGCCAGCTTGGGACCCACGGCCTGGGAGGATAGGAGCGAGCCGCCGCGTTGAAGGATGTGCTCCTCTCCATAGCGCTCGTTGATCTCCTCGATCTCCCGGGTGGCCCGAGTGTCTATGCCGAACAGGATGGCCGGCCTGAGGGGTCTGCCGGCCTCGTCGGCCGGGAGCAGGCAGGGGCCAATGCCCGAAACGCACAACCCGGCCACGGCCCCATCGACTTTGCCCAGCAGCTCGGCGCATATTGCCTGAAAGTCAGACCACCACACCCTCTCCGCGTCGTGTTCCGCCCAGCCCGGCCGAGGCAGAGAGAGCTGATGGGGGCGCTCGGCCGTCGCCACAATCTCACCGTCCGGCCTTGCCAGCACCCCCTTGGAACTGGAGGTCCCGATGTCAATTCCGATCAGCAACGCGCTCACGCCGACGCCCCGAAGCCGTCGTAGTCCACGTCCAGCATGTCACACACGGCCCGCAGCTCGGCCACGTAGTCACCGGGCACCGCGTGGATGTGGTTCGACCCGTAGCGGGAGAGGAACTCCTCGGAGGAGGCCTCCAGACGGGCGAAGGCGTGGGGCCACACGTAGGTGGACTGCTGCATAAGCGCCTCGTTGGCCGCGTCGTCGTACTGCTCGAAGCTGCCGCGCATGACGTGCATCCTGTAGCGCCCGTCCTTGCGGGTCAGTCGAGCGAAGGTGAAGTCGCCCGGCGCGGCCAGGTGCTGGATGGAGGCACCGCCCACGGGGAAATAGTCGTCGGAGGGGAAGAGCTGGACGTGGCGCAGGTTCTCCGCCGGATCGTCGCTCCGAGCCGCGAACCAGGTGGCGTGCTCGCCGGAGTTGCACAGGTCCCAGATGTCGCGGTCCGCGTGGTAGTGGCGGATGTCGGCGAAGAACGCCGGCGTGCCGGAGAGCTTCTTGAGGATCTGCATGGAGAGGGCTCCGTCCATGTCGGCCTCCGTGGCGCAAACGTGGGGCTCCTTGGGGCCATCCCAGTCGTAGGGATCGTTCAGGAACGCCTCGGTCAGGTCCATGGTGCAGAAGTGGTTTGTCAGCTCCGGCTGCCCCTTGATGCCGGTGAAGTCCAGGTGCCACTCCTCGATCAGCTCGCGCATTGCGTAGTAGGAGCGGATCTGCCGCTCCAGCAGTTCCGGCGTGAGCCGCTGGCCGTCGTAGTGGACCTTCTTGACCCGTCTCTCCAACCACTCTCGGGCCTCTCGGGCCTTGCTGGCCGGGACCTTTTCGGAGCGATGCACCAGCTCAAGCTGGTCGATCTCCTCCACGTCGATACCGAACTTCTCCATCCACTGCTGAGGGCTGGCCACGGCCGTGTACATCCCCATGGAACGGCCGCCGATGCGACCAAAGGTAGCTCCATCCAGGGAGCGAACCGCCGCGGCTGCCCTGGCGTAGCTATCCACTCGGGCCAGCACCTTGGGATCGGAGATGTCGCCCCAAGCCCGGCCGCACCTGCGGCCTATCTGGTCCAGGGCGCCGGCTGCTGCCAGCATGCCAACCATGCCGGGGAACTGAGGGTTTATATTCGAGAAGAGCATCAAAGGGCTGGTGGTGGCCCTGGCGGCGATCATGGAGAAGTGGGGGAAGGCCCAGACAGGGATGTTGAAGAGGGTGAGGTGTGGACCAAACACGCGAACCGGTTGATACGAGAGGAACAGAAGAACAGGTCTGCTCGTATCTCCCACACATCTCTTGTATTAACCCCAGAGTTCACAGAGGACGCGGAGAACTCCGTTTCTTCCCCTTCTCCGCGCCCTCTGCGTCCCCTGCGGTTTAAATGGTCTTGCTGCTAACCCTTCAAGGGCAGCCCCGCGGCCCGGCCAGCGGCCATCACCAACTCAGCCTGAGCCGGGGAGAGCCGAGGCATGGGCAGGGAGACCGTATCCCCCATCAGCCCCATCGCCTTGCCAAGCAGCTTCAGGGCGTGGACCCCCAGCCAGCCGCCGACCGGCATGGTCCGGAACACCTTCGCCTCACAGCTGTACGCTGTGGCCAGGTCGCCCGCCTTGACGGCAGCTACCAGCTTCGCCAGCAGGTGCGGGAAGATGTTCGCCTCGCCGGGCACCAGGCCATCCACGCCGCCCAGCAGACTGCCCACCGCCATGGTGGTCCAGCCCTGGAGCACGGTGAAGTCCGGGCTGGGGCGAGACTGGAGGATGGTTCGAACGGTATTCCAGTTGCCGGAGCTATCCTTCACACCGGCTACCATGGGGTGCGCCGCGAGCCTGAGCACCAGGTCCGCCGACAGCGGAACCTTGGTCGCTTGCGGGATGCTGTACAGCAGGGTCGGCAGGTCGGCCGCATCCAGGACGCGCCGGAAGTGCTCGAACAGACCATCGTCGGTGAACTCGCAGTAGTAGTAGGGGCTGGTGGCGACGTAGCCATCCAGTCCAAGGCCGGAGAAGGCGTGGATCTCGTCGATTACCTCGGCGGTATTGGGGCGCAGCACGCCCGCGATCACGGGGACCCGGCCGGCCGAAGCCTCCACCGTCGCCTCCACCAGACCCTGGCGAACGGCGAGCGAGAGATTGGGGCCTTCCCCCATGGACCCGAGGGCGAAGATGCCGTTGGCTCCCCCCTCGATGATGTAGTCGACCAGCCGCTTCACCGCGGGGCGGTCGAGACGCTCGTTGGCGTCCAGGGGTGTGAGCAGCGGCGGTACTATGCCAGTGAAACGAGGACTCAAAAGTCAAACCCTCCTGCAGTTGATGACAGGCGCGGAGCGCAAATGCCTATCCGCGCTCCGGCAGTCTCTCGGGCGAGGCATGCCTCGCCCCTACGACGTATGGTGCCCAGCACGCTATCCACGCACTCAGCACTCAGCACTAGTGTATACCTTCATCCACCCTTGATACCGCCCGCGGCCAGGCCGGTGACGATGTGGCGCTGGAAGAATATGGTGAGCAGCAGCGCGGGCAGTGTGACGATCAGGGCCGAGGCTGCCAGCGGCCCCCATGAGATCTGCTCGAAGGTGAGCGAGTTGTAGACCGCGACCGGAAGCGTGCGGGTTGCCTTGCCTGCCAGCACGGCGCCAAACAGAAAGTTGTTCCAGGAGAAGATAAAGGCCAGGATGCCGGAGACGGCTATCCCCGGCTTCGACAGTGGCATGGCGACCTTGAGGAACGCCTGCCACACGTTGCACCCATCGATGAGGGCTGCCTCCTCCAACTCGGGGTGGATGTCCTCGTAGAAGCCGATCATCACCCACACCACCACCGGCAGCGTAATGACCATGTGGGTGATGACCAGCGACAGCAGGCTCCCGTTGATCCCAATGAAGCGGAACAGCATGAAGAGGGGGAGCAGGAAGCTGAGGCCCGGGGTCATTCTGGCAATCATCACGAGCACCGCCAGCCCAGTCGCCTTGGCTTTGGCGATGCCATATCCCGCGGGAACCCCGGCCAGGATCGCGATGATGGTGGCGCTTCCCGAGACGATAACGCTGTTGATGGTGTACTGGAAGAAGGGACTGTTCTTGAACACGGTCTGAAAGTTGGCAAGGGTCGGCGCGGTCGGGATGAACACCGGCGGGTAGGCCGTGTTATCCAGCTCGTTCTTAAAGGCCAGCGACAGCATCCAGAACAGCACGAAAACGGCCGGGGAGAGGATGACCACGACCGAGAAGCCCAGCAAAACCCGCCCGAGGAACCGCCGGGTTCGCGCCTCCAGCCTGGAGCTGCCCGCGATGCGAGCCCTTGAAGCAGCAGTGGTAGTTACTCCGTCCATAGCGTCTTCTGCCTCACATAGAGCATGACCAACGACAGCAAAACTATGATAACGAAGAACACGACCACCATGGCGGAAGCGCTTCCGATCTTGTAGTAGGCGAATGCCTGAAGGTATAGCAGGATATTGATGGTCTCAGAGGCCGTGCCAGGTCCACCCTGAGTGATCACGAAGATCGTGTCGAATGCCTTCAGGGCGTCGATGGTGCGCAGGATCACGGCCACCATCAGGAATGGAAGAACCAGCGGGAAGGTGATGTGCCAAAAGATGTTCCAGGGGTTCGCCCCATCGATAACCGCCGACTCGTAGGGCTCGATGGGCAGAACCGCGAGGCCCCCCAGCATGATGACCATGATGAGCGGAGTCCAGTTCCAGATCTCCACCATGACCAGGGCCGGGATGACTGTATCCTGCGAGTACACCCACATCTGTTCGGGAATGCCAACCAGGGAGAGCATGTAGTTGAGGACCCCAAGCTGTGGGTGAAACATCATTGTCCAGACTAGGGCGATGGCCACCGGCGTGGCCATCATCGGCATGATGAAGATGCCGCGAAGCAGGCCGCGAAGCGGGAAGTGCTGGTTGAAAACCACGGCCGCCAGGGTGCCGAAGATCACCGGGAGCACGACCGCCAGAACCGTGTAGTACATGGTGCGTGGGATTGAGCTCAGGAACCGCTGATCCGTGGCCAGCTTGGTGAAGTTGTCCAGACCGACGAAGATCTGACTCGACCCGATCGTCCAGTCGTTTAAGCTCATCCAGAGGGTGAAGACCCAGGGGAAGAGGATCACCGCGATGGTGATAATGGTGGCAGGGACTATGAACATGACGTACTTGCTGCGTCGCGCGTACGCCTTGCCCCCCATAACCCGCGGCCGGCCGCCTTTCATGGTGGGGGCGGCACTCTGCCCAGCTGTACTGGCCAAGGTTGCGTGACCTCCAGGATGGGTCCTGCCGGGGAGCCGCGTGTTTGGCAGCTCCCCGGCAGGTGCAATTAGCTCTTCAGGCTCTTCTCGAGGACCGGTTTGAAGTCGGCCGTGGCCTTCTTAAGCTCGGTGGCCGCGTCGGCACCACCGATCATGTTAGTAAGTGCCACGCCGAAGACGTCTCGGAACTCGGTGACCGGCTCGATTACGGGCAGCGAGAGGTGGCCCATCTTGCCGACCTGGATCAGGCAGTCCACCCACTCCTGGGGAACCGTCAGCTGCTTCAGCGCGGCCTGGTCCTTGTAGGCCGAGTTGCGCGGCGGAGCCCCGGCTCCGGATACCAGGGTGCGAATCTGATTCTGCTTGTTGGTAAACCACTGGCAGTAGAGATAGGCCGGGCCCTTCTTCTTGGACAGGGAGGAGATACCGACGCCATCGCCGAACATGCCGGAGAACTGCTCCTTGGGGCCCTTCGGAAGCGGGCTGTAGCCGACCTTGCCGACGATCTTGGAGGTCTTTGGGTCCTCCAGTGGGGTGGAGAAGCCGATGCCGTCGAACCACATGGCCGCCTGGCCCTGCATGAAGGTGGTCTGACACTCGTTCCAGTTGAAGCCCGCGACGCCCTTGGGGGAGTAGTCCTTCATCAGCGTCTTGTACAGCTCGGCCGCGGCGATCGCCTCGGGGCCGTCGGTGTACATGTTGCCCTTGGCATCCACCGTGTCCACGCCCCAATCGATCATGAACGATGTCCACACCGGGGTATTGGCGTTCTTCAGGCCACGGGCTGCGAAGCCGGCGACGTTCTTGCTGGGATCGTGCAGCGCCTTGGCTGCCGCGACCAACTCGTCGAAGCTGGTGGGGTACTTGACGCCCTTGGCGGCGAATAGCTCCTTGTTCCAGTAGATGATCCAGTAGTCGATCTTGCAGGGCAGCGTGTCGACGCGACCGTCGGCCTGGGTCACCAGGTTGATGCCGGCTTGGGACATGTCGGCCCAGTCGTAGTCGGGGCTGGTCAACGTCGGGTCTTTGAGCATGTCGCGCATGTCCACTAGCCACTTGGTCTTGCCGAAGAGGCTCTTCTGGACGTGCAGGGAGGTGGCGGTCACGTCGAAGGAGGTGGCGCCGGAGGTGAACTCGATCACCTGCTTCTGGCGCTGCTGCTGCTCCGGGATCTGCTCCGAGGAGACCTGGATCCCGGTCAGGTCGGTGAACTCCTTCTCCACGGCCTGAAGCACATCGTAAATAGAGCCCTTGGGGAAGATCACGTCGATCGACTCGCCCTTGAACCGCTTCCAGTCGAAAGCGTCTCCGGTCTTCGCCACCACCGCCGGCGTTCCAGCAGCCGCGGCCGGAGCCCCTCCTGCTGCGGCCGGAGCCGCCGGGGCTGTCGTAGGTGCGGCGGGCGTGGCTGCCGGCGCGCATCCGGCCAGTGCGGCCAGGCCGGCAATCCCAGCGCCCAGCTTCAACAGATCCCTACGGGTCATTTGTCTCTGCAGCTTTGACATCGCGTCCCCCATGTCACTTCCCTTTCTCGGAGAATTCGATGAATGGCTAAGGTTCCGTCCCTCTTTGGACATTGAACCCTGGCATCTAATCCAACCCCTCAATTTGAGAGGGGGGTCGGCACATTGGGAAGGAGCGCGGTCGCCGCGCCCCGGACGGCGAATAATCGCCTTACGTTGCCTTCTGCTCCAGCTCCAGGGCCGCCAGCGCTCTCTTCTCCGCGTTCTGGAGGTGGATTCGTGTCGCTTCCCTCGCGGCTGCCGTGTCTCTGCGTCGCAACGCCTGCAGTATCGCCCCGTGCTCGGCCCTGTTGGCGATCGGCACGTTGGGGCCATCAGGGCCAAGGCCCGCCCGCAGGCTGTGGATGTGAATACTCAGCCGTTCGAAGAACTCGGTCAAGTTCGGGTTCTGCCCCAGGCCTACGATCAGCTGGTGAAGCTCCCGGTCGCGCAGGGTGTACAAGACGCGAATCGTGGGGTCCGAATTGGCAGAACAGCTCAGCCTCGCGAAATCGTCGGCGGCCGACTTCATCTCCTCCAACGTCTCGTCGGAGGCGGTGGCCGCCCCCTTCTCCACCGCGTGAAGCTCGCACATCAGCCGAAGGTCGTATAGGTGGGTCAGGTCCCGAGCTGAGAGAGAGGTCATACAGAACCCCCTGCGGCCGTTGGGTCGCACCAACCCTTCGGCGGCAAGGCGGGAGAGGGCATCGCGGATGGGGGTTCGACTCACCTTCAGCTGGGCGGCGAGGTCGTCTAGAACCAGTCGCTCTCCAGGCCTGATCTGGTGATCGGCGATGGCCTGGAGGAGAGTTGTGTAGACCTGCTCGCTGAGCCTGCGAAAGTCGATACCCTCTTGGGGGAGGCGCATCTGCATAGATACCTGCCGTACCGGAAGATCGCGAGGCCGGATGGAACTCCAAGCGAACCGATTACGTATACGAAATGCATAGTAGCCGGATGGTGTGGGGGAGTCAAGTGGCCCTAGTCCCCAAATCGGGTGGCCCGCATTTTGGCGGTAACGCCGATCGAGGAACAGCCCCTTCTCTGCCGCTTCGACATCCGTACTCTCCAGGGGGACCTGCCGCGAGCTACGGTGTACGGGGAGCGGGCATACCCCATTCGTCACCGGGTGAAGATGGGGATCAAGGCGGCCTCCTTCCACAATGCTGGAGCTGAAGTGCGAGGAGGCCGGGTGTTCGGCGTCCTCATGCTCGCTCCAGCAGCTCGATCCGCAGCGCATCGGGGCCCCGCACGAAGGCCATGCGGGTCACTGCGTCCAGCGGCTGTGGCTCCATCTCAAACTCCACGCCCCTGCGCTTCAACTCCACCACGGTCGCGTCCATGTCCTTCACCAGAATCCCAAGGTGGTCGAAGCCGCATCGTCCGGTGCCCCCCGCGCCCAGCACCTCTCCGGCGCGCGGACCGCGCAGCAGCAGCCTGACCCCGCCCATGTGAAGCTCGGTCGCGGGAGAGCCCTTGATCTCCATGTGCTTGACCAGTTCCGCCCCCATGCCGGATACGAACCAGCGCTCGGTGGCCGCCATGTCGGAGCAGTAGACGTGGATATGCTCCAGGGAATAGTCGATCGGATTAGACAACTGAGTCCTCCTCAAAGATGTTTGTTGCCAGGTGGCCGCGGATCATACCGAGCGGATGAGCGCCGCCCTCATCCGCGAAAGCGCTTCCTCCAGGATCGAACGCGGGCAGCCGAAGTTGAGCCGCACGAAGCCCTCACCCTCAGCTCCAAAGTCCAACCCGTTAGAGAGGCCGACCTTCGCCTCCCTGAGGAAGAACTCCATGGGCGAGCCGTCGATCCCCGCCTCCCGGCAGTCCAGCCACCCCAGATAGGTCCCCTCCGGCTCGACCATGGTGACGCCGGGCAACTTCTCATCCACGAAATCCACCAGGTAGTCGCGGTTGGCCTGCAGGTAACGCACTGCCTGCCCGAGCCATTCACCCCCCTGCTGGTAGGCCGCGAACCCGGCTACGTAGTCCAGCAGGCCGGGCTGATGGGACAGCAGTCCGTTGCAGGCGGCCTCCAGCCGGGCCTTCAGCCCGGCGTTTCCGGCCACGGCGATAGCGAAGTGGAACCCCGCTATGTTGTACGACTTGCTTGGGGATATCAGAGTCACCGTCCTGGCGGCCACATCCGGCGACAGAGAGGCGATTGGAATGTGGAGGCTCCCATCGTAGACGAAGTCCTGGTGGATCTCGTCGGAGCAGATGATCAGGTCGTGCCGGAGGCAGATCTCGGCCATCCGCTCCAGCTCCAGCCTGCTGAAGACCCTTCCTACCGGATTGTGAGGGTTGCACAGCAGGAACACCCGCGTCCTGGGAGTGATGGCCCGATCGAACGCCTCGAAGTCGATCTCGTACCGATCCCTCCCCCAAACCAGTGGGGCCCTCACCGTGCCCCGTCCCGTGTTCTCACCTACGTGTCGGAAGGGTGGGTACACCGGGGTCTGGATAAGCAGATCGTCCCCCGCCTCCGCACAGGCTCGGGCGGTCAGATTCAGACCAACCACCACTCCCGGCAGAAACATCATGGAGTCCGGGGCCACATCCCATCCGTACAGATGCCGAAGCCTCTCCTGCACCGCCCCCCGCAGATCGGGCGGCTCCATGCCGTAGCCAAAAACGCCGTGATCCACCCTCTGACGTATGGCGGAGATCACGGGCTCCGCCGACCGGAAGTCCATGTCTGCCACCCAGAGGGGTAGCACGTCGGGCCCGTAGCGGCCCCACTTCGTGCTATCGGTGCCCCTGCGCTCGACCATTTGGTCGAACTCGCAGCTCCGGGATGCGCCTTCAGAGAGGTCATCGAGTTTCAAGAGAGGCCTCCTCCAATAAATGGCGTGCAACGGGAAGCACGCTTCAACCATGCCAGTGATGAGATGTGTGCGGACAAGTGTAATTCCCGTGCAGGGCCATGCGCAAACCGGGCATGGCGTCGAGGCAGGGCTCGCCCCTCCCTCACCCGTGATCCCACCCACCAACGGGTTGAAGGGGAACGATTGATGCTTTCTCTCAGTAGTGATACCCTCCGGGGGAAGATTGTGGAGGTTGAAGCCATGGGAATCATGTCGACAGAAATGACCGATCCTGCCAAGGGTAAGACCCTGGTGGCATTTTTCGCCCACCCCGACGACGAAGTGTTCGGCAGTGGGGGTACTCTTGCGCACTATGCAGCTCATGGAACCCGTGTGGTCCTGGTATGCGCCACATCGGGAGAAGCGGGTGAGATCAGCGACCCCATCCTGGCAACGTCGGAAAATCTGGGCACGGTGCGCGAGGCCGAACTCCGCTGCTCCGCGCAGACACTGGGTGTAAACGAGGTGATTTTCCTCGGCTACCGAGACTCCGGCATGGCCGGCACGCCCGAGAACGAAAATCCGCTGGCCTTCGTCAACGTTCCCTCGGAGAAGGTAGTTTCCAGGCTGGTGGGCATCATGCGCGACCTGAAGCCGCAGGCAGTTGTGACCTTCGAGCCCAATGGTGGGTACGGCCACCCCGATCACATCGCCATCCACCGCCACACGGTGGCCGCCTTCAAGGCCGCCGGTGACCCGGCGCAGTTCCCCGACCAGGGAGCGGACTGGCAGCCCGCACGGCTGTTTTACACCGCCATCCCGCGTTCATTTTTCATTGAGTTGCGCGACCGACTCGCCGCCATGGGGATCGATACCAGCGATTTCGCCCGCTTCGAGGATGCCGGAGCCGGATGGCCCGACGACAAGGTGAACATCACCCTGGACGTCTCCGACACGATCGAGGCCAAGTGGACTGCCCTGCACTGCCACCGCACCCAGATGAGTCCGGACAATCTGTTCCTCAAGGTGCCCGAACAGGTGATCAAGCAGAGCTTCAGCCGGGAGCACTTTGCCCTGGCGCTGCCCGAGCCACGGCCGGGTGAACGGCTGTCGGGCCTCTTCGCCGGACTCGAAGCCCAGCCCTCAGACCTCACCTCTACGTCGACACCGTAAGGATGCCCCCCTACCCCAAGAGGTGGTAGAGGCTCTGATACTGTAGCAGATGAACTTGGGGCGGGGCGCTCGGCCCCGCCGTCAGGTCAGATGGACACTCTTGCGGCAGGGCGGATTGTCAATCCATGTTCATGCCGCCATCCACATTCAGCGCCTGGCCTGTGATGTAAGAGGCATCGTCGGAGACCAGGAATGCCACCGCCCCGGCCACGTCCTCCGCGGTCTCCAGTCTGCCCAAAGGGATCTCCTTTGCCCGCTGTCGCCGGTGCTCCCCCGGCGCCTCCCCAGACTCCGCGGCGTACTCCCGGTCGATCTGGTCCCACATGGGGGTCTCCACGATGCCGGGGCAGACGGCGTTGACCCTGATGCCTGATGAGGCCAGAGCCGCGGCGGCGGTTCGGGTGATGGAGATGACCGCCGCCTTGCTGGCGGCATAGTGGGTGTACATCGGGCGGGGTCCACGAGCCGCGGCCGAGGCCATGTTCAGGATTACCCCTCCCCCCTGGCGCTCCATCTGCCTCGCCACCAACTGCAGCGTGAAGAAGAGCCCCCGGGTATTGACGCTGAAGATCCGGTCCCACTCCTCAGCCGTTATGTCAAGCATTCGGCGCATCTGGACGATGCCCGCGCAGGCGACCAGGATGTCGATCCTGCCGAGTTGCCCCACCGTCGCGTCCACCATCGACTGAAGTGAGGCCACGTCTCGTACGTCTACCTGAAGGGGCACTCCGCGTACCCCCAGACCCTCAATCTGACTTGCGGTCTCCCTCGCGCCCTCCAGATTCAGGTCCGCGGCGGCAACGCGAGCCCCATCCCGGGCGAGACGAAGGGCAATTGCCCGACCGATGCCACTCCCCGCGCCGGTGACCAAGGCAGTTTTACCCTCTAGCACCATCCCAAATCCCCTCCCCATCGAAGTAGACCTCACCGTCGGGATCAAGATTACCCTTGAGGACAGGCCCTGTCCAGCAGCCACCGAGTTGGTCCCCGGACCTGTAGCGTCGGGGACATGCCCCGACGCTACATTCCGAGGGCCACGCTTTCCTTATCCTCCGACGGCGGCGCCAAGCCGCCACTCTTCAAATCGAGGGCTCTGCCGGACCAGCCCGTCGCCCACCAGCATAGGGGCGTGGCTCGCCATGCTGCTCTCCAGCCGGAGCATAAACGGCGAAGGGCACGAGATGGCGGTAGAAATGGCGCTCCAACCCCTCGGCGTAGGCCTCCTCGTTGGCCTGCAGGATCGCTTTCAACCTGGGCTCAAAGCTGGCCAGGGACGAGCCGAAGGTGACGTGCAGCACCTCCCGGGCGTCAAAGTCCTCCAGTAGGGCCGGCAGCTGCTGGTCGGTCAGCGCCGAAGGCGCGGGCACGCGGCTCACATCCGCCGAGACGTGGTAGGAGGCCCGATCCTCCGCGTAGCGGCCTCGGGCGAAGGCGAGGATCTCGCGGAAGAGGCGTGGCTCCATCCTTGCAATGACCCGGAGCGCCTCCAGGTAGCTGGTGCCCGCGGTCTTCAGGTGTACCAGCCCGCGGGTTGCCGCGACGAAGAGCGGATATACACTGAACTTGTCCGAGCCGGAGTGAAGGCTGAGCTTGTAAGGCCCAAGCTCCCTGGCGATAGCGGCGTGGCCCTCCACGTCCACCCTCAGCTCCTCCAGGTCGCCGATGTAGTCCACGCCCTTCTCGAAACGTCCAACCGATCGGGTGGCCAGGCTGACCCAGGAGACGCCGAGCCGCTTCAACTCGCTGGCGACGTAGTAGTGCTCGGCGTGGGAGGTGGGAGTCTCCGTCTCGTCCAACGATACCTCCACCTCGCAGCTGATCCGCTTCGCCATCAGGTGGCGATACATCTTGGCCACGTGGGCGACGGCGGCTCCGTACTTGGCCGCGGCCCGCAGCACCGCCGGCTCATCCAGAACGATCTCCAGATCCTCGATCCTAACCGTCTTCCCTATGTAGAGCCGCTGCAGGTCGCCGCGGGAGCTCTGAAGCTCGTCCCAGGGCAGGGCGTCCAGCTTCCGCTGCACCATCGCGGCCGCGGTGCCGTCCACCTCGCCGTCCACGTAGGCACCGGGGTCGAAGGTGTAGAAGCTGTAGCCCACCGCCGCGCAGGCATCGATATCCTCGGGAGTCTTCAGATGGTCTGCGTCGGCCCCCACCGTCTGCGTCCAGCCCGCCTGGAAGGTCCCGAAGGTGGCATCGGTCAACACGTCCTCTGCGCTGCGGTTTGTCCGCACCATCTCCCGGATGGACTGCTGGGCAAAGATGGGCAGGATGGTCTTGCCGGGGGCCTCGGCCAGCGCCCGCTTGAGAGCGCGCACGTGACCAGGGGTCGCCATTCCCAGCCGGTCGCCGAATCCGGCGGAGGTGGCCAGCCCCAGCAGCCCGGGCTTCAGCCAAGGGAGCGCATTTCGCACCGCCCGGGCGTTGCCATGGTCCATGTGGCAAAGCTTGAGAGTGAAGCCGTCACGGAAGCCCGTCGCCTCGCCGCGAAAAGTGTCGAGCATAGGATCCCCGGCGCGCACTAACAGCGCGAGCCTGCGGGTGGGGGCAGAGGCGTCAACCCAGAATGCCGCGCCATTGTGCACTACGATGGAAGAGGGGATCAGCTTCTGGCCAAACTGCGCCTGCAGATCGGCCGCGGAGAAGGGGAATGCTTCGGTCATATTCGCTCTCCGATCTCGTTGCTCGCGTTGTCGTGGGATAACGTGTCACATCCATGGTATCTTAAAAACGACGATTCTGTCTCGGTTGAGCGCCGCATCCGGGCGATCAGGCCTGCACCACCTCGCGGATCGCATCGAAGAAGAGCGATGCAATCTCCTCCCGGTACTACCGTTTCTCGGTCGGTCCAAGGGGAATTCAAGCAACAAGGATGCCACGCAAACGTGGTGTACAATCCCCCTACACATTGTGGGTCGACGCGATCGGGACAGAGGAGGAGGCCAAAGATGGCTACTGGACAGAACCGCCAGGACGTGAAAGCGGGCGCCAGGGTGCGCATCGTGGAGAAGCAGAATCAGCCGACGGGCATCACCACCGAGGGGGTCGTCAATGAGCTGCTGACCAGTTCGTCCTTCCATCCCCACGGCATCAAGGTCCGCCTGAAAACCGGCCAGGTGGGCAGGGTGAAGGAGATCCTCCCGTAGCACGCTTACTCTGAAGCGTCATCTCTCTCCCGTACTCCCACAAGGGGCTATCCAAGTCGAGGGATGGGTATGCAGAGGGGCATGGTTCATAAGAGCGCGTAGATTGGGTGACAGTGTGAGTCTGTCACCCCTGTCGTGAACCATGCCTGCAGGGGCGTAGCTGGCACAGAGGCCGATCGTACATGATCAATTCGTCCATGCACTTGACCCGACAGGTACCGAAGACGGTAGAATTGCCCACCACAAGAGCTTCAAGAGTATCCAAACGCTGATAGAGGACGGGAGACAAGAAATGGACGAAAGCCCCACAGGCGCGATCATACAGAGGGACGGGCAGACCTACGCCATCGTGCCCAGAACCCCGCTGGGGCTCGTGACACCGGAAATTCTGGAAAACGTCGCGAGGGTGGCTCGCAAGCACGGGATTCCTATCATCAAGATCACCTCAGCCCAGCGGATGGCCCTGGTCGGGATCAAGCCCGAGTCCGTCGACGACGTCTGGCATGATCTCGGCATGGATGTGGGTCCCGCGGCGGCAGTCTGCGTTCACTACGTCAAGGCATGCCCCGGCAATACGCTGTGCAGGTTTGGGATTCTGGATTCTCTCGACCTTGGCATGGATCTGGAGAAGCTCTTCGTGGGAACGGACCTGCCCGCCAAAGCGAAGATCGGTGTCTCCGGCTGCGGTTTCAACTGCGGTGAAAGCTACGTGCGTGACTTTGGGGCCTTCGCGAAGAAGAACGGATGGACCGTGGTCTTTGGCGGAAACTCGGCCGGAAGACCTCGAATCGGGGACGTAATAGCCAAGGATCTTGCCAAGGAGCAGGTGATCGACCTGGCTAGAAAGTGCTTCGAGTACTACGCGGCCAACGCGAAGTCGAGAGAGCGCACGGCACGCTTCATCGAGCGGATCGGAATCGAAGCGTTCAAATCGGCCGTCCTCTAGCGACACCCTCTCAGGAGTACCAGGGCAAGTCTCCTGGTACTCCACCCAGAAGAAAACAGCGGCTTCGTGGAGCGAGGAGGTAAGCCTTTGGAGGTTGCCGATGGAGGACCCGACACCGATCCTGCTCGCCCCAGCGGCTCCGCCCTGGAGGTTCTCGGGGTCGCCGCGCGGTTAGGCCTCACCTCTTTTGGCGGTCCCGTCGCGCACCTGGGCTACTTCCACGAGGAGTACGTCCATCGCAGAAGGTGGGTGGACGAGCAGAGCTACGCCGATCTCGTGGCCCTTTGCCAGTTCCTCCCCGGCCCGGCCAGCAGCGAGGTGGGGATGGCCCTGGGGATAATCCGAGCCGGACTGCCCGGAGCATTCGCGGCGTGGCTCGGTTTCACACTGCCTTCCGCCATCGCTCTAATGGCCTTCGCCTATGGGGTTCAGTCGGTCGGTGCAGCCGACTCGGGCTGGCTCCACGGCCTGAAGGTGGCCGCGGTTGCGATCGTCGCTCTGGCGGTCTGGACTATGGCACGAACCCTCGCGCCCGATCGACAGCGGGCATCCGTAGCGATTCTCGCAGCGGTCATCGCCCTGGCCTGGCCAACGGCGCTGGTTCAGGTGGTCATTATCGCCACAGCGGCCCTCGTCGGCTGGCGTTTCCTTCCAACGACGGGGTCACTCCCCGGTACCTCCATGCGGGTCCCGATCTCCCGCCGGCTGGCAATGGTCTCCTGGGTAATTCTGTTCGGGCTGCTCGCAGCACTGCCTCTGCTGCGGCGGATGGTACCCAGTGAACCCCTGTCTATATTCGATAGCTTCTTCCGGGTAGGCGCCCTCGTGTTCGGCGGGGGACACGTCGTGTTGCCGCTCCTCCAGGCGGAGGTCGTGCCCCCAGGATGGGTCACCACCGAGCAGTTCATCGCCGGATACGGCGCGGCGCAGGCCGTTTCCGGTCCGCTCTTCACCTTCGCTGCCTACCTCGGTGCGATCATGAAGCCCGGACCTCATGGAGCATTGGGCGCGGCGCTGGCGCTGGTTGCCATCTTCCTGCCCTCTTTCCTTCTGATCATCGGAGCGTTGCCGTTCTGGAACGCCCTGCGAGGCCGAACGGTCTTCCAATCAGCGCTGCGCGGGATCAACGCGGCTGTGGTCGGGCTGCTGCTGGCAGCCCTGTACTCTCCAGTGTGGACCAGCACCATCAAAACACCGATCGATTTTGGCCTGGCCCTGATAGTCTTCGGGCTGCTGGCTTTCTGGAGACTCCCGCCCTGGCTCGTGGTGATCGCCTCGGCTGCTGGCGGAGCGCTGATCGGCGCCATCGGCCAAGCATGACCAACCGAGAACAGACGTCGAGGCCGGCTCCGACGTCTGCGTAGCTCGGAGCCGGCCTCTAGGGTCCGACAGCGGGGAGAGTCTCCGGCCAGTCCTTCCGACCGATGCGGCTCTACCCGCGCCGATCCCCCTTCAGCCCTCGTGCGCCCAGGAACCTCGCCCGGTGGCCCAACTCGGACTCGATCTGAAGGAAGCGGTTGCCCCGAGGGCCGGTGGCACTCTCTCGCACGGTGGCGCAGTTGAGTCCAACGCAGTAATCGGCGATGTCGGGCCCCTCGCCCCGACTGTCGCAGGGCATCACGGCGTAACCGTTCCGGTAGGCGAGCTGCACCATCTCGAAAGCCTCGGTGATCGTCCCAATCTGGTTGACCTTCAGCAGAACGGCGTTCGCCGCTCCGGAATCGATCCCATGCTGCACTCGCTCGCAATTGGTGGTGAAGAGGTCGTCGCCCACCAACTGGACCCCCAGCTCCCTGGTGAGGATCGCGTGTCCCTCGTAGTCGTCCTCGTCCAGCGGGTCCTCCAGGATCACGAAGGGGTACTCCGCCACCATGGACCGGTACAGCTCCATCAGCTCTTCTCTCGTCTTCTCCTCGGCGGAGAAGAGACCCACGAAGCGGTCTGAGTCCTTCTCGTAGTAGGTGCCGGCCGCCACGTCTACCTGGATGCCGACCTTGCCCTCGTAGCCGAGCCCGTTGATCGTCTCGACCATCAAGTCCCAGATCTCCCGATCGTGCTTCACCATGCCGGCCGAAACGGCCGGATGGGTGGTAACCGACATCTTCGGTATTCCCAGCTTCCGGTTCAGCAGCTCGGCCCACTCGATGGACAGCTCCCAGGCGGCGTAGGATGCATCGGAGAAGCTATCGAAGCCGTAGGCCATGAAGGAGTAGCTGGGCTTTCCGCCCGAGCGGCGTCCCCCGCCGTACCTATCGCTGCCCACGCAGCTCAATTCCCCTGGGACAGGCAGGGTGCAGCCGTTCACCCCGCCGATATGCTGGTAAAGGGGAATGCCGAGGCTGGCCGCGCCAGCCTTGAGCGCCGCCGCGGACACGGCCGCAGTGGCATTTCCCCCGAGCCGAAGCTTGGCATCCGGCCCTCCCAAATTCAGTATGGCGCCGTCTATCTCTAGCTGTCTAGCGGCATCCATGCCCCGCAGGGCAGGGGCGATCAAACTGTTGACGGCATCCACAGCCCTTTGGACACCCTTGCCACGCCACTTCGGCCCGCCGTCGTAGGCGAACTGCACCTCGTGCTGGCCCACCGAGACCCCTGCCGTGCAGATGGCCACCCCGATGGCACCGTTCTCCGTCCTCGCCGTGGCTTCGATGCCAGGGTGCCCGCGATCCGAGAACAGTTGCCGCGCGGTTACCGAGACGATGGTCGACCCAGATCCCATAGTGCCGCCTCCCTATCTCGTTTTCACCCGGAGGGGTTGGTAGAGTCAACTATACCATCTACTTCGTGGTGACGGGGCACAAGGTTGGGCGCGAGAAAGTGAGTGGGCGGGTTGAGGCAACCCGCCCTACTGGAACGCTTCCGCGAGGCGGATCGGGAAAACCCGCCCCGCCCCACATCACACAGACTACTTCTTGGATGTCAGGTAGCTGATGTAGTTCTCCACGGTGAGGCCGGGCTCACTCAGCTTGGTGAAGAGTGTCCTCTCCTTCTCCTGCACGGCAAGCGCCTTGTCGTACACCTGGTCGGCAACGTCGGGTGGGATGCACAGCACGCCGTTCACGTCGGCCGCGATCACGTCGCCCGGCCGCACAACCATGCCGTCGATCACCACGGGGCTATTCACGTCCAGCCATCGCAGCTTGCCGTGCATCGGAGAGAGCCCAGTAGCCCAGCAGGGCAGCGGCACGTCGGTAACACCCTCGAGGTCGCGGATGCTGCCATTGGTCAAGAAGCCCGTGGCACCCGCCATCTTCATTACCGTGGCCATGTGATCGCCGATGGTGACGGTGTAGCGGGGACGCGGCCCCACCGACTCCATCACGGCGATGACCGGCACCGGCTGCCCGCCATTGGAGCGGGCCGCCGCGACCATCAGCCTGATCCAGTCGTAGAACAGGCTGGGCGGGTTATCCATCCCCGGCGAGGTGGTGTCCATCCGCGCCGTCACGGCGATCCCGACCCGCCGCCCAAGCTGAGGCATCAGTGCACGCACGTCCGGACCGGTGTAGCCGGCCGATGGGTCTCTCGCCCCCAGCATCTCCAGGCCATTGGCCACGGTGCAGCTGTCGAACTCTTGAAGCTTCAGGATCTTGTCCCAGTTCATTGTTCGCCCTCCTTTGGTCATGGGTACTCTTCCGGCCGCGCCGAATCCTCGGCGTAGCCCGCCATCAATCTGCCCGTCCGCTCGATGTGGGCACGGGTCAACCGCTCCGCCCGCTCCGGATCGTGGGAGGCGATGGCATCGATGATCTCGCGATGCTCTGCCAGCGCCCCCTCCGGGATGCTGGGCAACCGCATCAACTGAAGTCGATAGCGCTCGATGCTATCGAACAGCCCTGCCGCCATGGACTGCAGCAGGACGTTGCCGGTGACTTGCCACAGGATGGCGTGGATCTCCCGATTTCCGGCCAACTGCCCCTCGGTATCGCCCCCCTGGACGGCCCGCTCCATCTGGCGGTACATCGCTTCCAGTCGAGCGATATCCTGCGCCGTGGCGAGGATCGCGGCCTCGCGGGAGGCCAGCCCCTCCAGCACCGCGCGAACGGAGAAAAGCTGCTTCAGCTGCTCTCGAGTCACCATCGCCACCGTGGCGCCCCGATAGGGGATCATGTCCACCAGCCCCTCCAGCTGGAGGCGCTGTATCGCCTCCCGCACCGGCATCCGGCTCACGTGGAGATGGGCGGCAAGCTCCTCGGCGATCAGCCGGTCGCCCGGTTTCAGGTCTCCCTCCTGGATCGCCCGCCGGATCTCGTCGTAAACCAGCTGCGCCTTGGCCTTGTACTCCGGCATGGTTAGGGAAGGTGGGTTCCTGTCGCGCATGGGCATCTACCTACGATATTGGGGTAGGTGGCCGGCAATGGCGCCGGCCTCCACTTCTGCTAACTCATCACCGCGGCCAGCTCCACGCCGTACTTGACCGCCTGCTGCTGGAGGGTCTGCCAGGAACTCTCCGGGAGCGACACGCCCTCGGAGAGTCGCTGGGCCCTGGTGCGATGCTCGGGCTCGCCGGGGACCAGCACCTCTTTGAAACCGGGCGCCGGGGGCACATCCTTCAACTTACCGATGAAGTTGTCGGCGGAGGCAGCGAAATCCGCAAAGGGCCGGAAGATGGTCGGGTCGATGGCCACGAAGATCGATCCGGACTTCGTGTAGACGCCACCGCCCAGCGGCTCCTCTCGGCACTGCTCCGAACCCGTCAGCATCTGGCCCAGCAGCTCGCTCACCACTGCGAGCCCATAGCCCTTGTGGGCGCCGAAGGTGAGGAGCATCCCGCCGTCGTAGAAGTCCTCGGCGTTCGTGGTTGGCTTGCCCTCCTTGTCCAGGATGCAGCCCTCCGGCAACGGCACGCCCTTGGCCCTGGCGAGGGAGATCTTGCCACCCGCCACGGTGCTGGTGGCGAAGTCGATCAGCACGCCCGGCTTGTCGCCGGCAGGAATGCCAAAGGAGATTGGGTTGGTGCCAAATGCCGCGCGAGCGCCGCCGAAGGGTGCCACACCGGTGGTGCTGGAGCCGCCGACTCCACCAAAGCCGCCGGCCAGCACCATTCCTATCATTCCCTCGCTGTAGGCCATCTCCGAGTACTCGCCGAGCCGGCCGATGTGGTAGGCTCGGGTGAGGCCAGAGATGGCGATGCCGTGCTCTCTGGCCTGAGCCATCGCTTTCCTCATCGCGATCTCGGCGCTAACCTGGCCGAAGGTCCACTTGCCGTCCACGAAGCTGGTGGACTCGGTCTCCTTGACGATCTCCGGCTTCGCGGCCGGGTCCAGGTGTCCCTGCTCGATGGCCTGGATGTACTGGACGATGCGAATAACCCCGTGGGAGTCGTGGCCGACGAGGCTGGAGTCCACGATCGCCTCGGTTACCCGCTCGGCGTTGGCCTTCGAGGCCCCGGCGGCCTCGAAAAGGGCGCGGCCAATCCGGCGCCACTGGTCGGCTGGGAAGACAACCATGCAAAGACCTCCTGAGAGAGTGGGGGTGCGCCAGAATAAGCATTGTATCCAATATCCAGAATGCAGCATCCTCCTGGCGTTTGAAGGAGTGTAGGCGGGCCGGGGTTGCGGTGTCAAGGAAGCGCGGGCATGGGAGACAGAGGTTCGGCGGAACCGCTGGCCACGGAAAAGCGATGCGGGAGATACTCTCGAAGGCGCGAGCTAATTTGAGAGGGGTGCCCTTCTCCGTTCGAGTCGACTGCAGGGCCGCCAGGGCGCCCACCGTGCCCACCACGGCCAGAAACAGCCATCCGATCTGGTAGGAGTGGCTCACGTCCACCACGATGCCGAACAGCGGCGGGCCGGATATCGTCCCCAGCTCGGGCGGAAATAGAGGGATCAGGGGAGTCAGCGCCTGTAGGATGATTGTACACCAACTTGGGAGCCCGCCAAATCCGGAGTCCATGGATAGTATGAAAAAGTGGGGGAACGCTTTGTTCGCGGCGCACAAGCTGGTATTATCGATCCCCCTGGGATCACAGATTCAGCATGCAATTGGGCCGTCGTGCCTGGGCGGGCGGCCAATACTCGATGGCTCCCACATTGCCGCCGGTCCCGTCAGGGAAAGCAGGCCGGCGAGCCACAGCAGGAGGAGATCAAGTGGGTCACTGGGTCCCGCTGGCTGGACGCCAAGGCGGCACCGTTCCAGCCGTTGTCCTGTCGCCAATCTTCATGGTGGACCGCCTGGCCTTCGCGGCCACCTACGCAGGCATCTTTCGATCTCGCGATGGAGGCTCAAGCTGGGAGCCCAGCAACGAGGGGCTCGGCAGCTACATGATCCAGTCCATCGCGTTCTCTCCCCGCTATCCGGTCGACCACACACTGTATGCGGGTGCGGCAGACGGTGGAGTGTATCGCTCCACAGATTCGGGTGATAAGTGGGAGCTGTTGGCGAGGCTGGGAAGCGGGTCGGCGGTCACCGATCTGGGCGTGGCGTTGGGGCCTGGCGACAAGGAGGTATCCGTCCTGGCCGGAACCCTGGCCGATGGAGTCTTCTTCTCCCACGACGGCTGGGAATGGAAGACGTGCAACTCGGCGCTCGCGGACCTCTCGGTGATCGCCGTGGGGGTCTCCCCCTCCTACAACGAGGATCGGACCGCCCTGGCAGCCACGGCCAGGGGACTGAGCATGACGTTGGATGGCGGCAGCAAGTGGAGTCAGGTGTGGAGCCCCGCGGGAGACGACGGGGTGCAGTGCATCGCGCTGTCCCCGGCCTTCGCCTCCGACAGGACGGCGTTCGCGGGCACGGAGCGGCTGGGAGTGATCCGCTCGCTGGACGGCGGCGCCACATGGCAGCCCGCCAACGCCGGTCTGGCAGGGCTGTGCGTCAACGCCCTGGCTATTTCGTCGGACTTCGCCTCCGACGGCATGCTCGTGGCGGCCACGGCTGGTAGTGTTGCGCTGTCAGCCGACCGTGGTGAGTCGTGGCAACTGCTGAAGGGAGGCTCCGAGTCTGCCCTCAGCCTCGCGGTCTCCCGCTTCTCCCCGGGCGTCGGGCGCACCATACTGGCGGGGTTGGCAAACGACGGCGTGATCCGCTCGGCGGATAGCGGTAAGAACTGGGCGCCGGCAAATGAGGGTCTCCATGCATCATCTCTGATCGGGATGGCTTTATCTCCCGCCTTCGAGGCCGACTCCACCCTCTTCGCCTGGGGTCCTTCCGAGGGGCTGCTCCGCTCGGAGGACGGCGGCCAGGGTTGGCACGTGGTGTCGGCAGCCTCGGATGGCGGCAGCATCAACGCCGTTGCCCTCTCCCCCGCCTTCGACACCGATCGAACCCTCTTCGCTGCCACCTCGGCCGGGCTGTTCGCCAGCGAAGACGGCGGGACGGAATGGCAGGCGCGTGGGCTCGCGGATCAGGACGTGAATCTGCCGGCACTCTCCCCGGACTTCCCGCACGACTCGCTGATCGTAGCCGCCACCGAAGGCCACCTCCAGCTCTCGACGGACGGCGGCGCCAACTGGAGGAGGCTGGAGCTACCCTCCGGCGAGGATGCTGCCCTGGCGGCGGCCTGCGCTCCCGGCCAGGACGAAGGCAAGCAGCTGCTGTTGGCTAGCTGGCGCGAGCCCTCCCGATCCCGGCGCGGCCGGCTGCGGGTCTGGCGTCGCAATCTGCCCGACTCCCCCTGGACGCTGCTCTTCTCCCGTGATACGGCGACCAGGATCACCGCCCTAGCCGTACCGGATAGCTACAGCCAGGATCAGCAGTTCTACATAGGCAACGGAGACGCGGTCTACCGGACCACGCAGGGTGCCCAGGAGAGGACGAGGGACGGGGTCACGCCGCTCTGGCTCCCCTCGACAATCGGTTCCAGGAGCTATCCAGTGCTTTCGCTGGCCGCCTCGGCCAGCTACGGCCAGACCCACACCATGCTGGCGGCCACGGCGGACGGAGTCTTCATATCTCAGGACGACGTTCGTAGCTGGAGCAAGCTGGGTACGACTCCAGGCGACAGGGGAGCACTGGCGGTGGCGTTGCAACCCATGGAAGCCGGCGACGCGACGGCGTACGCCCTGAGCATCGGCGGCCAGCTGTGGAAGTGGGACCCGCAGGACTAGATCTGGTATCCAACGTATGGACTTGCGGGCGGCGGGGGGGTATTCTTCTCGCCACCGCCGCCCGCGAAAACGGCCCATCGGCAAGGCCACGCAGCTACCCGACGAGAACAGAGGGTTAAAGTGCCAGGACCCCTGCCCGACCAACTGCTGGACAAGCTATGGTTCTACGTCGCCTTCGACTGCAACCTCTCCTGCCGCTACTGCGTGGCCGATGCAGGGCCAGCCTCCCGCCGCCCGCGCATCGAGATCGATACCTTCCGACAGCTGGTGGACGAGGCATCGTCCATCGGCTTCAGGCAGATACTGATCAGTGGCGGGGAACCGCTCCTTCACCCCGACATCCTGCCGATGCTGCAATACTCAGCCGCCCGCATCGACACGGTCCTGCTCACCAACGCTACGCTGGCCTGCACCCCAAATTTCCAGGGGTTGGGGGATCTGTCGGGCCGGAGGCTCTCCATCCAGGTGAGCCTGGACGGTGCTGAGCCCTTCTTCCACGATCGATGGAGGGGAAAAGGCTCGTGGAAACGCACGGTTGACGGTTTGAGCCTCTTGCTCCAGTGGGGCTTCGACCTCTCCGTTCGCGCCACCCTCACAGAGCAATCCGACGCCGAGATCGAGCAGTTCTATCAGTTCCTGGAAGGGTGCGGGATAGCTCGCGACAAGAGCTACGTGGCGCGGGTGGCAGTGGGCGGCCGGTCGCAATCAGGCCTTCAGCTGGAGCACCCCGACCTGCTGCCGGAAGTCACACTGGCCGCCGACGGGCTATACACCCACCCGCTCAAGGTCGATCGATCCCTGGCGGTCACCCGCACCATCCTTCCGCTCCTACCAGCCCTGGAGCAGCTGGCGGAGGCCACGGCCGCCCCTACGCCGGCGGGCGTCCCTCG
>Ga0209745_1000374_pt1 | contig 26634 bp, 23 predicted proteins | sample BarGraNGADG00312_FD_184495 | JGI IMG/M metagenome (GOLD analysis project Ga0209745, IMG submission 184495) | Arctic peat soil microbial communities from Barrow, Alaska - Barrow Graham LP Ref core NGADG0004-312 (SPAdes) (version 2) | ecosystem: Environmental > Terrestrial > Soil > Wetlands > Peat...
CCGTTCCCGCACTGCCGGGCCTCGCCATCGAGACGCTCGCCATCGCGCCGCTCGCGCTCGGGTACATCATCTGGCTGGAGGCCGCCGGGGCTGACTCGGTGGAGATCGCCTCGCCCTACGGGCTCCTGATGGCGTCCACCGGGATCGTCACCGCCGTGCCGCTGCTGCTGTTCGCCGCCGCCGCCGCGCGCGTGCCCCTCGTGACCATCGGGATGCTGCAGTACATCACCCCGACCCTGCAGTTCGCGGTCGGCTGGCTCGTGTTCCATGAGCCGATGCCGCCCGAACGCTGGGCCGGCTTCGTCCTGGTGTGGGCCGCCGTGGTGGTCTTCACCGTCGACGGCGTGCGCCGGCACCTCGGCACCCCTACGCCATCCGGTTGACCAGGAGCCCCGCGAACTCCCGCAGGGTCTCCTTCACCTCACTGTCCGGCAGCGGGTCGAGTTCGGCGACGGCGGCGGCCGCCCAGTCGCGCGCCATCGCCCGCGCCTCCTCGACGACGGGGTGGTCACGCAGGTCCGCGAGCACATCAGCGAGCGCCTCGTCACTGGCGAGGTCGTCGGCCAGCCTCTCCAGGATCACCTGGCCGGCGGCGTCGAGGGTGCCGGCGTCGGCGCGCCGGCGCAGCAGCAGCACCGGCATGGTGTCCACGCCCTCCCGCAGGTCCGTCCCGGGCGTCTTGCCGGTGGTCGCGGCGTCCGATGAGAGGTCGATGACGTCGTCGGCCAGCTGGAACGCCACGCCGACCTTCTCGCCGAACGCCTCCATGATGGCCACGGCCTCGTTGCCCGCGCCGGCGAACAGCGCCCCGTAGCGCGCGGAGGTGGCGATCAGCGAGCCGGTCTTGTCCGCCAGCACGCGGATGTAGTGCTCGACGGCGTCGGCGCCCGCGGGGGCGCCGAGGGTCTCCTGGAGCTGCCCGACGCAGAGGCGCTCGAACGTCTCCGCATGGATGAGGACCGCGTCGGCCCCGAGCGAGGCCACGATCTGGGAGGCGCGCGCGAACAGCAGGTCCCCGGTCAGGATCGCCACCGTGTTGCCCCACACCTCCTGCGCCGCCGGCGCGCCACGGCGCAGCGTGGCGGAGTCCATGACGTCGTCGTGGTAGAGCGTGGCCAGGTGCGTCAGCTCGACGGCGACGGCGGCACGCAGCACCTCGTCGTTCACCCCGCTGCCGAGCTGTGACCCGAGCAGGGTCAGCATCGGCCGCAGGCGCTTCCCGCCGGCCTTCGCCAGGTGCGACGCCGCCTCCGCGATGGAGTGCTCGGCGTGGGCGGTGGCCCGGGCGAGCTGTTGCTCCACCACGGCCATCTCGGGCTCGAGGCGGTCGATCAGGGAAGGGGATGCAGGATTCACGTACTCACTCACGGAAGGTAGGTGGCGGCGCCCGCAAGCATGTCGAGGACCGGACCGGGGAACACACCGAGCGCCACCGTACCGATGGCGCAGATGGCCACGGCCACGGTCGTCATGCCCTCGGACTCCACGGTCACGGTGGACTTGCCGTCCGGCGCCGTGAAGTACATGAGCACGACGAGACGGACGTAGAAGAACGCGGTCGCCGCGGAGCAGAGCACCGCGAGGACCACGAGTGGGCCGAGGCCGCCCTGGACGGCCGCGGTGAAGACGGTGAACTTGCCCATGAAGCCCGCCGTGAGCGGGATTCCCGCGAAGGAGAGCAGGAACACCAGCATGGCGCCGGCGAGCCATGGGTCGCGATTGCCGAGCCCGGCCCACTGCTCGAGCTCGTTCGCCTCCGCGGTGACGAGGCCCTCGGGGTCCCGCTCACGCACCAGGGTGATGACGGCGAACGCACCGACCGTGGCGAGGCCGTACGCGAGCAGGTAGAAGAGCACGGACGAGATCCCGCTCTGCTGCAGCGCCACCACGCCGAGGAGGACGAACCCCGCGTGCGCGATCGAGGAGTACGCCAGCATGCGCTTCACGTTGCCCTGGACGATACCGAGGACCGTGCCGAGCAGCATGGTCAGCCCGATGATCGTCCACAACACCGGCGCGAGGTCCCACTTCAGGCCGGGGAGCACCACGTACATGATGCGCATCATCGCGGCGAAGGCCGCGAGCTTCGTTGCCGCTGCCATGAAGCCGGTCACCGGTGTGGGGGCGCCTTGGTACACGTCCGGTGTCCAGGCGTGGAACGGGACGGCGCCCACCTTGAAGAGCAGGCCGATCAGGACGAGCATCGAGCCCGCGAGCAGGAGTGAGTCCATGCCCGCCGTGGCCGGGACGGCGGTGGCGATCAACGAGAGCCGGAACGAACCGGAGAAGCCGTACAGCAGCGCGATACCGAAGAGGAACAGCGCGGACGAGAGCGCGCCGAGCAGGAAGTACTTGAGGGAGGCCTCCTGGCTGAGGAGCCGCCGCCGGCGTGCGAGCCCGGAGAGGATGTACAGCGGCAGCGACAGCACCTCGAGGGCCACGAACAGCGTGAGCAGATCCCCGGCCGAGCAGAACACCATCATGCCCAGCAGGGAGAAAAGCGTCAGCGGGAACACCTCGCCCTGGACGAGGCCCGCATTCGTGGCACGCTCCTCCTCCTCGCTGCCGGGACGGGTGGCGCCCGACGCCACGAACGCGCCCTCACCGGTCTCGGTGCGGTCCGCGATGACCAGCATCGCGATGAACGCGACGACGAGCAGGATCGCCTGCGCCGCCAGCGCGGGGCCGTCCTCGATCACGGCGCCGGCCACGACCTCGCGTGGCCCGCCGTCCTGCAGCACGGTCCAGCGCCACACCACGGCGACGAGTGCGCTCGCGATGGCGACGAGGGCGAGCCCCACCTGGACGGGCCGGCGCGCGGAACGCGGGAGGAAGGCCTCGAGCAGCACACCCACCACGGCCGCGCCGAAGATGATCAGCAGGGGGGTCAGTGCCGCCCACTCAATCGCCGGTGCCACGAACTGGTTCACTTCGCGCTCCCTTCAATGGCCATGGCGGTATCGACGCCCTGCGCGCTCTGGATGAGCGGCGCGGTCTGGTCGGCGACGGGCGAGAGCACGTCGAGGACGGGTCCGGGGAAGATACCGAGTGCCAGCATCGCGATGACGAGTGGCGCCATCGCCAGCTTCTCCCTGCCATCGAGGTCCGCGGCGCCCGTGATGCCCTCATCCTTGGGTCCGGTGAACATGCGCTGGTAGGGCAGCAGCACATAGAGGGCCGCGATGATGACGCCAAGGGCGGCGAAGACCGCCGCGAGGGTGTTGGCCTTGAAGGTGCCGAGCAGCACGAGGTACTCGGGAACGAAACCGGACAGGCCCGGCAGTGCGATGGACGCGAGGCCGGCCACGAGGAACAGGCCGGCCAGGACCGGCGTGATGCGCTGCATCCCGCGGTAGGCCGGGATCCACTGGCTGCGGCCCCGCCTCTCGAGGAACCCGAGGACGAGGAACATGGCGGCCGTTGAGAGCCCGTGCGCCACCATGTAGATCATCGAACCGGTCATTGCGGTGGCGGACCCCACGAAGATGCCCAGGACGATGAAGCCGAAGTGCGATACCGAGGTCATGGCGGTCAGCCGCATGAAGTCGCGCTGTGCGAGCGCCACCAGGCCGCCGTAGAGGATCGAGATGACGGCCAGCACGATGATCACCGGAGCCGCCCAGGACGACGCCCGCGGGAAGAGCGGCAGGCACAGGGCGATCATGCCGAAGGTGCCCACCTTGTCGAGCACGCCGACCAGCAGCGTGGACGTCCCCGAGTCCGCCTGCTGCGCGGTGTCCGGCAGCCAGGTGTGCACCGGGACCATCGGCGCCTTGATCGCGAACGCGATGAAGAAGGACACGAAGAGCAACTGCTCCGCGCCCACCGAGGCGGTGAGGTTCCCCGCGAGGTTGTCGATCAGGTACGCCTGGTCTCCCCCGGGGCCGTAACCATGGAGGGCGACGACGCCGACCAGCATGATCAGTCCGCCGGACAGGGAGTACAGCAGGAACTTCAGGGCGGCGCGGCGCCGGTCGGGGCCGCCGTAGCGTCCCACCAGGAAGTACACCGGGAACAGCATCGCCTCGAAGAGGATGTAGAAGAGGAAGACGTCACGCGCCGCGAACACGGCCACCATCGTCGACTCGAGCACCAGCACGAGGGCGACGTATCCCCAGTCGGGCCCGCCCTCCCCCGGGTGCCGCGCCACCAGGACCACCGGGACGAGCCCGACGGCGAGCACGACCATCGCGAGCCCGAGCCCGTTGATGCCCAGTGCCCAGGAGGCACCGATCGTCGGGATCCACCGCGCCTGCTCGGTGAGCTGCACCGTGGCGGCGTGGGCGACGTCGAACTGGGTGATCGCGACGAGCGCGAGCGCCACCTCGATGAGGGACACGGCGATCCCGTAGTAGCGCGCGACGCCGTGGAGCGGCTTGACCAGCCACAGCACGATCGCCGCGAGCAGTGGCCACGCCACCATCACCGTCAGGATGGGGAAAGTATTCATGTCAGCATCAGTTCCTGTCCAAGTCCCTACATCCGCGACGCGAGCATGACCACCACGGCCACCGCAGCGCCTCCGACGATGTAGCCCGCGTAGGAGCGGACGTAACCGTTCTGGAGGCGCGAGGCGACCCTGCCGATGGACGCGAGACCGAAGGCCGTGCCCTCGATGGTCCCGTCCACCACGTATTCGTCCGCGAGGAACAGGCCCTGGGTGAGGGCCTGGCCGGGACGCATGAACACGGCCTCGTTGAGCTGGTCCTGGTAGAGGTCGTTGCGGGCCGCGCGGGTGAGCGCGCTGCCGTGCGGTGCGGTCATCGGCGCCGCCACGGCCACGTACATCCGCCAGGCGATCGCGACTCCGGCCAGGACGACCGCGATGGTGGCGATCATGATGACCAGCACCGGGAGCACCGGCTCGTGGTGTTCGGCGTGCCCGGTCACCGGCTCCAGCCAGGTGACGAAGCTGCCGCCCACCGAGAGCAGCCCGCCGAGTGCCACGGACCCGATCGCGAGGATGACCATCGGGACGGTCATCAGCGCGGGCGACTCGTGGGGGTGCTGGTCCGGGCCCTCAGGGGCCTTGGTCCAGCGCTTGTCGCCGTGGAAGATCATGAAGAACAGCCGCGACATGTAGAAGGCCGTGATGCCGGCGCCCAGGAGGGCGACGGTACCGAACACCCACGGGTGCCAGCCCTCGCCGACGAAGGCGGCCTCGATGATCTTGTCCTTGGACCAGAACCCGGAGAACGGAGGGATGCCGAGGATCGCGAGCCAGCCCATCATGAAGGTGACCCAGGTGACCTTCATGTAGGTGGAGAGGCCACCGAAGCGGCGGATGCTCACCTGGTCGTTCATGCCGTGCATCACCGAGCCGGCACCGAGGAACATCCCGGCCTTGAAGAAGCCGTGGGTGAACAGGTGGAAGATCGCGAAGGCATAGCCGATGGGGCCGAGGCCCGCCGCGAGCATCATGTAGCCGATCTGGGACATCGTGGACGCCGCGAGCACCTTCTTCATGTCGTCCTTCGCGGAACCGACGATGGCACCGAAGAGCAACGTGATCGCGCCGATGATCGCCACGGCCAGCTGTGCGTCCGGCGACTGGAGGTACACGGGGCCCGAGCGGACCACCAGGTAGACACCGGCGGTGACCATGGTGGCGGCGTGGATCAGCGCGGAAACCGGCGTCGGGCCGGCCATGGCGTCACCCAGCCACGCCTGCAGGGGGAACTGCGCGGACTTGCCCGTGGCGGCGAGGAGGAGGAACAGCCCGATCGCGGTCGCCCAGGCGGCGCTGAACTCGGCGCCGAGCACATCCTCGAAGGAGACGGACCCGATGGTCGTGAACATCGCGCCCATCGCCAGCAGGAGGCCGACGTCGCCCACGCGGTTCATCACGAACGCCTTCTTCGCGGCCGTGGCGTAGTCGGGGTTGAAGTTCCAGAAGCCGATGAGGAGGTAGGAGGCGAGGCCGACGCCCTCCCAGCCGACGAAGAGCAGGGCGTAGGAGTCGGCGACCACCAGCAGCAGCATCGCGCCGACGAAGAAGTTCATGTAGGCGAAGAAGCGGCGACGGTCGATGTCGTGCTCCATGTAGGCGACCGAGTAGACGTGGATGAGCGAACCCACGAACGTCACGAGCAGCACGAAGGTCACGGACAGCGGGTCCACCCTCGTCCCGAAGTCGATCGACAGCTCCGGTGTGGTGATCCAGGGGTACAGCTGGGTGGTCATGACCCGGTCGTCCGCGGGCAGCCCGAGGAGCTGGATCGCGATGGTCGCGCCCAGCAGGAAGCTGAGGACGGGTGCCAGGACGCCGAGCCAGTGGCCCCACGAGTCGGAGCGGCGCCCGGCCACCAGCAGGACCGCCGCCGAGGCGAGCGGGATGGCCACCAGCAGCCAGGCGAGCGACGCGGCGCCCGTGGCGGGGATGGCACCGACCGCTTCGAGCGGCGCCGTGTGGATCGAGGCAAGCATATTCCCCAGCCCCTCAGTGCTTCAGCAGGGAGACGTCGTCGAGGGACGCCGACCTGCGGGTTCTGTAAATGGACACGATGATCGCGAGCCCCACCACGACTTCGGCGGCGGCGACGACCATGACGAAGAACGCCATGACCTGACCGTCCAGGTTGCCGTGCATGCGGGAGAAGGTGACCAGGCTGAGGTTGGTGGCGTTGAGCATCAGTTCCACGCCCATGAAGGCGATGATCGCGTTGCGCCGGACGAGCACGGTGGTGCCGCCGATCGTGAACAGGACCACGGCGAGCACCAGGTAGTTGGTGAGGCTCATCGCTCCTCCTCCCCCTGGGTGAGTTGTGGGGCCGGCTCACCGGGCATGTTCGGCAGCCCTGACTGGCCGGTTGGGCGGTCGCGTTCGGCGGCGATGTTGGGCGCGAAGTCGCCGATCTCGAGTTGCTGGCCCCGCACACGCAGGACGCGCGGCACCGATGCCATGACCGGTTCCCCGGTTGCCGAGAGCGCCGGGATGTCCGCGCCGTTGTGGGTCGCGTACACGCCCGACGCCGGAAGCTGGGCGATCCGGGCCCCGCGCGCGGCCCAGGCCTCCATCTTGGCGTCCGCGACCCTGCGCTGGGTGACCAGGGGTAGGAGCCGCTCGACGTGGGTGAGGGTGATCGCCGAGACCGCCGCGACGATGAGGAGCGCACCGGTCAGTTGCATCGCGAGGGCGTACTGGCCGAAGAGCACCCGGGCGACGCCCACGGGGTTGGAGTCGGCATTGAGCGCCTCCAGGCCGACGGGGGCCGAGTAGGCGGCCGATATGACCACGCCACCGAGCCCGACCACGAGTCCGAGGGCGAAGAGCCCCACCAGCGGCCGGTGGCCCCTGATCGTCTCGATGAGGGACTCCGAGGCGTCCACGCCGACGAGCATCAGCACGAAGAGGAACAGCATCATGATCGCGCCGGTGTAGACGACCACCTGCGTGACCCCGAGGAAGACGGCGTCCTGGGCCACGTAGAGGAAGGCGAGGCCGATCATGACGAAGATGATGCTCACGGCGGCGTACACGGCCCGCCGGGAGAACACGAGCGCGAGCGCGCCGAGCACCATCAGGGGGGCGATGACCCAGAACAGGACCGTCTCCCCCGACGAGACGGTACCGTCCGCATTCAGGGCGGCGGGGACGAGGAGAAGGGCGTTCACTTGGCGACCTCCACGGCGGTGGGCAGGGTGGGGTCCTCGGGACGGTTCCGGCGGACCCACTCGACCTGGGCCCGGGTGGTACCGGTGACGGCGCCGCGGTAGTAGTCGCCGTCGCTCGTGTCCTCGGCCATGGGGTGGGGGGCGGCGAGCATGCCGTCCTCGAGCGGCGCGAGCAGGTCCTGCTTCTCGTAGATGAGACCTTCGCGGGTGGGACCGGCCAACTCGTACTCGTTCGTCATGGTCAGGGCGCGGGTGGGGCAGGCCTCGATGCACAGTCCGCAGAAGATGCAGCGCAGGTAGTTGATCTGGTAGACGCGGCCGAAACGCTCCCCGGGCGAGTACTGCGCGTCGGTGGTGTTGTTGCCGGCCTCGACCAGGATCGCGTCCGCCGGGCACGCCCAGGCGCACAGCTCGCACCCGATGCACTTCTCCAGGCCGTCGGCGTACCGGTTGAGCTGGTGTCGACCGTGGTAACGCGGCTGGGTGGGGACCTTCTCGAACGGGTACTGCTCCGTCACGACGGGCCGGAACATCGAGGAGAACGTCACCCCGTAACCGGCCACAGGCGCGAGGAACTTGCCGACCGGACCCTTCTCGTCCGGGGCGAAACGTGTTGGCTTGGCCCTGGAGAGCTCGCCCTTGCGGGGCTTGCCCACGGACTTGTCACTCATCGGTTGCCTCCTGTGCGCTCATTGCTGCGGCCTCCCGGCGCCGCCGGCGCGGCGATGGTGGCAACTCCTGGCCCGGCATGGGCGGAACGGGGTACCCGCCCCCGAATGCGTCGAACACCTCCGGGATGCGATCGGCCGGGGGTGGCGGCTCCTTCTTCGCGGGCCACAGGAGCAGGAGCACCAGGATCACGAGGAAGACGCCGGCGATCAACATCAGCATGGACTGGAGGTCCATCCCGGTGAACTGGCGGACGCCCTGGACGATGGACACCATGACCACCCAGGTGAGGGCGACCGGGATCAGCACCTTCCAGCCGAGCTTCATGAACTGGTCGTAGCGGAAGCGCAGCAGGGTTCCGCGCGTCCAGATCATGAGGAACATGACGATCCAGACCTTGGCGATGAACCACAGCATGGGCCACCACCCCTCGTTGAACATGCCGCCACCGATCGCCGAGATCGGCCACGGGGCGCGCCAGCCGCCGAGGAACAGGGTCACCGCGACGCCGGAGACGTTGAACATGTTGATGTACTCCGCGAGGAAGTACCACGCGAACTTCATGGACGAGTACTCGACCATGTGGCCCGCGACCAGTTCGCCCTCTGCTTCGGGGAGGTCGAAGGGGAGGCGGTTGACCTCACCGACCATCGAGACCAGGAAGATGACGAAGGCCGGGAGGAGCGAGATGAACCACCAGAGCTGGGTCTGCGCGTCCACGATCTGCGACGTCGACATCGAGCCCGAAACGATGAACACCGACACGAGCGAGAGCCCCATGGACAGCTCGTAGGAGATCATCTGGGCCGAGGAGCGCACCGAACCGAGGAGGGGGTACGTGGAGTTTGAGGCCCAGCCGCCGAGCACGATCCCGTAGATGCCGAAGGACGTGACCGCCAGGACGTAGAGCACCGCCACCGACATGTCCGTCAGCTGCAGGGGGGTGTTCAGCCCGAACATGGAGACCTTCGGGCCGAAGGGGAGGACGGCGTAGACCATGAAGGAGGAGAACGCGGCGATACAGGGCGCGAGCAGGTAGATGACCTTGTCGGCGCCCTTCAGCCAGAAGTCCTCCTTCAGGACGAGCTTGAGCGCGTCGCCGATCGACTGGTACAGGCCGAACGGGCCGTGCACGTTCGGTCCGAGGCGCGTCTGCATCCGGCCGAGCACACGGCGCTCCACCCACAGCGCCATCAGGACGCTGACCAGGAGGAACACCAGGATGAACACGGCCTTGACGAGCCAGATCCACCACGTGTCCTCGGAGAAGTCCGCCACCGGATTGGCCTGGAACGGGATCACTTCGCCACCTCCCTGGACAGCGACACGATGTCCCCGGCGCACGCGCCGAGCTGGTCATGGACGGAGGAGCCCGGGGAGTTCTGCGGCAGCCACACCACGTGCGCGGGCATGTCGGTCGGCAACACGGGGAGTGTGATCGAGCCGGCGGGCCCGGTCACCGTGACCAGCTGGTCGCCCGCGACGCCGAGCTGTCCCGCGAACTCGGGGCTCACCCGCACGACGGGGCGCTGGGCGGTCCCGGCGAGGTGCGGCTCGCCGTCCTGGCCGCGGCCGGCGTCGAGCATCAACTTGTGGGTGGCGAGGACGGCGTCGGCGCCACCCACCACGGGCACCTCACCCGCCTCCACGGAGGTGAACGCCGGCGCGGCGCCCTCCCAGCGGTCGAACTCCCGCAACTGGGCGAGCGCGTCGGCGAGCGAGTGGAGGCCGAGGCCCGCGCCGAGCTCGGCGGCGAGGTTGTCGAGGACCCGGCGGTCGCTCTGCGCCGCCGTTGTCCGGACCTGGGGGAACGGGCGCAACCTGCCCTCCCAGTTGATGAACGTCCCGGGCTTCTCGACGGGCGGCGCGACCGGCAGCACGACGTCGGCGAACTCGGTGACCTCGGACCGCCGCACCTCGAGCTGGACCACGAACGCGGTGTGGAGGGCGGCGCGGGCCAGGCGTGGGTCGGGGAGGTCCCGGAGCTCCACCCCGCCGACGACGACGCCGGCGAGCTCGCCCGACCCGAGGGCGGCGAGGATGGCAGGCAGGTCACGGCCGGGCGTCGTCGGCACCTCGGCGTTCCAGACGGCGCCGGCGTCGACGCGAGCGCCGGCGTCCGCGACGGGACGGCCGCCGGGGAGGAGCCCGGGCAGCAGGCCGGCGTCGATGGCGGCGCGCTCACCTGCCCGGCGGGGGATCCACACGAACCGGGCACCGGTCCGGGTTGCCAGTTCGACCGCCGCGGAGATCGTGCCCCGGGCCGCTGCCGCCCGCTCGCCGATGATGATCACCGAACCGGGTTGCCCCAGTGCCTCGGTGACGTCCGCGAACCCGTCGCCCGCGCCGATCGCCGCGAGGACCTCGGGCTGGGTGCCGGGTGCGGCCGCGATGAGCCGGGCCCGCAGCTTGGTGGCGCCCCGGGAGGCGAAGGGCGCGACAGTCGCGACCCGCACACGCCCGGCGAGCACACCCTTCCGGAGGCGGAGGAAGACGTTGCCGGCCTCCTCCTCGGGCTCGAAGTCGACCAGGAGGACCTGGGGGGCGTACTCGAGGTCGGCGAAGGTGACGCCGAGGCCAGAACCGGCCACGTGCGACGCCAGGAAGGCGGCCTCCTCGGCGGAGGAGACGCGGGAACGGTGGTCGACGTCGTTGGTGCCGAGCACCACGCGGGTGAAGGCGGACCAGGCGTAGGCGTCCTCAAGGGTGAGGCGCCCGCCGGGGAGGGCGGCCACGCCACCGTTGGCGCGGGCGCGCTCGATGCCGCGCGCGGCGACGTCGAGCGCCTCGGACCACGAGGTGGCGACGAGCGCGCCGGTGTCGTCGTCACGGACGAGCGGCATCGTGAGGCGGTCCGGCGCGTCCTGCCACGCGAACGCGAAGCGGTCCTTGTCGGTGATCCACTCCTCGTTGACCTCCGGGTCGTTGCCGGAGAGGCGGCGCATGACGACGCCGCCGCGCATGTCCACGCGGATCGCCGCGCCCGAGGAGTCGTGCTCCGCCACGGACGGCGTCTCGATGAGGTCGAACGGGCGGGCCCGGAAACGGTAGCTGGCGGACGTCAGCGCGCCGACGGGGCAGATCTGGATCGTGTTGCCGGAGAAGTAGGACGCGAACGGGCGGCCGGACTCGTCCGTCTCGGCGTACCCGATGGGACCGGTGGCCATGGCCCCGGCGATGCCGGGCAGGCCCGTGGGGCCGGTGACGTCCGTGGCGAGCACCATCGGCTCCTCCTCCGCGGTGTCCGCGAAGTCAAGCACGTGTTCGTCGAAGCGGCCGATCTGGGAGCCGTGGAGGCCGTGCACCTCGTGGGCGGGAGTCCCGCCGCCGCGGCCCTGCAGCGCGATGAACGGGTCCCCCGGGATCTGGGAGGAGAAGCGGGTGCACCGCTGGCAGAGGATGCAGCGGTCGCGGTCGAGCAGGATCTGGGTGGAGATCTTGATCGGTTTGGGGAACGTGCGCTTCACGTCGGTGAACCGGCTCGTGGCGCGCCCATGCGCAAGCGCCTGGTTCTGCAGGGGGCACTCCCCGCCCTTGTCGCAGACGGGGCAGTCGAGCGGGTGGTTGATGAGCAGGAACTCCATGATGCCGTGCTGCGCCTGCTCGGCCACGTCGGAGGTGTACTGGGTGTTCACCACCATGCCGGGGCTGACCTCCATCGCGCAGGACGCCTGGGGCTTCGGCATCTTGCGGATGTTGCCCTCACGGTCCGGCGTCGCCACGTCCACGAGGCACTGCCGGCACGCGCCGGCCGGCTTGAGCAGCGGGTGGTCGCAGAAGCGCGGGATCTCGATGCCGGCGGCCTCGGCGGCGCGGATGATCATGGTGCCCTTCGGCACCCGGACCTCGACGCCGTCCACGGAGACGGTGACGAGCTCCACGGCCTCGGTACCCGGACGCGGGAGAGTGGCTGTCATCGGACACCTACCTCACTGAAGGTCGCTGACGCGGCGTAGGGGAACAGCTCGTCCGCGGGCGTGGTGTACCCGGCCTCGAACTCCTCCCGGAACAGAGCGATGGCACCCTGGATCGGCGTCGCCGCCGCGTCCCCGAGGGCACAGAAGGAGCGCCCGGAGATGTTCCCGGCGATGTCGGTCAGGAGGTCCACATCGCCCGGCCGGCCCTGGCCGGCCTCGAGGCGGTGCATGATCTGGCGCATCCAGAACGTGCCCTCGCGGCAGGGCGTGCACTTGCCGCAGGACTCGTGCTGGTAGAAGTCGGTCCAGCCGCGCACCACGCGGACCACCGACGTCGAGTCGTCGAAGACCTGCAGGGCGCGCGTGCCGAGCATCGACCCGGCGGCGGCGACGGAGTCGAAGTCCAGCGGGATGTCCAGCTCGGCGGCGGTGAAGATCGGCGTGGAGGACCCGCCGGGCGTCCAGAACTTGAGCTCCCGTCCGCCCCGGATCCCGCCGGCGAGCTCGATGAGCTCCCGCATCGTGATCCCGAGGGGGGCCTCGAACTGGCCGGGGTTGGTCACGTGGCCGGAGACCGAGAAGATCCCGTGGCCGGTGGACCTCTCGGGACCCATGCTCCGGAACCAGTCCACCCCGTTCGCGATGATGCCCGGCACCGACGCGATCGACTCGACGTTGTTCACCACGGTCGGCCGGGCGTACAGGCCGGCGACGGCGGGGAACGGCGGCTTCAGGCGCGGCTGGCCGCGGCGGCCCTCCAGGGAGTCGAGCAGCGCGGTTTCCTCGCCGCAGATGTAGGCACCAGCGCCGGCGTGGACGGTGATGTCCAGGTCGAAGTCCCCATCGGGTCCCAGGCCCTCCCCGATCAGGCCGGCCTCGCGCGCCTCACGCACGGCCGCGAGCAGCCGCCGGTAGACGTGCACCACCTCGCCGCGCAGGTACACGAACGCGTGATGGCACCCGATCGCGTAGGCGGTGATGGCCATGCCCTCGATGAGGACGTGCGGATTGGCCATGAGGAGCGGGATGTCCTTGCAGGTCCCGGGCTCGGACTCGTCGGCGTTCACGACGAGGTAGCGGGGCCCGCCGTCGGGCTTGGGGAGGAAGGTCCACTTGAGGCCGGCGGGGAAACCCGCGCCGCCACGGCCGCGCAGGCCGGAGTCCTTGACCTGGGTGACGATGTCGGCCGGCGCCATGCCCTGCGCCTTGGTCCACGCCTCGTAGCCGCCGTGCTCGCGGTAGACGTCCAGGGTCCAGGACCTGTCCGTCCCCCACAGCGTCGTGAGGACCGGGGACAGGGTGCCGGGGTCCGTGAGGGTCATTTCGATTCCTCCTTGGCGCTCGGGGACTTCGAGGTGGTCGCCGCGGTGGTGGCGGGTGCCGGCGCCGGGGACTCCTCGTACGGTGCCCGCCAGTCGTTGGCGGCCGCGATCCGCAGGCCCAGCAGCGACGGCTCGCCCGCGGACGGCCCCTCGTCGGCGTGACCGTCCTCGAAGCCGGCCAGCACGCGGGAGACCTCCTTGAAGGTGTGGACCTTGTCGGCGCCGCGGGTGGGGTGGATGTCGACGCCGTCGCGGATGTCGTCCACGATGTCGATCGTGGAGTCGGGCGTCTGGTTGTCGAAGAACTCCCAGTTGACCATCACGACCGGCGCGTAGTCGCAGGCCGCGTTGCACTCCAGCTTCTCCAGCGTGATGCGGCCGTCCTCGGTGGTCTCGTCGTGTCCGATGCCCAGGTGCCGCGAGACGGCGTCCCAGATCATCTCCCCGCCCATCACCCCGCACAGCGGGTTGACGCACACCCCCACGTTGTACTCGCCGTTGGGGTGGCGGCGGTACTGCGAGTAGAAGGTGGCGACGGCTGAGACCTCCGCCCGGCTCAGGCCCAGCACCTCGGCACACAGGGCGACGCCCCGCGGGGAGACGAAACCGTCCTCGGACTGCACGAGGTGCAGCATCGGCCCGAGGGCCGACCGCGGGAAGTCGGGGTAGCGGGCGACGATCGTCTCGGCGTCGCGGCGGATCCGCGCGTAGTCCTCGGGCGAGTAGCGCTCACTCATCGGTCCACACCTCCCAGGACTGGGTCGATCGAGGCCAGCGTGACGACGACGTCGGCGAGCTGGCCGCCCTCGGTCATCATCGACAGCGATTGCAGGTTGGCGAACGACGGGTCACGGAAGTGCGCCCGGTAGGGCAGCGTGCCGCCGTCGGACACGAGGTGTACGCCCATGACGCCCTTGGCGTGCTCGATCAGCTGGTACACCTGCCCGGGCGGCACCCGGAAGCCCTCGGTCACCAGCTTGAAGTGGTGGATGAGGGACTCCATGGACGTGCCCATGATCTCGCGGATGTGGTCCAGCGAGTTGCCCTGACCGTCACCCCCGATGGAGAGCTGCGCCGGCCAGGCGATCTTCTTGTCCGCCACCATGACCGGGGAACCCTCGGAGGCCTCCAGCCGGTCGAGCGCCTGGTAGATGATGCGCAGGGACTCGAAGCACTCGTGGAACCGGATCCAGGCGCGGTTGTACGGGTCCGAGTAATCCTTCGTGACGACGTCGAACTCATAGGTCTCATACCCGCAGTAGGGGACCAGCTTGCGGATGTCGAGGGGGTAGCCCGTGGCGCGCAGACAGGGGCCCGTGAGGCCGAGGGCGAGCCCGCCGGCCAGCGAGATGTACCCGTGCTTCTGCTGGCGCAGCTTGAAGATCGGGTTGGCCATGGTGAGGTCCATGAGCTCGTTGATGTCGCGCTGGACGTTCGGGAGGAGCTCGCGAATGTAGTCGAGCGTGCCGGCCGGCAGGTCCTGGGCGACGCCACCGGGCCGGATGTACCCGTGGTTCATCCGCAGGCCCGTCACGCGTTCGAAGATGCGCAGGATCTCCTCGCGGCCCCGGAAGGCGATGGTCATCATGGTGGTGGCGCCGAGCTCGTTGCCGCCCGTGCCGATGGCGACGACGTGCGAGGCGATCCGGTTGAGCTCCATCATGAGCACCCGGATCTGGCTGGCGCGCTCGGGAATCTGGTCCGTGATCCCCAGCAGCTTCTCGACCGCGAGGCAGTAGGCGACCTCGTTGTGGATCGGGGCGACGTAGTCCATGCGGGTGCAGAACGTGACGCCCTGGGTCCAGGTGCGGTACTCCATGTTCTTCTCGATGCCGGTGTGGAGGTACCCGGTCGAGACGCGGAGCTCCTTGATCGTCTCGCCCTCGATGTCGAGGATGAGGCGCAGCACTCCGTGCGTGGAGGGGTGCACCGGGCCCATGTTGACCACGATGCGTTCCTCGCTGATGCGCTCGGCGTCGGAGACGATGTCCGCCCAGTCCCCTCCGGAGGTCGTGTACTCCCGCAGTCCGGGCTGGTCGAGCGCGGGGCCGGTGGCGTGTGGTGTGCTCATCAGCTGAAGTTCCTCCGGGTGTCGGCAGGCGGGACGGTCGCACCCTTGTACTCGACCGGGATGCCGCCGAGCGGGTAGTCCTTGCGCTGCGGGTGCCCCACCCAGTCGTCCGGCATCGCCGTGCGGGTGAGGGCGGGGTGGCCGTCGAACACGATCCCGAACAGGTCCCAGGTCTCGCGCTCCTGCCAGTCGTTGCCGGGGTAGACGTCCACGACCGACGGGAGGTGCGGGTCGGCGTCGGGGACGGAGACCTCGAGCCGCAGGAGCCTGCCCCCGTGGGTCAGGGACATGATGTGGTACACGGCGTGCAGCTCACGGCCCTGGTCCGCAGGGTAGTGCACGCCCGAGACGCCGAGGCACAACTCGAACCGGAGGTCCTGGTCGTCGCGGAGCGCGCGGCAGACGGTCACGATGTGCGTACGGACGATGTGGAGCGTGAACTCGTCCCGGTCCGCCACCGCCTTCTCGATCACCTGGGCGGGGTCGAGGCCCTGCTCCCGGAGCACCTCCACGAGGATCTCGTAGACCTCGTCGAACCAGGAGCCGAACGGCGGGGTGGAGTTGCCGGGCATGGTGACGGTGCGCTGCAGCCCACCGAAACCGGTGGTGTCGCCGGAGCCGATCCGCCCGAACATGCCGGATCGCTGCCCGATCACGTCGAGCCGGCGCGCGGACTCGGGAACCGGGGGCGCGGTGACGAGTTCGTCGGGAGTCGGTGTGGGGGTCACGTCACTCATGCCAGGAGGCCCTTCATGTCGTGGGTGGGCGTCGCGGCGAGCGCGGCCTCCTCGGCGCGCCGGGCGGCCTCCTCGCGGTTGACGCCCAGCGGGCTGTGCCGGATCTGCTCGTGCAGCATGAGGATCGCGTTGAGCAGCATCTCGGGGCGCGGGGGGCAGCCGGGGAGGTAGATGTCCACGGGGACGATGTGGTCACACCCCTGGACGACGGCGTAGTTGTTGAACATCCCGCCGGACGAGGCGCAGACACCCATCGAGATGACCCACTTGGGTTCCATCATGGAGTCGTAGGTGGTGCGCAGAATGGGGGCCATCCGGTGGCTGACGCGGCCGGACACGATCATGAGGTCGGCGTGGCGGGGCGAGGCACGGAACACCTCCATGCCGAAGCGCGAGATGTCGAACCGCGGTCCCCCGGTTGCCATCATCTCGATCGCGCAACAGGCGAGCCCCATCGTGACGGGCCACAGCGACGTCCGGCGGGCGAGCCCGACCACGTTCTCGATCGTGGTGAGCGCGATGCCCGCGGGAGCCTTCTCCTCGATACCCATGTCTCGTTACCTCAGTCCCAGTCCAGTCCGCCGCGGCGCCACTCGTACACGTAGGGCACCGTGATCAGGACGATGAAGCTCAGCATTGCGATCAGGCCGAACATGCCCAGTTCGGAGAACGTCACCGCCCAGGGGTACATGAACACCACCTCGATGTCGAAGATGATGAACGTCATCGCGACCAGGTAGTACCGCACCTGGAAGCGCGCGGCACGGCCGGCACGCGGCGTCGGGTCGATGCCGCACTCGTAGTTGGCCACCTTGACGCGGTTGTAGCGTTTCGGCCCGATGATCGCGCTGGCACCGATGCCCCCGAAGGTCAGTGCCGCGGCAACCGCCATCATCACCAGGATCGGCACAAATGGATTTGTCATCGAACCTCCTCGTTCGCGATCATGCCGCCGGGACCACCTTTGTCAGGGCCGTGATGACACGGTCCATCGGATCGCCGCCGCGCCGCTCGAAACCGTCAGACAGCAGTTTATGTACAAACCTCATGAGAACCGGGTGCGGTAGTCCGTATTTCGTGCACACCCGCATGATCGCGGGGTTCTCGATGAGCTTCACGAACCCGCGTCCGAGGGTGTAGTAACCCCCGATCTCGGCCCGCATGGCGTCGGGGTAGGCACGCAGCGCCTTCTCGTGGCCGTAACCCGAGGTGCGCGCCAGCGCCTGCGCGATCACGTCCGCGGCGATGCGCCCCGCCATGAGCGCGTAGCCGATCCCCTCGCCGTTGAACGGGGACACCATGCCGCCCGAGTCGCCGGCCAGCAGCAGGCCCCGCGAGTAGTGCGGCTTGCGGTTGAAGGCCATCGGTAGGGCGGCCGAGCGCAGCTCGCCCACCTGGTTCTCCGGCGTGAACTCCCAACTCTCGGGCGCGTTGCGCATCCAGGTGCGGAACAGGTCCTTGTAGTCCAGCTTCGTGGCCCGCGCCGTCGAGGAGACGGAGCCCAGGCCCACGTTCACGGTGCCGTCGCCGAGGGCGAAGATCCAGCCGTAGCCGGGCAGCAGGTTGGAGCGCTCGCGCGGCCCGTCCCACAGTTCGAGTTGGGACTCCATCCACTCGTCGTCGTGCCGCGGGGAGCGGAAGTAAGTGCGCACGGCGACGCCCATCGGGCGGTTCTCGGCCCGGGTGATGCCCATGGCGGTGGCGATGCGGGCGGACACCCCGCCGGCGTCGACGACGACGGGCGCCCGCAGCGTCGCGACCTCGCCCCTGGACCCATCCGGGTTGGTGGTGCGCACCGTCACGCCGGTGATGCGGCCGGAGCGCTCGTCGAGGACGGGCCCGGTGGCCGACGTCGCCTCCCGCAGGTCCGCGCCGGAACGCTGCGCGTGGCGCGCGAGGGCCGCGTCGAGTCCCGTGCGCGCCTTCGCCATGCCGTAGTTGGGGAACGACGCCGTCTCGGGCCACGGCAGCAGGATCTCGTGGCCGCCGCCGATGACGCGCAGTCCCTTGTTCCGCATCCAGCCGTCGGCGCGCTCCATGGGGACCCCCATGGAGATCAGCTCGCGGACGGCCCCGGGGGTGAGCCCGTCGCCGCAGACCTTGTCGCGGGGGAACGTCGACTTCTCAAGCAAGATGACCGAGTGGCCGTTCTGGGCCAGGTGATGGGCGGTGGAGGCGCCGGCCGGACCGGCGCCGACGACGATGACGTCGGCGTCACCGTCCCTGCTGAAGCCCACGTCTCTCGCTCCTCGCATCCGTCATCCGTGCAGTTTGCGCTGGTGAGCGCACAGGCACCGGGGGTACGACCACTCTAGTGCAACACGTTCGCGCCGGGGACCGACGGACCGAGCGGCCGGAAGGCGCGGTGGATGGCCACGATCCCCCCGCTGAGGTTGTGGTACGCCGCGCGGGTCCACCCGTTGCGCTGCAGTTGCTGCCCGAGGGCGCGCTGGTCCGGCCACTGGTCGATGGACTCCACGAGGTAGCCGTAGGCCGGCGTGTTGGAGGACACCACGCGCGCGATCCGGGGCAACACCTCGCCCAGGTAGAAGCTGTAGACGGTGCGGAAGGGCACCCACGGCGGCGTCGAGAACTCGCAGATGACGAGCCGGCCGCCCGGCTTGGTGACCCGGTACATCTCGCGGAGCGCGGTGTCCACCTCCACCACGTTGCGCAGGCCGAACGAGATGGTCACGGCGTCGAAGCTCTCGTCGGCGAACGGGAGTGCGGTGGCGTCACCCGCGATGAACGGCAGGTCCGGACGGCGCTCCTTCCCCACGGCCACCATCCCGGTGGAGAAGTCGCAGGGAACGACGTCGATGCCCAGGTTGGCCCACTCCTCGGTGGAGGTCCCGGTCCCGGCCGCCAGGTCGAGGACGCGCTGCCCCGGTTTGGCGGCGACGGCGTCGCGCGTCACCTTCCGCCACGCGCGGTCCTGCCCGAGCGAGAGGACGTCGTTGGTGATGTCGTACCGCCGCGCGACGTCGTCGAACATGCCGGCGACGTCGGAGGGGTTCTTGGCGAGGGAGGCGCGCGTCATCCGCCCATTCTCCCCCACCGGCACGTCCGGCTGGCACGTCCCGCCGGGACATCCCGCCCGGACTGTCCGGTCCTCAGTCCGACGTGCCCAGCGTGACCGTCACGGTCTCGCTGGTGCCGTTGCGCGCCACCTCCAGCTCGACCGTGGTGCCGGGCGTGGCCTGGCGGACGTACCCGGTCAGCGCCTCCGAGCCGGAGACGGGATTGCCGTCGATGGCGATCACGACGTCACCCACCTCGAGCCCCGCGTTCCCCGCCGCGCTGCCGCTGACGACCTCCCGCACCAGTGCGCCCGTGCGCAGGGTCCCGTCCACGGTGACCTGGGTGTCCGACATCGAGACACCGAGGAAGGCGTGGGAGGCGACCCCGGACGCGATCAGCTCGTCGGCCACCCGGCCGGCGAGGTCGATGGGGATGGCGAACCCCAGCCCGATGGAGCCGGACGTGTCACCGGAGGAGAGCGTGGCGATCGAGGAGGTGATCCCGATGACCCGGCCGGAGAGGTCGAAGAGCGGCCCGCCGGAGTTGCCGGGGTTGATGGCGGCGTCCACCTGGATCGCGTTGGTGACCACCACGGTCGAGGCCTGCCCCGGGAACCCCTGGGTGCTGTCCGAGGTGGTGACCGGCCGGTCGAGGGCCGAGATGATCCCGGTGGTCACCGTGGAGGAGAGCCCCAGGGGGTTGCCTACCGCGATGACCGACTGGCCCACCTCGAGGCCGGCGGAGGAGCCCCGCTCGGCCGCCACCAGGTCGGCCGGTGGGTCCACGAGCCGCACGACGGCGAGGTCGGTCGACTCGTCCACCCCCACCACCTCGGCGGAGTAGATCCGGCCGTCCGCGAGGGTGACCTCGATGGTGCGCGCGTCGGCGACCACGTGGTTGTTGGTGAGCACGAGGCCCGCCGCGTCGATGATGACGCCGGAGCCCGCCCCTTCGCCCGACCCCGTGGCGACCGTGATCGCGACCACGCTGTCCCGGACCGCCGCGACGACGGACTCGTAGTTCGCGACCTTCGTCTGGGCCGCGGGTGCCACCGTGACCGTCGACGAGGACGACGCCGCGGGGACCGCGTCGCCGTCGGAGCCCAGGAGCGCGAACGTGGCGCCGGACGCCAGCGCGGCCGAGGCGAGGGAGGCGACCCCGACCATGCCCCACTGGCGCCAGGTGGTCGCCCGCCGCGGCGCGGCGGGCTGGCCCTGGTACTGCTGGCCCTGGTACTGCGGTCCGGCATACTGCCGGCCCGCGTACGGCTGGGTCTCATACTGCGGGCGGTTGTCGGTGTCGTCCTGTGACATGGTCGTCCTCCTCGTTGCTGCACCCAGTCAACGCGAGGGATCTGGACGATCGCTTCAGGCGGCCTGTGAGTTCACTGTGAAGGCACGCGGCGCACCACGGCGGCCGCGTGCCGCGCGGTCGCCGCGCGGGAGGCCACGAGGTCGCGTGCGTCGATCGCCACCTCGATGACCGAGAGGCCGCGGATCGGCGCGGCGAGCGCCGCGGCGAGGTCACGGGCGCCGACCCGCGTGTGCCTGGCCCCGAACGCCTTCGCGAGGGGCGCGACGTCCACGGCCTGGGGGGTGGCGAAGTAGCGCCGGAACAGTTCGCGGTCCGCGCCCCCGCCGTACTCGAGCATGGCGAAGATACCGCCGCCGGCGTCGTTGAGGACCACAACCTGCAGGTCGGCCGCGGGCTCGGCCACGCCGCGGGCGAGGCTGCCCACGTCGTGCAGGAACGTGAGGTCGCCGACGACGGCGCGCACCGGCTCCCCCAGGCCGGCGGCAAGGCCCGCGGCGGTGGCGAGGGTCCCGTCGATCCCCGCGAGCCCCCGGTTGGCTACGGCGCGCACGGGGGCGGCCGGCGCGGCCAGGTCGAGCGCGCGGACGGCGTTCGAGGAGCCGACGACCAGCGGCGTGTCCCCGGCCGCCTCCCAGAGGATGCGCGCGGCCCGCTCGATCGGGCTGGGGTCGAGAAGGACGCCCAGTTCGGCGTCCGCGCGCTGCCAGAGTGCCTGCCACGCCCGGTCGGCGGTGGTGGGCGCCGTCGGGCTCACCCCGCCCACGACGGCCGTCGCCACACCCGCGACATCCGTCCACCGTGGGCTCGCGCCCACCACGACCACCTCCAGGTCCGGCCGCGCCAGCAGGGCGGAGACCGGCCGCGACAGCGTCGGGTGGCCGAACACCAGCACCCGCTCCGCGGACGCGGCCAGCCCCGCGGTGAGCAGGGCCTGGTAGTGGGTGAGCGCGGGCGTGACGCGCGAACCCGACGTCGGCTCCGCGAGCAACGGCCAGCCCCCCGCGGCCGCGGCTGCGGCGGCCGCCGGCCCGGCGCCGTCGCCGGCCACGACCACCGTGCGCCGCCCCGCCGAAAGGACGAGCGGGACCGCCTGGCCGGCGGGCTCGACCCGCACCGGCCCCGGCAGGGACCCGGGCGCCCAGGAGTCCGGCGGGGCGAGCGGCTCCCGCAGGCCGACGTTCAGGTGGACGGGACCCGGGTCGTTGGACACGGTGCCGCCGGCGGCCGCGACGAGCCGCGCCACGTGGCCGCGCAAGGCGGCGGGGGCGAACCCGGCCGGCAGGTCGAGGGCGGCGCGCACGGCACCCGCGAAGATGCCGACCTGCGCCGTGGTCTGGTTCGCGCCGGTGCCGCGCAGCTCATGGGGCCGGTCCGCGGTGACCAGGACGAGGGGCAGGGAGCTGTGTGACGCCTCGAGGACGGCCGGGTGCAGGTTCGCCACCGCGGTCCCGGAGGTGGTCACGACGGCGACCGGGCCGGCCTCCCCCCGCAGCAGGCCCGCCCGCGCGAGCCCGACGGCGAAGAACCCGGCGCCGCGCTCGTCGAGGCGGACGTGGGTGCGCAGCCAGCCGGCGCTGTCGGCGGCGGCGAACGCGTAGGCCAGCGGCGCCGAGCGCGAGCCGGGCGACAGGACGACGTCCCGGACCCCGGCGGCCGCCAGTTGGGTGACGAGCTCGCGAGCCAGCGCCGTCGCGCTCACGGCGTCCCAGCCCCGGCACGGCCCGTCCCGGCCGGGACGATCCCGGCCAGGTCGATCCCCGCCAGGTCGATCCCCGCCAGGTCGATCCCGGCGAGGTGGGCGACGGCGTCGAGCCGCGCCAGCCAGCGCGCCGCGGTGGCGGCGTCCACCGGTGCGAGCGCGTCCGGCACGACCCGGCGGACGGGGAGCTCGCCGCCCACGGGCAGGAGCGGCGCGCTGGTGACGTCACGCTCGAACAGCTGGACCGTGGCGAGACCGGAGGCGAGGGGGAGGTCCGGGAGTGCGGCGGCGAGCGCCACGCCCATCGCGATGCCCACGGAGCTCTCCAGTGCCGAGGACACCACCACGGGCATGTCGAGCGCGGCGGCCAGCTCGAGGCACGCCCGCACCCCGCCGAGGGGCTGCACCTTGAGGACCACGATGTCGGCGGCGTCGGCGCGCTTGACGGCGAACGGGTCGGTGGCCCGGCGGATCGACTCGTCCGCGGCGATCGGCACGCCCACCCGGCGGCGCACCTCGGCGAGCTCGGGCACGGTGGGGCAGGGCTGCTCGGCGTACTGCAGGCCACCGGCGGCGCGGTCGAGGACCGGGAGGGCGGCGATCGCCTCGGCGGCGCCCCAGCCCCCGTTGGCGTCGATGCGCACGTGGCCACCCGGTCCGAGCGCGTCCCGCACCGCCTCGAGGCGCGCCACCTCCTCGGCGCGCGACTGACCGGGCTCCGCCACCTTCACCTTCGCGGTGGTGCAGCCCCCGGACGCCCGCACGAGCGCTCGGGCGCGCTCCGGGTCCACGGCCGGGACGGTGACGTTGACCGGGATCGAGTGGCGGACCGGGGCGGGGAAACCGAGGGTCGCGGCCTCGACGGCGGCGCGCAGCCACGGGACGGCGGTGGCGTCGTCGTAATCCCAGAAGGGGGAGAACTCGGCCCAGCCGGCGGGGCCGCCGAGCAGGAGGCCGTCACGGGACGCCAGGCCGCGGAACCGTGACCGCAGCGGCGTGGCGTAGACGGCGACAGTCACGGCTGGGCGACGGGCGAGAGCGCCTGGTACATGGGCAGGAACTTCTGCGCGGTCTCGGCGAGCTCGTCGCTGGGCACGGACCCGGCCACGATGCCGCCACCGGCGAACAGGCGGACGGAGCAGGCGTCCGGGGCGAGCTGGCCCGAGCGCAGCGCGAGGGCGAACTGCCCGTTCCCCTCGCCGTCGACCCACCCGACCGGCCCGGCGTACCGGCCGCGGTCCAGGCCCTCGAGCTCCGCGATGAGCTGGGCGGCGCGCTCGGTGGGGGTGCCGCACACGGCGGCGGAGGGGTGGATGAGCGCGGCGACCTCGAGTGCTGAGAGGGGCTCCGTGAGCGACCCCGTAACCTCGGTGGACAGGTGCATTATCGTGGGCAGGCGCAGGATCTCGGGACGGCCGATGGTAACGTCCGCGACCGCGGCGAGGCGGGCCGAGACGGAACGAGCCGCGTAGGCGTGCTCCATGTGGTCCTTCCCGCTGGCCATCAGGGCCCGCGCGGCGTTGGTGTCCACCTCGGGGCGACCCGTGACGGGCGCGGAGCCCGCGAGTACCCGGGAGTACACGGTGTCGCCGTGCACCGCGGCGAGCAGTTCCGGGCTCGAGCCGAACGTGCCGTCGATGTGGAAGGTCCAGGACTCCGGGTTGGCGGCCTGGAGGCGGGCCAGCACCGCGGACAGGTCGATCGGGTGCGTCCCGGTGGCGATGAGGTCCCGCGCGAGGACGATCTTCTCCACCTCCCCGGCGGCGATGAGCTCGACGGCCCGCGCGACGGCGCGGCGGTACTGCTCGCGCGTGAGGGTGCCGGCGGCGAAGTCCAGCTCCTCGAACTCGGAGGGCTCGGTGGGCTCGGGGACCGTGGAGCCCGGCGGGAGGTCGAGGCGTCCACGGTGCCAGCGGCCCACCACGTCGGGGACCACCAGGACGGACTCGGCGGCGGAATCGGCCGAGAACGCCGCCGCCACGAAGGCCAGCGGGACCTGCCCGGGTTCGCATCCGGCCGCGAAGTCGCGGAAGGCGAAGTTCAGCGTGCGAAAGCGCTCCGGTCCGCGCGCGGAGGCGCGGAACCGCTCGCCCCAGCCGAGAAGTGCGCGCCGCTCCCTGCCGTCGCCGTGCGCCCACACAAGGGGAACGCCGCGGCGCAATGACACCGCAAGGGGTTCCCGCAACGCAACGGACACAACTCCGGCCTCGGTTGGCAGCACAATGGGCAAGATTACCCTGCCAACGCGCTCCCGCCCGTTATCGTGGCGGAATGGACGCGGCACAACCCTTCGACCCGACCCGCTGGCGCACGGTGGCCGGGTTCGACTTCACGGACATCACCTACCACCGGGCCGTCGACGACGCCGGGCGGGACCGGCCGGCCGTGCGCGTGGCCTTCGACCGCCCCGAGGTGCGGAACGCGTTCCGGCCGCACACGGTGGACGAGCTGTACCGCGCCCTCGACCACGCCCGCATGACGTCCGACGTCGGCACGGTGATCCTCACCGGCAACGGGCCATCGCCCAAGGACGGCGTCTGGGCGTTCTGCTCCGGTGGGGACCAACGCATCCGGGGGCGGGACGGCTACCGCTACGAGGTGGACGGCGCCGATGACGAGGCCGGCCGCTCCCAGCGCCGCGAACAGATCGACCCCGCCCGGGCCGGCCGGCTCCACATCCTGGAGGTGCAGCGCCTCATCCGCACCATGCCCAAGGTGGTGGTGTGCGTGGTGAGCGGCTGGACGGCCGGGGGCGGGCACTCGCTCAACGTGGTCTGCGACCTCTCGATCGCCTCCCGGCAGCACGCGCGCTTCATGCAGACGGACGCGAACGTCGGCTCCTTCGACGGCGGCTACGGCTCCGCCCTCCTCTCGCGGCAGGCCGGGGACAAGCGCGCCCGGGAGATCTTCTTCCTCGCCCGCGAGTACTCCGCCGCGGACGCCGAGCGGTGGGGCGTGGTCAACGAGGTGGCGGACCATGTCGAGATCGAGAACGTGGCCCTCGAGTACGCCCGCATCATCTCGACCAAGTCGCCGCAGGCCATCCGGATGCTGAAGTTCGCCTTCAACCTGGCGGACGACGGCCTCGCCGGCCAGCAAGTGTTCGCCGGGGAGGCCACCCGGCTGGCGTACATGACCGACGAGGCCGTGGAGGGCCGCGACGCCTTCCTGGAGCGCCGGGACCCGGACTGGACGCGGTTCCCCTACTACTACTGACGGCGAGCCGGCACCTCAGCCGAACTCGAGCGTCCCCTCCGCCGGCAGCAACTCGACCCACGTGTTGCCCGGTGTGAGCAGCAGGGGCAGCCCGTTCGGGTCCGTGAAGACGAACGGCTCGTTGTCCCCGCCCTTCGCCCACGTGCCGGCAACCATCTGCCCGCTGCTGAACAGGCTGAGCGCCCCGCTCCCGGTGAGGATCGTCTCGGGCACGGGCGCCCCGGCCGAGTCCTTCGCCCCGGTGTCCTGGGTGGTCACCCGCAACACCAGGACGTTGGTGGCCCTCAGTTGGGTGGTGACGTCCGCCGTCGTGGAGGCGACGCCGTCGTCGAACCGCAGCCACGCGCCCGCCGCGGCGTCCCACTCCCAGCCGGAGCGGGACGTCGGGTAGATCACCCGCACATACGACACCGGCGTTCCCGCCGGCGGGGTGGCCGAGTACTGGAACAGCGGCGTCGGCGGCGTCCGGCGACCCGGCTCCATCGCCGCGATCGCCGCGGGGAGCCGGACGTAGAGGTTGTGCGGGGCGCGCCGGCTCCGGTCGCGGAAGAAGCCGAACGCGTCGGCCTCGTACATGAGCTGGATGTCGGCACCGGCCACCCGCCGCTCGAACTGGGGCTGGCCGCCCGAGTAGACGAGCGCCGCGCGCCACGGCCCCAGGATGGCGGCATCCATCGGCCGCAGGGACCGGACCGGCCCCACGACCTCGGGGACCACCGAGTTGTAGAGCGCGTGGTAGCGGGTCAGGCCCCACTCGACCATCTCGACGAACACGACGTCGGCAGCCTCCAGGCCCGTCTGCGGCCGCGCCTGCTTCGTGTTCTCCACCTTGACGGCGATGACCGGGGCGCCGTCGTGGCTTGGCGCCGGAAGCCCCGTCAGGGGCCAGACGGGGGGTTCGGGGGTCGGCTCCGGCGTCGTGGGTTCGGGGGTGGGGCTCGTCGTGGTGGACGGCGACGGGGTCGGCACCTCCGTGGCGCCCGCGCACCCCGCCAGCAGCATCGTCGCGGCGGCTAACATGATGAGGACGCGCTTCATGGGACTCCCTCGTCGG
>Ga0209745_1000376_pt1 | contig 26601 bp, 21 predicted proteins | sample BarGraNGADG00312_FD_184495 | JGI IMG/M metagenome (GOLD analysis project Ga0209745, IMG submission 184495) | Arctic peat soil microbial communities from Barrow, Alaska - Barrow Graham LP Ref core NGADG0004-312 (SPAdes) (version 2) | ecosystem: Environmental > Terrestrial > Soil > Wetlands > Peat...
CAACCCCCTCAACCTGCTGGGGATGTTCCGCGGGGTCAACCATGGCGGGTGGGACCCGAACGAGAACAACTTCCACCTCTACACGGTCGTCATCGGCGCCCAGACGCTGCACGCCGTGGGGTACGCAATGGGCATCCAGCACGACCACGCGGTGGGCACTGGCGACCCAGACCGGGACTCAGCCGTCATCGCCTACTTCGGTGACGGTGCCAGCGCCCAGGGCGACGTGAACGAGTCCTTCGTCTACGCGGCCTCCACCAATGCACCCGTCGTCTTCTTCTGCCAGAACAACCAGTGGGCCATCTCCCAGCCGGTCGAGCGACAGAGCCGGATCCCGATCTACCAGCGGGCCCGCGGCTTCGGCTTCCCCGGTGTCCGGGTGGACGGCAACGACGTCCTGGCCGTGTATGCCGTGACCAAGGCCGCGATGAATGCGGCCCGCAGCGGGCAGGGTCCGATGCTGATCGAGGCGTTCACCTACCGGATGGGTGCGCACACCACCTCCGACGACCCGACGAGGTACCGCATCTCCGCCGAGGTCGAGGTCTGGAAGCTGCGCGACCCGATCGCCCGGCTGAAGGCCTATCTGACGACCAGTCAGAAGGCCGACCCGGCGTTCTTCGATGACGTCGAGGTTGAGGCCGATGCGCTCGCGGTAAGGGTTCGCGCGGGCTGTCTGGCGATGTCCGACCCGGAGCCAGTGTCGATGTTCGACAACGTCTATGTCGAGGAGCACCCGCTGATCGAGGCCGAGCGTGCCGAGTTCGCCGCCTATACCGCGAGCTTCGAGGGAGAGCACTGACATGGCGAAGGTAACCATCGGCAAGGCCATCAACGCCGGTCTGCGACGGGCCATGGAGCGCGACCCCAAGGTCGTCATCATGGGTGAGGACATCGGCAAGCTCGGCGGCGTGTTCCGGGTCACCGAGAACCTTCAGAAGGACTTCGGTGAGGACCGGATCATCGACACACCGCTGGCCGAGTCCGGCATAGTGGGCACGGCCATCGGTATGGCGCTGCGGGGCTACCGGCCCATCGTGGAGATCCAGTTCGACGGGTTCGTCTACCCCGCGTTCAGTCAGATCACCTGTCAGGTCGCCAAGATGCACGCGCGGTCGCTGGGCAAGATCAGGCTGCCCATGGTGATCCGTATCCCCGTAGGTGGCGGCATCGGCGCGGTCGAGCACCACAGTGAGTCCAACGAGGCCTACTTCGCCCACACGGCAGGTCTTCGGGTCGTCGCCTGCTCGAACGCCGAGGACGCCTACTGGATGATCCAGCAGGCCGTCGAGTCCGACGACCCGGTCATCTTCTACGAGCCCAAGCGCCGGTATCACGAGAAAGGAGAGGTGGACCTGGATGCCACCTCGGCGCCGCGGCCTCTTTTCAAAGCCAACATCGCGCGTGCCGGCGAGCAGGTGACCCTGGCGTCATACGGCCCCATGCTCAAGGTGTGTCTGGATGCTGCCACCGCGGCTGCCGAGGAGGGCAAGTCGATCGAGGTCATCGATCTGCGTTCGCTGTCCCCGCTGGATCTCGACGCCGTGGCAACGTCGGTGGAGAAGACGGGCCGGCTGGTCGTCGCGCATGAGGCCTCGACGTTCCTGGGCATGGGTTCCGAGATAGCCGCGGCCATCTCGCAGCGCTGCTTCTACCACCTTGAGTCCCCGGTGATCCGGGTTGGTGGGTACAACCTGCCCTACCCACCCAGCAGGCTCGAGGAAGAGTTCCTGCCCGACCTCGACCGCGTGCTCGACGGCGTCGACCGCGCACTCGCCTACTGATACTGAACGGGACCACAAGCCATGGCTGTAAAGCATTTCAACCTCCCGGATCCGGGCGAGGGCCTTGTCGAGGCCGAGATCGTGACCTGGAAGGTCAAGGTCGGAGACGTCGTCAAGGTCAACGACATCTTCGTCGAGATCGAGACGGCGAAGTCCCTGGTCGAGCTCCCCGTGCCGTATGCCGGCACGGTCACCGCGCTGCTCGCGTCCGAAGGCGACATGGTGACGGTCGGCACCCCGATCATCTCGGTCGAGGACGGGCTCGGCGGTGATGTCGCCCCGGTGGCGGCCCCTCCCATAACGACGGTTGCCGGGACCACGAATGCGGAGACCTCGACGGCAACGTCCTCGGATGAGATCGAGGCCGGCAAGACCGGTGGTGCTGTCGCTGGAGAGCGCGTCGCGAACCTGGTCGGTTACGGCCCGCGAGTGACCTCGGGCAAGCGTCGTCCTCGCAAGGGTCAGAGCGCCGCAGCCACGACGAGCGCCCAGCTCAATCAGGCGTTCTCGCCCGTCCCGCCCCAGCCCGAGTCCCTGACGGCACAGCCGGTCCCGTTCCCTGTGCCCCGCGGCAAGGCGCTGGCCAAGCCGCCGGTGCGCAAGTTCGCCAAGGACCTGGGCATCGACCTCTCGCAGGTCACCGGGTCCGGTGCGGATGGCATCGTCACCCACGGCGATGTCGAGGGGTACGCAGCAGGTGGCGGCGCGGCCGCTGCGGCCAATGGCGTCGGCCCTGCGGCAACTGGCTCATCGGAAGCCAGCTCACCCAAGTATGTGGCACCGGTGTTCGCGGCGACCGGCGAACGTGAGACCCGCATCCCGATCAAGGGCGTGCGTAAGGTCACTGCACAGGCCATGGTCGCCTCGGCATTCAGCGCACCACATGTCACGGAGTTCGTCACCGTCGATGTGACCCGCATGATGAGGCTGGTGGACCGGCTCAGGGACGATCCAGAGTTCCGGGACGTCAAGGTCAGCCCGTTGCTGGTCGTGGCCAAGGCGCTGATCATTGCGAGTCGTCGACACCCCGGGATCAATGCCACCTGGGACGAGGCCGCACAGGAGATCGTGGTCAAGAACTACGTCAACCTCGGCATCGCCGCGGCCACCCCCCGTGGGCTGATCGTGCCCAACATCAAGGACGCCGACCAGATGTCGCTGCGGCAGCTGGCCGACGCCATGGCCAACCTGGTGTCGACGGCCCGCGAGGGCAGGACCCAGCCGGCCGACATGTCGGGTGGGTCGATCACGATCACCAACGTGGGGGTCTTCGGTGTCGACACCGGCACGCCGATCCTGAACTCGGGCGAGGCTGCGATCCTGTGCTTCGGTACGGTCCGTCAGATGCCGTGGGTGGTCAAGGGCAAGATCAAGCCTCGTTGGGTCACCCAGCTGAGCCTCTCGTTCGACCACCGGCTGGTCAACGGCGATCTGGGCTCACGGTTCCTGGCCGACGTCGCCGCTCTCCTGCACGACCCGAGTCAGGCCCTCGTCTGGGGCTGAGCGAGGCCGCGCAAATCTTCCCCGCGCAGCGCCAGCTTCTTGCTCCGGAACCACCGATGGAGGGCAATTCAGACTTTCGCGATCGGACAAGCAACCAGCCGCCCAGCGCGACGCCGGACGCAATCTGGACCTAGCTGACCCACGGCGAGCTCGACGCCACCTTCGGCGTCTCCGGGTACAGCGCGACTGTGGCGACTGCCACGGCCGCCAGAGCCAGAACCCAGCCCGCGACACCCTTTCCCGTCAGGGATAGACCCTCTCCTGTCGGGGCGCGTCGTCTCTCTCGGCGATCGTCGCCGCGTCGGCTGCATCCTGTCTGCCACGGCTCTCGTAGGACGAACCGCTGCGGAGCTCGACATGCGGCAGGAACCACACGACGATGAACGCGACGATCATGACCGCAGAGCCGATCAGGAACACCAGGTCCATCGCCTGGGAGAAGCCGATCAGGAACGGTTTTGCCAGTCGGGGGTCGAGCTGCTGGATGAACGAGGAGTCGCTCAAGGGGTTGACAGCTCCGCCGCCGCCGGTCTGTGCCTGTTGGAGCCCGTGGATGAAGGCGGTGTTGGCCGCAGGGTCGCCGGTGGGGGACTGGGGATTCTTGAGTGCCGCCTGGAACTCGGGGGTCGAAGCGACCGTGCTGAAGGCGGTCTGGATGCGGTTGGGCACCGCCGTGAACAGGATGGACAAGAAGATGGCGGTGCCCAGAGTGCCGCCGATCTGACGAGTGAACGTCGCCGATGAGGTGGCCACGCCGATGTCGCGCGGGGAGACGGCATTCTGCACGGCCAGGGTCAGTGGCTGCATGTTGAAACCGAGGCCGAGACCGAAGAACAGCATCAGGATCATCGTCTGCCACAGCGCGGTGTCGGCGCCGACGTAGTGGAACCCGAACAGCGAGCCGATGAGCAGCCCGCAGCCGATGATCGGGAACTGCCGGTACTGGCCCGTCCTGGAGATGATCTGACCCGAGACGATCGAGCCACTCATCATGCCCAGGGTCATCGGCAGGAGCATCAGGCCGGCGCTGGTCGGGGTCGCACCCTTGACGATCTGCAGGTAGAGCGGCAGACAGGCCAGTCCACCGAACATGCCCATGCCCAGGACGACCGAGGCGATGGATGCGACGCCCACTGTCTTGTTGGTGAACAAGCGGAGCGGCAGCAGTGCCTCCGCACCCATCGAACGCTCGACCAGGAAGAACGCGATGGCGCCCGTCAGCCCGATGCCGTAGCAGAGCATGGACTGACCGGAGCTCCAGCCCCACGTGCGGCCCTGCTCGGCCACCAGCAGCAGCGGGACGAGTCCGATGGTCAGCGCTGCGGCGCCGCCGAAGTCGATGCGGTGGTCCAGACGGGTGTGCCGCAGGTGCAGCGTGTGGTTGACAACGAAGAGTGCGGCGATGCCGATCGGCACGTTGACCAGGAAGACCCAGCGCCAGCCGGCGATGCCCAGGATGGTGGCCTGACCGGCGAAGAAGCCGCCGATGACCGGGCCCAGGACGCTTGAGGTGCCGAAGACCGCCAGGAAGTACCCCTGGTACTTGGCGCGCTCCCGTGGCGGCACGATGTCGCCGATGATGGCTAGGGCCAGGGAGAAGAGACCACCGGCACCCAGACCCTGGATCGCGCGGAAGCTCGCCAGCATCGGCATCGAGGTGGCGAACGTGCACAGGATCGAGCCGAACAGGAAGATGACGATGGCTGCGGTGAAGAACGGCTTGCGGCCGTAGATGTCCGAGAGCTTGCCGTACAGCGGAGTCACGATCGTCGAGGTGATCAGGTAGGCCGTGATGACCCAGGCCTGTCCGGCCAGGTCGTGCAGGTCGTCGGCGATCACGCGCATGGCCGAGGAGACGATGGTCTGGTCGAGTGCGGCCAGGAACATCCCCATCATCAGTCCGGCAAGGATGGTCAAGATCTGCTTGTGCGTGAGCGCGCCGCCAGTGGCGGGTGCTGGGGCGATCGTGGTGGCCACTACTTCGACACCTCGGGGGGCATGGCCTTCGAGGTGTCGAAGGGCATGGACCTGGGCACCTGGAAGGACGTCGCCTTGGACACCTCGAAGGACCTGGCGAACCGCTCGAGATAGTCACCAAACGCTTCTGCGTCTGTCGGCTCCCAGTCCTGCAAGAGCTGGCGGAACCACACGCCGCGGCTGGCCTTCAGATGCTCCACGAGCGCTGCGCCCTCGGTGCTGAGCGAGACCATGCAGGCCCGGCCGTCGTGGGGGTCGGTCACCTTCTCCACGAGCCCATGGGAGACCAGCGTGGTCACCTGGCGGCTCACCGTGGAGACGTCCGAGTAGACGTGTTCGGCCAGCAGCGACACGCGCTGGGGCCCCGCGATGAGGTTGAAGAGGATCGGGTAGGACGCGGGCTCAACTCCCGGGTGCACCTTGGGGGCGTGCTGGCGCATGGACTGGAACAGCTTCATGACATGGACCAGCTCAGTGTTGAGCCGCGTCGCGGTTTCCAGGCTGATCGCCATCGTGCCTCCACAGTCGCAGAAAAGTTGCTTGCGTCATACAACTATCACAAACAACTTGCATGATGCAACCAAGCGCGTGGATCTCGGCGGTAGGCCGTTTGCCCGGTCGCCCGAGCGCCTGAGGCTGTGGACTTGACCACGGCGCATGGCGCATCGCAAGCTCCGAAGCTGCCGCTGACTGCTGTCAGCAGTCAGCACGCGGCCCATCGTGGGCGTTGACGATTCTGTGACCAGTCTCGCTTAGAGTGTTGGCCATGTTGTCGCCGGCCAAGGGGTTGCTGCGCGGGTTGCGCGCGGCCTCGCTTGGTGTGGTGGGCTTCGGCCTCGCCTTGGTGGCGCACGTCGCGGCCACGGCTTGATGGCGGCGCTGCTGGCATACGGCGAGAGAGTGCTATGGCTCCTGGCCGGGTGGGTGCGTCCACCCCAGTGGCTGTGCGTGGCCCTGCCAGTGCTCCAGCCGGTGCCGGTCGCCTCCTCCCGTTCCAGTCGAGCCGCCGCAGTCGGCGTTTGGTCGCCGCCGTGGTGATCGGCACTGCGACCAGCGCCGCGGCCCATGTGGGTGTCCTGCCCGACTCCACCGTCTCTGGGCACGAGGCCCAGCTGACGTTCCGGGTCCCCGACGAGTCCGAGACCGCCAGCACCGTCAAGCTCGTCGTCACCCTCCCGCAGGATCGGCCGTTCACCGACGTCTCCACCCAGCCGATGCCGGGTTGGACCGCAACCGTCACCGACGCACCACTTCCCAAGCCGGTCAAGGTCGGGGGTGCCACCATCACCAAGGCCCCGCACATCGTGACCTGGACCGCTCAGCCCGGCAACAAGATCGCGCCGGGTGAGTATCAGAACTTCTCCTTCGCCACCGACGCGCTGCCGGCTGCCGGTGAGATGGTTCTGCCGGTCGCCCAGTACTACTCGGACGGCACGGTGGTCCATTGGACAGAGCCGACCGTCCCCGGAAAGGCCGAGCCCGAGCACCCCGCCCCGGTGTTCACCGTCACCGCGGCCACCGCCACTGACGCCAGCGCCACCCCTGCGGCCAACACCCAAGCCTCGGGCAAGACGGCTCCCGCGGCGACGACTACGGACAGCACAGCCCGCGTTCTCGGTGGCGTCGGCCTGCTGGTGGCGTTGGTCGCCGCCGGGCTGGTTCTGCTGCGGCGCCGCCCGAAGGCAGACGTCAAGTGACCTACCACCCAACCCGGTCCGTCGCCCGCTGGCGCTCGCGGGCGCTGGCGGTTGTGCTGGCGGTGGCGGGCATCATGGCGGGGGGCGTTACCGCGGCCGAAGCGCACGACATCCTCATCAGGACCTCCCCCGCGGGCGGGTCGGTCGTGGCGGTCGTTCCCGTACACGTCATGTTGACCTTCGATCAGCCGGCCCTGGCCGTCGGAACCGAGATCATCGTCACCGGACCCGCCGGTCCGGTCCAGACCGGCGCCGCCGTCCTGGTTAACAACACCGTGAGCGAATACCTGCGGCCAGGGTCACCAGCCGGCCGGTACACCGTGGTCTGGCGGGTGACCTCGATCGACGGTCACCCGGTCAGCGGCAAGTTCTCCTTCACCGCGAACTCGCCGTCACAGGCGCAGCAGGCCACCCCCATAACCTCGACGACCTCCACAACCCCCGGCAAGAGCGGGCACGGATCCGCCCTGTGGGTCGTGGCAGGAGGCACCCTCGTGGTCTTGCTGCTGGTGGGGTTCATCATCACCCGTAAACCCCGCATCACCCCCCATGACGAGCGGGGCCCCGAGTCGTGACCACCCCGACCCTGGTCGTGACGCAGATGCTCTGCTAAGTCCGCAGACATGCGGTGAGCCTGCTTAGGGTGTTGACATGACCACGGCGCAGGGCGCGGCTCCGCACATCGAGAAGCTGCCCCTGATCCTTGCCGCTGTGGCGGTGGTCGCGGTGGTCATCCCGGCTGGTCTGCTTGCAGGGGCGTTCGCCGCCCCGGTCGCCGGACTCCCGGATGTCGGCCCGCTCGTGCGCTGGGGCTTACCAATGGTGCGGGCTATCCATGACCTCGCGGCGGCGAGCACCGTGGGCCTGCTCGTGGTGGCGGCCACGATCATCCCGGAGGCTCGCAACACCTCCCGCAGGATCACTGCTGCCCGCTATGCCTGCGCTTCGGGCGTCGTGTGGGTGGTGGCCGGGCTCGTCGGACTGGTCTTCTCGTTCGCCGACATCTCCGGCACCACATTGAGCGACCCGACGTTCGGCGCCCAGCTCCAGACCTTTGTGTTCCAGCTCGAGTTCCTGCGCGTCGCCGCGATCAGTTCCGCGATGGCGTTGGTGGTGACCATCGGCACCGCGGTCGTCCGGCGCCGCTCGGGCATGGTCGCACTCGCCGCACTCGGCATCCTGGCGATCCTCCCACTGGCCCTGGCAGGTCACGCTGCCGGCGCCACAAGCCATGACCTGGCCGTCAACTCCCTTGCTCTGCACCTGGTTTCGGCCGTCCTGTGGGTCGGGGGCCTGCTCGCGCTGGCGATGCTGCGGCCCCTGCTCGGAACAGCGCTCGGGGTCAGTGTCCAGCGGTACTCAACCCTCGCCGGGTGGTGCTTCGTCGCCGTCGCCGTGTCCGGGGCGGCCAACGCCTGGATCCGGATCGGCACGATCGGCAACCTGGCGTCGAGCTACGGCGCGCTGGTGATCCTCAAGATCGTCGCGCTGGTCGTACTCGGCCTCGCCGGTTGGCAGCAGCGTTCACGCGTGGTGAACCGCATCTCCGTGGATCCACTGGCGGGTCGGCTGTTTGCGCGGCTGGCCCTCATCGAAGCGGTCATCATGGGCACCGCTTTCGCCCTGGGGGCCGCGCTGTCGCGCAGCGCCCCGCCGGGTACGGACATGCTCATGGCTAGCCCGGACCCGGCTTACGCCCTGACTGGCTATCCCGCTCCCGCGGGCCCGCTCACGAGTAGTGGCTGGTTCACCGTCTGGCGCATCGACTGGCTGTGGCTGGCGGTGGCGGTGATCGCCGTGACCCTCTATCTCATCGGCGTCCGGCGGATGCGCGCTCGCGGCGACTCGTGGCCGGCGGCGCGAACCATCGGCTGGGTCCTGGGCTGGGCGATCTTCGTGTGGGCCACCTGCGGGGCGCCGGGTGTCTACGGACGCGTCCTGTTCTCGGTGCACATGGTCATGCACATGACGGTCTCGATGGCGGCTCCGATCTTGATGGTGCTCGCCGCCCCGGTCACTTTGGCCTTGCGGACCCTGAAGCCCCGGCACGACAACACCCTGGGTCCTCGCGAGCTGCTGCTCAGTCTGGTGCACTCCAGATACCTTGCGGTGATTGGCAATCCGATCGTCGCAGCTGTTATCTTCTTCGGCAGCCTGATCGTGTTCTACTTCTCGCCGTTGTTCGAGCTGGCACTTCGGACGCACACCGGGCACGTCCTGATGACTACCCACTTCCTGTTGGCCGGATACCTCTTCGCGTGGGCGCTCGTGGGGATTGACCCAGGGCCCAAGCGATGGACACCTGCGCTCCTGCTGGTCATCCTCTTCGGTACGATCTCGTTCCATGCGTTCTTTGGTGTCGCCCTGACGAGCGGCACGACGTTGCTGGCGCCCACCTTCTTCCAGGGTCTGCACCTGCCGTGGACCGTCGATCTGCTTGCCGACCAACGCGCTGGTGGCGCCCTCGCCTGGGGGATGGGCGAGCTCCCCACGCTGATCTTGGCCTTGTTGGTCACCCTGGCCTGGGTACGCTCCGATAGCGTCGAGTCCAAGCGGCTGGACCGCCAGGCCGATCGTGACGATGACGCTGAGCTGAAGGCGTACAACGCCCACCTCAGTGCGCTTTCGGGACGATCCGGGCCCAGCGCGCCTACCCCGCCGACATCAGGAGACTGACATGCGCATCGCTGTGATCCAGCTCGGGTATGACGACAAGGAGCCCGTTGCAGACAGGGTGACCAGGGCCGCCGGTCTCGTTCGCGCCCAGGTGGGTCACGACTTCGTCGTGCTACCGGAGCTGTGGGCCCCCGGTGGGTTCTCCTACCAGAGCTGGGACGAGCGCGCCGAACCTGTTGACGGCCCGGTCGCCTCGGCGATGTCAGCCGCCGCCCGGGACGCCGGTGTCATGCTGCACGCGGGGTCGATAGTCGAGCGTCCGGCCGACGGTGTGCGCGGTCCCGACGGCAGAGACCTGTGGAACACCTCGCTGGTCTTTGCCGCGGACGGGTCCCTGGTGGCTACCTACCGCAAGATCCACCGCTTCGGCTTCGGCAAGGGTGAGCCGGTGCTGCTGGAGGCCGGGGACGCCCTGTCGCTGGTCGATGTGCCCGACTCCTCGCCGGCTGCCGGAGTCGCTCGCGCGGCGCTGTCGACGTGTTACGACCTGCGCTTCCCAGAGCTATATCGGGCCCAGCTTGACGCGGGCGCAACGCTTTTCGTCATACCGGCGGCGTGGCCTGCGGCCCGGGTCCGGCACTGGACCTTGCTCGCCCACGCCCGTGCGATCGAGAACCAGTGCGTGGTCGTGGCCTGCAACACGGCGGGCACCCACGCCGGCGTGGAGATGGGCGGACACAGCCAGGTCGTGCTGCCGACCGGGGACGTGGTGGCCATGGCCGGCAGCGACGAGCAGGTGCTCAGCGTCGAGGTCGACATGAGCGTGGTCGGTGACTACCGCAGCAGCTTCCCGGTCCTGCGTGATCGCCGGCTGCCGTTGGGCTGACCCCTGGACCGGTGTGGCTCGTACACATGGCGCAGGTCCGTCATTGATCAGGCACCTGGGAGTGTGCCCTTTCAGTGACGAACCTGCGCCATGTCGGGACCCGGCTCTTGAGAGCGGGCCTGTCTGGACCTAGAAGGCGTTCTCGGACACGTCCATGAGGGAGTTGTCCGTCGCTTCGGCGATCTGGCGCTCAGCGGCGATCTTGGGCAGGACCGTCCGCGCAAAGAACGACGCCGCCGCGATCTTGCCTTCGTAGAAGCTCTTGTCCTTGGCTGACGCGGTGCCGGCGTCGAGGGCAGCCTTGGCAATCTCGGCCTGACGTAGCAGCAGCCATCCGACGACCAGGTCGCCGGCGCAGAGCAGGAGACGAGAGGTGTTCTGGCCGACCTTGTAGAGGTTGGTCACCGAGCTCCCGTTGGCCCCTCGCGGGTCCGAGTTCATGAGCTCGGCGACCATGAACCCGAGGATGCCCTGCAGGTCCTCGAGCCCCTTGCCGAGCAGCTCGCGTTCCGTGTGCTGGAAGTCCGAGTCGGCGGCGGCCTTGACGAACTCCTGCATCTGCGTCGACAGGTGTGTCAGCGCCTTGCCCTTGTCGCGAATGATCTTGCGGAAGAAGAAGTCCAGACCCTGGATAGCTGTGGTGCCCTCATAGAGCGTGTCGATCTTGGCGTCCCGGACGTACTGCTCGATCGGGTAGTCCTGCAGGAAGCCCGAGCCGCCGAGGGTCTGCAGCGACTCGGTGCCGAGCAGCACCCAGGCGCGTTCGGAGCCGACACCCTTCACGAGCGGCAGCAAGAGGTCGTTGACCCGGCCGGCCATCGCGGCATCAGAATCCTTATCGAGCTCATCGGAGCCGCTGGTCAGCTGCGCCTGGTCGACGATGTCCTGCTGGGTGGCGGTGTAGATGACAAGGGCTCGCAAGCCCTCGGCATACGCCTTCTGCAGCATCAGGGAACGCCGTACGTCGGGGTGGTGGGTGATGCTCACGCGCGCCGCGATCTTGTTCGTCATCTGGGTCAGGTCGGCCCCCTGGACGCGCTGCTTGGCGTAGTCAAGGGCGTTGAGGTAGCCGGTCGACAGCGTGGCGATTGCCTTGGTGCCAACCATCATCCGGGCGAACTCGATGATCCGGAACATCTGTGCGATGCCGTCATGGATGTCCCCGAGCAGGGTCCCCACCGCGGGCTGCTTCTCGCCGAAGGTCAACTCGCAGGTGGTAGAAGCCTTCAGACCCATCTTGTGCTCGAGGTTCGTCACGTATACCCCGTTGCGTTCGCCGAGTTCGCCGGTCTCGAGGTCGACGTGGAACTTGGGCACGACGAACAGCGACAGGCCCTTGGTGCCGGCGGCCCCGCCCTCGGGTCGGGCCAGGACGAAGTGCACGACGTTGTCGTAGAAGTCGGCCTCGGCTGAGGTGATGAAGCGCTTGACGCCGGTGATGTGCCAGGTGCCATCTGGTTGCTGGACGGCTTTGGTGCGGCCGGCGCCCACGTCGGAGCCCGCGTCGGGCTCGGTGAGCGCCATGGTGGCGCCCCACTTGTTGTCGACGATGTGGTGCGCCATCTTCTTCTGGTCGTCGGTGCCCAGGCCGTAGAGGATCTTGGAGAAGGCGAAGCCGGCCGAGTACATGTGCACGGCCGGGTTCGAGCCGAGGACCAGCTCCGCGACGGCCCAGCGCAGCGACGGTGGGATGACCGTGCCGCCCAGCTCTGTGGGGACATCGAGACGCCACCACCCGGCGTCGATGTAGGCCTTGTACGACTTGGTGAACGACGCCGGGATCTTGACCGAGTTCGTCGCAGGGTCGAACACCGGCGGGTTGCGGTCGGAGTCGAGCAGGCTCGCGGCGAGCTCGTTCTCGGCGAGGCGACCGACCTCGTGCAGGATCTCGCGGGCGGTGTCCTCGTCGACCTCGGAGTAGGGCTCGCTGCCCAGAATCTCCTGGCGGTTGAACACCTCGAACAGGTTGAACTCAAGGTCGCGCAGGTTGCTCTTGTAGTGGCCCATCAGGGGTCCTCCGTGCTCAGATTGAGGCCATGCGGCCGCTATTGGTCCGCTGTTACTACCGGGTAACATACATGATGCTACTGAGTGGTAACAAAGTGCAAGCACCCATCTGACTTGATCGTGGCAGGTGAGACGGACGCCCTCGCCCGGATCCTGCTCGAAGTCAGCCACCTGCGGTGAGGTTGAGGAACTGCGGTTCATCGGTTGACGTCAGCTACTGCGGACACGACGCGGCGGCAGTCTCAGTACTTGTGTGGTGGCCGGTAGGTGCCGCGCTGGTGAGCCTCTTCGGTGAGATGACACCCTGTGCCCCCAAAAAGGATGGTGTTGTAGCCGGTGCCGAACGTCAGGTACCCGCGGTAGGTGTCGTGGAGCTCGACCTCGTGATCGCTTGGACCGCTGATGACCACCTTCGGCGCCCCGAACCCGTGTTGCCCGGCCACCTCGGTCACGATCCTGACCGCCTGGTCCCACTTGGCGTCCGGGAGGTTCCCCGACGAGCTCCCCGCGTTGTACAGGCGCTCTTGGCCGCCATCGAGGTTCGAGATCTCCCCGCCGCAGGAAGTCCCGCGGATCGGCTCCCTGTCCGGAAGCCAGGCGGAAACGCCCACCTCGGCAACCAGGCGACTGCGGATGGTCTCGTACATCGACTGGTAGTCGGCCTCGACCACTGTGAGGTTCGGACGCTGCATCAACGCGTCGAAGGCATCTTTCATCTTGTCGTTCTCTCTTTCTGCGCTGCTGCATCCCGCAACAATCATCAAGGCGATGATGCCGACAACAACTCTGGTGACCCTGACCCTGTTGACTCCCGAAGCTCTGGAGACCCTGGAGACCCTGGTGACCCTGGTGACTCTGGAAATCCCGGTGGCTCTGGAATCGGTGTTCATCAGTAGGTCCCCGGAATGGGCCATGAGAGGACATCTCCAATGCCCTCACCGCTGTCGTAGACCCGGCGATCTGGCACCCCGGCCACCACGACGGACATGTTGTACTGGCTGGTGCTGTCGTCGACCAGATACGAGCTGTGGCCGGTCACTTCAGTGAAGTGGCGGATCTCACCGGTCACCGGATCCACCACTGTTGACACCCGTGTGGAGGCGTGCTCGATCCCGCCCATGTGTGACGGGTCGACGCCAAAGGCCCCAAGGGCCCCAACGTCCCCGACCGGATCTTGCCGAGCCTCGATGTAGTAGGCATGTCCCGGGGCCAGCTTCAGGTCCTGGATGTGATTCGCGTCGAGCCCCGGTGAGCCGAAGAACACGGCGTCGTCCACCCCGGTCTCCTGCCGAAGAGCCAGCCCTGCCGTGGTCGAGCCGTAGGAATGGCCGAGCAGAGTCAGGTGGGCGTCGTTGTCGCGGGATGCGCCGATCCCCTGGAGGAAGGGCACCAGCGAGGCTGCGCCGTTCTTGGCCGTGGTGTCGGAGGCCACCGACTTGTCGGGGTTGAGGAGGTCCAGCCCCAGCTCAGGAGTCTGGTAGCCGATCCACGTGACCGTCGCTGTCGTTGCAGGTTGGGTCGGGTGGGCCCGCCTGCTCTCCATCTGGGCTCTCTGCTGCATCTGGTTCATCGCTTTGTCGTAGTCGTTCATGGTGTCGGTGACATTGCTCGTCATGCCTGGTACGAAGACCGCCACGTTGTCTGCGGTCTCGACATTCCCGTTCGCGATCGCTGCCTGCGCGCGTGCGTGTCCCATGTCAAGCAGGAGCAGCTGGCGCTCACCTGGGCCGGCCAGCGTCGCCTCGATCGCGTCGATCGAAGCCAGCTTGTCCATGACCTGGTCCAGCGCTGCGTCGTCGTTGGTGAGCGCGCCGAAGGACCAGTCGTCAGCCAGAACGGCCTCGAGGCGCTCTCTCTCGGACACGAGGCGTTCGCGGTCGACAGTGAGCAGGGCCCGGTTGGCGAGATCCCTGGCGGCGGGCGAGACCCCGTCGCGATTACCGATCCATTCCGGGTGCTCGCTGATCACCTGCTGTTGTTGCTGCGCGCCCAGTGACCTCCACCAGGTGGCGTTGTCGGCCGGCGACCCTCGCGTGGGCGGGGAGACGGGCGGTGTCATCGGTATCGGTGTGGTGGGGCTGCTGCTGCTGCTGGCAACACGTTGTGCGGCCGACTGTGCGCGAAGCTGGGCGGCGCAAGTGTCCAGGGATGCGGACGCCCCCGCGAGAAGCGGCGACGCCTGCTGCCCCCACTGCTGGGAAAGGCGCATCAGGTCGGAGCCGTTCCAGCTGGCCTGCAGCTCGACAACCGCGCGCTGGGCAAGGGTGCGAATGTCCTGGACTCGTCGGGCGTCGGTGCTCAGCGACTCCGCATTTCGGTCCAGGACATCGGTATTCGCTCCCAGCAGCTCGTTCATGCTCCCCCTCGCCCGGTGCATTCCCACGGCTGTATGGCCGTGAAGCCGACGCTAGCGGGGGAGAGTGTTCAGGCACATGGGGAGAACTCCCCGTCACGTGGTCGCAGATTGCTTGCAGCCAGCGGTGTAGGTCGCTCTCAGACCATGGGCCGGCCGAGGGCGCGGTAGGCCCAGCCGGCTGAGCGCCACAGGGCGGGGTCGAGGGTGTTGCGGCCATCGATGATGGTGGGATTCGCCACGATCGTCGCAAGCTTGGCAGGGTCGATCTGCCGGAACTGTTTCCACTCGGTCAGGTGCAGCACGACATCAGCATCGAGGCATGCCTCCTCGACCGAGTCGGCGTACTCCAGATCCGGATGGACGCGCCTGGCCGCCTCCATGGCCTTCGGGTCGTAGACGGTGACGACCGCTCCTCCCGTGCGTGCAGCCTGCGCGACGTCCAGCGCCGGGGAGTCGCGGATATCGTCGCTGTCAGGTTTGAAAGCCGCCCCCAGGACAGCCACTCGCTTGCCGACGAGTGTCCCGCCGCACTGCTCACGAGCCAGGTCGACCATCCGTGAGCGCCGCCGCACGTTGATCCCGTCGATCTCGCGCAGGAACTTCAGGGCCTCGTCCGCGCCGAGCTCACTGGCCCGGGCCATGAAAGCGCGGATGTCCTTGGGCAGGCAGCCGCCACCGAACCCCAGGCCGGCGTTGAGGAACTTGCGGCCGATCCGGTCGTCATGGCCGAGCGCGTCGGTGAGCTGGACCACGTCGGCCCCTGCCGCCTCGCACACCTCGGCCATGGCATTGATGAACGAGATCTTGGTGGCCAGGAACGCGTTGGCCGCCACCTTGACCAGCTCGGCGGTCGGGAAGTCGGTCACCAGCCTTGGCGTCCCGGCGGCGATCGGGCCGGCATACACCTCGTCCAGGATCGCGACATCGGCGCCGGCCGACGGGCCGTCAACCCCGTAGACGAACCGGTTGGGAGCCACGGTGTCCTGGATCGCGAAGCCCTCACGCAGGAACTCCGGATTCCAGACGAGGCGGATCCGCACACCGGCCGGCGCACCGGCCTGGAGGAGATCACGCAGCTGGGCCGCGGTGCCCACCGGAACCGTGGACTTGCCAACAACCAGGGCCTTGCCACTCAGGTGCGGCGCCAGCGACCGTGCCGCGGCGAAGACATAAGACGTGTCGGCGGCGTTCCCACCCTTGAGCTGCGGCGTGCCGACGCAGACGAAATGCACGTCGGCGCCGGCGACCTGGGCGTAGTCGGTCGTGAACCGCAGGCGGCCGGTAGGCAGGACCGCGGCCAACAGCTCGTCCAGCCCCGGCTCGAACATCGGCGCCACCCCGCGGGACAAGGACTCGACCTTGGCAGCATCGGAGTCGACCGCAATGACCGTGTGGCCCAGCTCGGCCATGCAGGCGGCATGAACAACACCGAGATAGCCCGTTCCAATGACCGAGATAGTGAGCGACACGTCCAGAAGGCTAGCCGTTGGCCCAGCGCGCTCAGCCGGAGGCGCTCGTGGTTCCACTTCTCGATGCCGGCGAAGCGTCCCGCCACATCGTGAAGACCTCGGGTCCTCCCTCGGGGAGGGTGAACGAATCAAGCACCACGAATCCGTGCCGCATGTACACATTCTTGGCGGATCGCTCGGGAGTGTCGTTCATCGGTATGTGGTCCAGCCGCTGCCGATCTTCTGACCGGCGCCGGTGAGCGTCGGTTCTGTGGGCCTGAACCACGCGCTCTTGCCCAGGCGATCGGCATACCTGACCGAGACATACGTCAGTGGATCCTGTGACTCGACCGCATAGGACATCGTGGCGGTCTCGCCCGGGCGGATGGGCGACCCGGTCTGAGTGACGCTGACGAGCACGGGTGGGGTGAAGTCGGCAGTGGAGCCTGAGACGGTGAACGCCACGGCCCCGAAGTCGATGGCGTGCGAGGTCGGACCCTGGGCGCCGGACGGGGAGATCGCGACTACTCCGGATCCGCTGTAACGGCTGGCGTTGCCGGTTCGGGTTCTTGATCATGGATCGGGTGTGCCGCCGGAGTTCGTGTCCAGGCTGTTCGGCACGTTCGCCCGCGCCGACACCCCTGCCGCAAGAGCTCACAAGGGAACCGGCCTCGGTCTCTCGATCGTGCGCGGACTGGCCGAGGCCAACGGGGGTCAGGCGCGCTACGAGCCCAACGCTCCCAGCGGGTCGTGCTTCGTTGTGGAGCTTCCCGCAGGCGACGGGCCAGGCTCGTGAAGGTGCTCGCGGTGGTCGAAGACCATCAGGCTGAGTACGTAGACCCAAGACGTTGCCTCGCGGAGAGCAGGAATCCTTGGATCCAGCGTCTCTGGGGCGAGCAGTCGCCGCGTTGGCCGACGACCTGTCAACGGTCAAATCTGTCTAACGGCCGAGTTTGTGCTGCTCAAGCCAGTCCAGGTTGTTGCGGGTGGTCAGGGTCTGGGGGGCATCCGGGCCGAGCACCCTCCTCTGGTCGGCCAGCAGCTGCCTGTACGCCGTGATCGCCTCGGTCACCCGACCCGACTCGCCGAGCCACCACGCCAGGTTGCTGCGGGTGAACAGGGTCTGGGGGTCGTCAGGGCCTTGCACCCTCCTCTGGTCGGCCAGCAGCTGCTCGAACTCCGTGATTGCCTCGGCCACCTGACCTGACCGGCCGAGCGACCCCGCCAGGTTGTTGCGGGTGAACAGGGTCTGGGGGTCGTCAGGGCCTTGCACCCTCCTCTGGTCGGCCAGTAGCTGCTGGTACGCCGTGATCGCTTCGGCCACCCGACCCGACTCGCCCAGCGACCACGCCAGGTTGTTGCGGGTGGCCAGGGTGTCGGGGGCGTCCGGGCCGAGCACCCGGATGCGGTCGGCCAGGAGCTGCTCGAACGCCGTGATCGCGTCGGCCACCCGGCCCGACCTGGCGAGCAGCGACGCCAGGTTGTTGCGGGTGGCCAGGGTCTGGGGGTCGTCCGGGCCGAGCACCTTCCTCTGGTCGGCCAGTACCTGCTGGTACGCCGTGATCGCCTCGGCCACCCGACCCGACTCGCCCAGCGACCACGCCAGGTTGTTGCGGGTGGCCAGGGTGTCGGGGGCGTCTGGGCCGAGCACCCGGATGCGGTCGGCCAGCAGCTGCTGGTACGCCGTGATCGCGTCGGCCACCCGACCCGACCTGGCGAGGAGCGATGCGAGGCTGTTGCGGGTGGCCAGGGTGTCGGGGGCGTCCGGGCCGAGTACCTTCCTCTGGTCGGCGAGGAGCTGCTGGTACGCCGTGATCGCCTCGGCCACCCGGCCCGACCGGCCGAGCAGCGAAGCCAGGCTGTCGCGGGCGGCCACAGTGTCGGGGTCGTCCGGGCCGAGCACCCGGATGCGGTCGGCCAGCAGCTGCTGGTACGCCGTGATCGCTTCGGCCACCCGACCCGACCGGCCGAGCAGCGAAGCCAGGTTGTTGCGGGTGGCCAGGGTGTCGGGGTCGTCCGGGCCGAGCACCCTCCTCTGGTCGGCCAGCAGCTGCTGGTACGCCGTGATCGCCTCGGCCACCCGACCCGACCGGCCGAGCAGCGAAGCCAGGCTGTCGCGGGTGGCCAGGGTGTCGGGGTCGTCCGGGCCGAGCACCCTGGTGCGGTCGGCCAGCAGCTGCTGGAACGCCGTGATCGCCTCGGCCACCCGACCCGACTCGCCGAGCAGCGAAGCCAGGTTGTTGCGGGTGGCCAGGGTGTCGGGGGCGTCCGGGCCAAGCACCCTGGTGCGGTCGGCCAGCAGCTGCTCGAACGCCGTGATCGCCTCGGCCACCTGACCCGACCGGCCGAGCAGCGATGCCAGGTTGTTGCGGGTGGCCAGGGTGTGGGGGGCATCTGGGCCGAGCACCCTCCTCTCGTCGGCGAGGAGCTGCTCGTACGCCGTGATCGCCTCGGCCACCCGACCCGACCGGCCGAGCAACGACGCCAGGTTGTTGCGGGTGAACAGGGTGTCGGGGGCGTCCGGGCCAAGCACCCGGATGCGGTCGGCCAGCAGCCGCTTGAACTCCGTGATCGCCTCGGCCACCTGACCTGACCGGCCGAGCAACGATGCCAGGTTGTTGCGGGTGGCCAGGGTGTCGGGGTCGTCCGGGCCGAGCACCCTCCTCTGGTCGGCCAGCAGCTGCTCGAAACCCGTGATCGCCTCGGCCACCCGACCCGACTCACCGAGCCAAAACGTCAAGCTGCTACGGGCGGCCAGGGTATCGGGGTCATCCGGGCCCTCCACCCGGGTACGGTCGGCCAGCAGCCGCTTGTACGCCGTGATCGCCTCGGCCACCCGACCCGACCTGCCGAGCAACCACGCCAGGTTGTTGCGGGCGGTCAGGGTGTCGGGGTCGTCCGGGCCAAGCACCCTCCTCTGGTCGGCGAGCAGCTGTTCGAACCCTGTGATCGCCTCGGCCACCCGACCCGACTCGCCGAGCCATGACGCCAGGTTGCTACGGGTGGCCAGGGTGTCGGGGTCGTCCGGGCCAAGCACCCTCCTCTGGTCGGCCAGGAGCTGCTGGAACTCTGTGATCGCCTCGGCCACCTGACCCGACTCGCCGAGCAGCGAAGCCAGGTTGTTGCGGGTGGTCAGGGTGTCGGGGTCGTCCGGGCCGAGCACCCTGGTGCGGTCGGCCAGCAGCTGTTCGAACTCCGTGATCGCCTCGGCCACCCGACCCGAATTGGCGAGCCACGACGCCAGGTTGTTGCGGGTGGTCAGGGTGTCGGGGTCGTCCGGGCCGAGCACCCTCCTCTGGTCGGCCAGGAGCTGCTTGAACCCTGCGATCGCCTCGGCCACCCGACCCGACTCGCCGAGCCATGACGCCAGGCTGTTGCGGGTGGTCAGGGTGTCGGGGTCGTCCGGGCCGCGCACCCTGGTGCGGTCGGCCAGCAGCTGTTTGTACGCCGTGATCGCCTCGGCCACCCGACCCGACTTGGCGAGCCGCCGTGCCAGGATGTTGCGGGTGTCCAGGGTGTCGGGGTCGTCCGGGCCGAGCACCCTCTTCTGGTCGGCGAGGAGCTGCTGGTACGCCGTGATCGCCTCGGGCGCCCGACCCGACTTGGCGAGCAAGGATGCCAGGTTGCTGCGTGCGGTCAGGGTGTCGGGGGCGTCCGGGCCTAGCACCCTCCTCTGGTCGGCGAGCAGCTGCTCGAACCCTGCGATCGCCTGGGCCACCCGACCTGCCTCGCCCAGCGACCTTGCCAGGTTGCTGCGTGCGGTCAGGGTGTCGGGGGCGTCCGGGCCAGACACCTCGGTGCGGTCGGCCAGTAGCTGCTCGTACGCCGTGATGGCCTCGGTCACCTGACCCGACTTTGCGAGCAGCGATGCCAGGTTGTTGCGGGTGGCCAGGGTGTCGGGGGCGTCCGGGCCCAGCACCCTCCTCTGGTCGGCCAGGAGCTGCTCGAACCTTGTGATCGCCTGGGCCACCCAACCCGACTTTGCGAGCACGGATGCCAGGTTGTTGCGGGTGGCCAGGGTGTCGGAGGCGTCCGGTCCGAGCACCCGGATGCGGTCGGCCAGTAGCTGCTCGTACGCCGTGATCGCGTCGGCCACCCGATCGGACTCACCGAGCCAGAACGCCAGGTTGTTGCGGGTGGCCAGGGTGTCGGGGTCGTCCGGGCCGAGCACCCTCCTCTGGTCGGCGAGCAGCTGCTCGTACGCCGTGATCGCCTCGGTCACCCGACCCGACCCACCGAGCGCACTCCCGTACGCTCCGCGGAGAGTCAGCAATGGGCCGGCTGCGGCCGGCTCAGTACCGGTGGAGCGCAGGGCACTTTCGACAATCAGGCTCACGAAGCGTCGGCTGGTCACATCTGGATATGCGAGCAACGAACCACACAGCGTCACGGCCCCTGCCAAGGTCGTCTGGTCCCAGGGGAGGAATCCCTCACTGGCCAGTGCAACGAGCAATCGGGCCTGATGCAGCTCTTGGCCTGGCGACTTGGCCACACCTGCCGACATACCTCGTGCCATCGCGTCGTACAACAACCGACGTTCGTCGTCGCCGTACTTGACCTTGGCTTGGCCAACCGCGACGTCGTGCTGGACGGGGTCATGGAATCGTCGGAGCCACTCGTCGACTGTTCGAATCCAGGAGTAGGCGTCCGAGGTCTGAGCCAGCACTGCGGAGAGGTCTCCGGCACTCTCGCGCAGCCACGCTTCGGTTTCCGAGACCACCATGAGCAACGAAGAGTCCCAACGAGCGTCTCCAAATCCCATGCTGCCGCTGATGCCGGCAGGAGTGCTGAGCGCCGCCACCATCAGCGCTTGGCGCGTGTCGTCCGGTAGCTCCTTCCATAGCTGGGTGAACAGCCCGCCGACGTCTCGCGGAAGACCCGCAACATCGTCATCCGTGAGATTGCGCGGTGCGCGGCGCACCGAGCCGACTTCGCACGCCAGCTGCAGGGCCAACGGGTTTGTGTACGACGCCGCCAACATGTTCGCGTTCCATTCGGACGCGTCGGGCAGTGTCGCGTGGACGATTACCTGGCGTTCGCTGGGCGCGAGATCCGGCATGGCCTCATCGGCGAGCACCCGGCATACCCGGTCGGGCTGTACACGCTCGATCAGCCGGTGGGCAGGACGGCTTTCCTCGTCCAACAGGCCTCGCCACGCCGTGGAGATCACCAGGACGGGGGCACCCTGAGAGGCCAGAAGACGAGCCATCAGCTCCACGAGCCTCTCGTCGGCGAGGTGCAAATCGTCGATCGTGATCACGATCGGCAGTCCTGCGGCAGCAAGTCGTTCCAGCGCAGGGGCAAGTTCGTCGACAAGATCTGACCTGCTGCGTCTCGCTGCATCCACCACGGGACTCGCTTGTATCGCGAGATGACGATCCCGCCTGCCCTGTACGCCCCACTTCGCTGTCAGCGCCAGCACACCCAGGCCGGGAACGGCGAGATTCGACAGGCCGGCAGCGACGCCGAGAACCTCTCCGGCTGCAGTCTCGAACACCTCACCCTTCTTTGACGACAGTCCCGCCCCCAGATGCGCCCTGGGCGAGGCCAGCTGCCGCCACCGTTGCTCCAGCCCCACCCGATGTGCCGCGAACTGAGTCAAGTCATCGGCAAGCGCCTGAACCGGAGTGCCGCTTCGCGTTGCGCACGAGATCCCCCACCAGAACCACTGCGGCACGGTCTCATGCTCGCGCGCCACCTGCTCGGGGTATACCCGCTTCCGCATGGACATCGAGGGCCCAGCATTCTTGACAATGGGAGCTTCAGGAAGGAAAGACAGCGGCCAGTACTCCGCGCCGGACTGCCGCTCTGCTGCGAGCCGCCGGTATAGCTCTTGAACGATCCTGGTCTTCCCCCAGCCGGTATGCCCCTCAAGGGACCACCACCGAGGTGTCCCGGACTGGCAAACGTTGTCGAATTCCGCCAGCAGGCCATCCACCAGCTCATGGCGCTGTTCACCAACGAACGGCGGCTCGTTAGCGCCCACCCCGCTGATGTCCACGATTTCCAGCCTAACGACATCGGGGTCCGGGGTGTGGGCTTGTTCTCAACCTCACCAAATGGCGGGTCTGTAGGAACGGGGTGGGGTGAAGGTGGCGGCCTCGGCCGTCGCCGGTAGCCGGGGCGTTGCGTCGGATGGCCACGTTGTAAGGTCGCCAAGGCCAAAGGGCGTTTGCGTGGTAAGCAGCCCAAGCTCAATCACCGGCAAGAAGCGCACCTGGTGGCCCTGCTTAATGGCGGCGAGTACAGTACCGCTGAACTCGCCGACTTGTTCGGTGTCGCCCGCTCTACTGTCTGCCGGGCAGTGGAGCGAGAGCGGGTTCGCGCGATCGTGGGCTCGGCAGCACCATTGGTTGACACGTGTTTGCGGTGTCCCGCAGGCCACAGGCCTGCGGGACGCAACCCCCTCTGGTTGTCGAAGTCTCTTGGGCACCGATCGTGGTTCCCATTGCGGGCGGGGCTTGCGCGACGGCAGTTGCAACATGATGCCACCGATAGCATAATGCAAGCATGACAAATGTGCTCGTCCGTGACCTCACCGAGGAGACCCATCGCGAACTCCTCCGCCGTGCCGAAGAGCGCGGACAGTCGCTGCAGCAGTACCTGGCCGCCGAACTGACCCGGCTGGCAGTCTCGCCCACCTTGGAGGACGTTCTCCGGCGGATCGGCACTCGTCGCGGCGGCCGGGTCGGCCTCGATCAGGCGGCAGCTGACCTTGCCGATGAGCGTTCCAGCAGATGATCGTCGTCGACGCCTCCGTGCTGGCCAACGCCGTCGGCGACGACGAGGAGTCCGGTCGGCAGGCCCGTGAGCTGCTCCGTGAACACCGAGAACTCGCCGCACCTGATCTCGTCGATGTTGAGACAGCTGCAGTTCTTCGGCGGCGGTGGCTCGCTGGCACCATCACCGATGAACGATTCGAGCAAGCCATCGAGGACCTCACTGACATCCCGCTGGCCAGATTCCCCACGCTTGGGCTGATGCGCCGAGCCTTCGAGTTGCGCGCAAACGTCACCGCCAACGACGCGTGCTACGTCGCCCTCGCCGAGGCGCTCGACTGGCCGTTGTGCACGGTCGACCGCCGTCTGGCTCATGACTCCGGACCGCGGTGCACCATGCTTCTGATCACGCTCCACGGCTGATCGCTGGGCAGGGGATCCCCATGTCGCAGATCTGGATCCTTGACCGGCGAGGGGCGGCTAGTGCGCCGTCATGCAACTGTTGACCTCCACCGGTGCTCCAGGCATGGGGATGCACATGGAGGGCGTAGATTTCTCCGCGAGTCGCTGGGGCGTCGTCGTCACGACTTGGCCCGTAGGTCACGAAACCGAGCGCCGATCCACCATGCCCGAATCTGTTTGGCGGCTGTCAGCCTCCCCTCACCCGTGACCTCGAGGGGTCCCGGATGCCTCGAGCCCGAACCCGTCGGGAACGATGGCGGGGTCGCCGCCGATGTCGATGATGCGGTTGTGGTGGTCGACGAATACCACACGGGGCACGAACCTGCGAGCCTCCGTCTCGTCCATCTGGGCGTAGGCGATGATGATCGCGATGTCGCCGGGCTGGATCAGGTGGGCGGCGGCGCCGTTGATACATATCTGCCCCGACCCGGCCTGGCCCTCGATCACATAGGTCGTCAGCCGAACGCCGTTGGTGACGTCGACGATGTCCACCCGCTCGCCGGGCAGCAGCCGGGCGGCTTCGAGCAAGGCCCGGTCGATCGTCACCGAGCCGACGTAGTTCATGTCAGCCTGAGTGACCGTAACCCGGTGAAGCTTGGCGTAGAGCATGTAGCGCTGCACGGCGATGTCCTTCGGTCAGGGGCTCTGCGATCCGTGGACCCTTGGGACTTGGCGGGTCATCGTCACGTTCAGAGCCGTCCGAGACGATTTCAAGCGACACCACCACCTAGTTCACTTTAGCGGAGCGTTGTCAATCAGTCGGCTGTCCCCACTAGCTCGGCGTCAGCGACGAACCACGAGCCCGCTGAGGCGGGACCGTCGTTCGTCGTTACTCAGCACTGTGTCGTCGATCAGATAGTGGCTTACGGCCCGTCTCATAGGAAGAGTGTCGACGGCCAACGGCCCAGCGAAAGCGAGGCCAGTGGATCGACCAGGAGTTGCCACCAGGTGGCCCGCTCGAAGGCTGACACGTTCGACCCGTCGTCCGCCCGCCCTCGCCATCGGCTAGTCCAGCTCTGGCTCCTGCCCGCCTGGTGAGTCGAGCTCGACGCCGAGCTCCTTGGCCGCACGCGAGTCGATGCTGAAGGTGTCGATGAGACCTGCCTCGTCACCGGTTTCCTCATCGGTGTCGTGCAGGGACGAGACGGGGTCCTGTCCCTGCACGCCTGGCTCGGTCTCGTGCCGGCCCCTGTCATCGGAGGCAATGTCGTCACTCTTGGTGCGACCCATGGTCCTAGTGTGGACCTTCCCTGCTCGAAGAGTCACCACGTTGGCGCATCCTTGGTTGGTTTTGGCCTAGCGAATGCGGCATAAGTCCACATGTCGGCATCGAGTATTGGCGTGGCGCTCGACGATTTTGACGGGCCGCGGAATCTCCCGTTTGGATGTGAGCAATTCTCGACGGATCGTGCTGCTGCCGAACTGTAGCCACGCCCATAGCGTGGATGCGCGACTGCCGGCCCCCATAGGCGGAACCAGAAACGGCGGGTCATAGCCAGAGGCGCGGGTTGACCGGGGTGCCGTCCTGACGGGTCTCGAAGTGCAGGTGACAGCCGGTCGAGAACCCGGTCGTGCCGGAGTAGGCCACGAGCTGGCCCCGGGCCACATGCCCCGAGGTGACCACAAACCTGGTCAGGTGGTTGTAGGTCGTCGTCAGGTCGACACCGCGCTGGAGGCCGTGGTCGATGATCAGCCGGTTGCCGTAGCCGCCCGACAGCGACTCCGGCGTCGTCATGATGACATCGCCGGCCGCCGCAGCGTAGACCGGCGAGCCACAGTTCGCGGCGAAATCGATGCCGGGGTGGTAGCCCAGGGGATCACCTTTCGGACGGAACTCCTGAGAAACAGGTGCGTTGAGCGGATAGCTCAGGAATCCGCTGCGACTGCCCTGCTGCGCGCTTCGTGGCCCGGGTTGGTGAGTTCCGCGAGCCGCAGCCTCACGAGCCGCCTTGGCGCGAGCCGCCAGCTGTCTGGCCAGTGAGTCCGACTCTGCCTGCATCTTCTTGAGGTTCGCAATCTCCGTGGCCTTCTTGGCGGCCACCGTTGCCTCGTACCGGGACTGGTCGGCATACAGCAGATCAAGCTTGGTCTTGGCGGCCACCGCGGTCTTGCGAGCCGCCGTGGCCTGGGCCAGGGCAGCCTTGGCGCGGGCCTTCAGCACCGCTACCTGTTGGCGCACGGCGACCAGGTGCGCCTGGTCGGCCTGGCCCTGCGCCCGCATTGTGCCCAGTCCACGTAACGTCTCGCTCCGGACCCGCATGACGGTGTCCAACATGATGATGCGGTCGGTGAAGTCCGCGGGGCTGGTGGCCTCAAGAACGATCGAAAGACCGGACATCCCACCTTGCTGATAGTCGTCGCGGACCAGGTTCCCGAGCTGGTCCTGAACAGCCTGGCCGTTGCGGGCATTCTGCCCGAGAGCGTCCGTGGCCTTGGCTGCGTTTGCCCGCGCGACCGCAAGGGCTGTGCCCATCGTCTGGTTGTTGCGATCGGCCACGCCCTGTGCAGCGTCGGCGGCAGTCAGTGCCTGCCGTGCGCCGGGTAGCTCCGCCTTGGTGCGTTGCAGCCCCACCAAGGCTTTGGCCAGGTCCTGGGAGGTGCCCTCGATCGCGGTGCTCAGCTGAGCGATGTTGGCGTCGAGCTTCTTCTTGTCGCCTGCGGTGTCAGCCGAGCTGAGGGGTACCAGTCCCAGGCTGAGCGTGGCGGCGAGAGCTGTGCACAGACCCACCATTCGCACTCGGGTGCGATGGCGGGAAGGGTGTGACACCGTCGGGACCCGCTTCACTATTTCATTGTGACCACAGGCATGTACCACAAAGCGGGACATTTGGGCTGGCGACCCTACGGCGTGTTGAATCTTGCCGAACGGGTGAGCCACCGACCGCGCAGGTGCGGGTGGGTGTTGTGAACGGCGATGTGTGGACGTTCTATGGCCGCAACATTCAAGCCGCAGCACCGGGCATGTCAGGTAAGGAAACCAATCTCTTGACATGCGCTGGCACCGACAACGACTCTCCCTTGTCGCGCCGCTGGCCGGCACCGCAGAAGGATCGGTCAACGGTGAGCCCGCCATGATGACCCTCGCCCGCTCGGTCGGACGACAGAACGCCCACGAGGTCGTGCACCCTGCCGAGCATCGCCGCAGA
>Ga0209745_1000377_pt1 | contig 26594 bp, 18 predicted proteins | sample BarGraNGADG00312_FD_184495 | JGI IMG/M metagenome (GOLD analysis project Ga0209745, IMG submission 184495) | Arctic peat soil microbial communities from Barrow, Alaska - Barrow Graham LP Ref core NGADG0004-312 (SPAdes) (version 2) | ecosystem: Environmental > Terrestrial > Soil > Wetlands > Peat...
TTACGCCACTAATCTTCACTAGTTCCTGCCACACTTCGTATTCTGCGCCACGAACCACATTCATCATTGTGAAACCAATTATCATTGATTAATCCCCCTAAGTATACTGATATGTATTCCGGGATCCGCGCAACCTTAGCCACGCCCCGACCGTGTTGGAAAAGCTACAACATAGCATTTAACAGATACACGCCGATGAGAAACCCGATGATTACCGCTACCGTAATCACCGCGCCGCGTTTTAATAACTCCCGACGGCTGCTCGTTTTTGGTTCAACTCTCAACTCTGAACCCCTCTTACACTACTTATCACTATACCTTTTATAACAGTCTATTAGGCTTTTTAATAATATCGTCAACGTCTCACCGTCGTACCAGCCTCGTACAGCGCTATAATGTAGTAGAGGGCGCTAGATTTCACAATCGCACCATTAGGGCATAATATACGCAGCTAGGCATGTGGGCTGACTGCTACCCCGTTTTAGCGCGCGACCGCAACAGTTGAACGATATAACGTGTAACTGCGCTGCGACTTGAATAGCATTTCGCACAGTTGCATGCTGAGCTACACTTGGCACGACAAAAGACCATTGCCCATGCAACGCTAAGCATTAAAAGAAAAACGCTGACAACTGTAAAAGCCATCACGCGCCACTTTATACATAGGGGTATTTCTAGCGCTCATTAACTACTTTTTTGCCTGCAGCGCAGGTTAGTATTGAAAAATTGAAAAAACTCAAAATAGATACTGTTACCCTGGGCATGGCAAGCCATTCCCCTTGGAATCGCTCATTAAAATAACCGATAACCCGATAGGAAGAGTAAATGGATAGATCACTGGGCTTATTTCAGATGAAATGGCTGCTATACTCACTTTCTATTTCATAAACTCCGAACATAAAAAAAATCAAACATATTTGTGACACGCGGCGTGAGAGAGGTCTTTTGATGCACAGTCAACATCCGCTGCCTGAATACGTTTGTAAGTCGATTGTGCTGTCTTTTGGACCAAAATAGGGTAATTTAGCCTACTATCAAAGTTGGGCAGTCCTTAGAAAATACTTGTATTGATAAACACATTTGAGAGCTGTTTATTAGGGGGATATGCTTATAACTTTGACAGCTTTAAGCAAATGCTCTGCCAAAACTGCACGTAAAAATCATACGCGTGCTCAGGCAACAGATAGCGCGCTGAAAAGCATGAAAGATGACTAGAATAAAGATTAGTGAAGGAAACTTAGCCGAGCCTGAATACGGCAGCGAGTCTGAAGAAAGCGGTGAGATAAGAGCGGACAAGCCAAATACTGCAGACTGGGTATTATCTAAGGTTAGATCCAAGCGTATCATACAACTCTTAGGTTCGGGAATCGTTTTAGGGCTTATCTTTTGGGCTGCATACATTGTCGTATCAAGTAAAAAAATCGATAGTGTAGACGTATTAACCTTCGAATTAACAATTGCAGTCATAATTTGTTTTGCCATAGCAGTACACTTGCGTCGTTCAAGCGTTAGTTGATATCGTACTTGATTGGCTGCGACCTATTTTTGCTAGTTACATCTTACTCGTAATATCGGGGATTCGCTCTTTAAATCGATGAGATTTCTACCTCTTTCTGAGAGTTGAACATACGTCGCACTAGCACGTTGAAGCAACGGATACTTATTTCCTAGTCAATACTGCTCAGACTGTCTGTCATAAAGTGCTTGCGATTAATCGTTTCTAGTGGCTTTTCTGATAACATTAAAAAAGTTAGAGGCGACCTACCCAAAAAAAGCATACAAGGAAAAGTCGAGGCCGCAACTATTGGCCCAACGGGGAAATAGAAGTAATCATCTAAATGGAATGTTGTAGCGCGCTTCAACCCGCGTGTGTCTCTCCGTTCGAGAGTATCTTCTACTGTTACGACCCCGACGTCATAGACGGAAGAGCTCACGCAGCCACCGCATCACTTTTTATAGCTTCAAACGCATTTGCTAGGCATATGGCACTGAGGAGCAAGGAGATAACGAAGGGACTCACACGAGCACCGCAAAGGGCGCTCCTGAAAGCGCTCGGTCTAACAGACGACGATCTCGAACGCCCGTTTGTTGGTATTGCCAACGCGTGGAACGAGATTGTCCCTGGTCACCTGCATCTGCGAGACCTCGCCGAGTTCGTGAAAAAGGGCGTGCACTTGGCAGGAGGCATCGCGTTCGAGTTCGGCACGATCGGCATCTGTGACGGCATCGCGATGGGGCACGAGGGCATGCGGTACGCCCTCCCGTCGCGCGAGATCATTGCGGACTCGATAGAGCTCATGGCGCAAGCGCACCAATTTGACGGCTTGGTCTTGGTGGGATCATGCGATAAGATTGTGCCGGGCATGTTAATGGCCGCGCTGCGGCTTGACCTCCCTGCTATGGTAGTGACAGGGGGGCCGATGCGCTCTGGGCAGTACCAGGGCACGGAACTCACCCTCGTATCGACGTTTGAGGGGGTCGGCCGTGTGCAGGCCGGCACAATGACTGAAGCGCACCTTGAGGAGCTTGTCAACCGAGCGTGTCCAGGGTGCGGCAGCTGTCAGGGATTGTACACGGCCAACACCATGGCATGCTTGACGGAGGTCCTTGGTCTCGCTCTCCCCTATTGTGCAACGGCGCCCGCAGTCGATGCTAGACGGCGTAGGATCGCCCAAAACACAGGAAAACGGGTAGTCGAACTCATTCGCAACGAGGTCACGCCCCGCGCCATCGTCACTGAGGCGGCTTTTCGCAACGCGATCACGCTCGACATGCTCATTGGCGGATCAACAAACACCGCGCTGCACCTCCCGGCGATAGCCCACGAGGCGAGCATAAGGCTCCCGCTTACGCTGTTTGACGAACTCAGCGCACGTACGCCTCACATCTCGTATATGAATCCGAGTGGCCCTTACACGATGAGCGATCTTGATGCAGCAGGCGGCATCCCCGGCATCATAAAGCGTGCACGAACGCTGTTCAGTAACGAGATGACGTGTTCGGGCATGAGCATACATGAGATCGCCGATGGCGCGCATATTTACCGTGATGAGGTCATCAGGCCTCTCGACGACCCCGTGCACGCGACAGGCGGCATAACGGTGCTGTACGGAAACCTCGCACCCGACGGCGCCATAGTCAAGAGCGCTGGTGTAAGTGACGATATGCTAAGCTGTACGGGTAGGGCGCGAGTGTTCAATTCTGAAGATGAAGCGATGCGCGCCATCCTGACTGGTTCTATCAAGGAAGGGCACGTCGTCGTCGTTCGGTACGAAGGACCGAAAGGCGGACCCGGAATGCCTGAGATGCTCGCGCCAACCTCAGCGCTCTCGGGAATGGGACTAAAGGTGCCCCTTATTACCGACGGCCGTTTTTCAGGCGGCACGCGTGGCGCTGCGATCGGACACATCTCACCGGAAGCGGCTGAGGGGGGTCCGCTAGGGCTTTTGCGCGACGGGGATGAGATCACAATCGATATACCCAACCACATGCTCACCGTGCATCTTGCAGATGACGAACTTGAGGCGAGAAAGGCGACGTGGGAGCCGCCACAAAAAGACGTTGGTGGCTACTTGAAACGCTATGCTGCTTCGGTAAGCTCAGCAAGTGAAGGTGCTATGCTGCGGGCAACAAGGGCAACGAGATAGAGCTATCGCGACGCTGCACGGTACACGTATGCGTCACCGAACCTCGTAATTACAGCGTACCCGTTTGATTTGAGGTAACTATCGAGGGTATTTCGAGCGCTGTATCCAAGGTTATCAGAAAGGATTACGTAATTATAGAAGCCCTTATCGCTCTGCATGGCCGCCAGTAACGTCGCGGAGCTGTTCGAGACCTCGTCCCGATATGCCACCGGGGTGGCGTCGAACGCTGCCGGGTTTGAGGCGTAGAAGAGCGCGATGCGTTGAGAGGAACTTGCGTTCGAATATGGGTCCGTTGGATTAACGTTAGCGAAAAACGCGAGCTTGGTGCTCTTGCTTGGAATCTGCCCAACGTATCGTATCGCGTTATAGTCATCTTGGCCAATTATGGACGCATATTTGTCCGTAGCTACCGCCCCTGCTGCATTGGTGAAAATAATGAGCACTATCAGCATGATAGCAACGACTCGACCAGGTGAAATAAGCGCCGATCGACGGCCGAACGATCGCTCTATCATTGAAACTCCGAGCGCCGCGGCAGGTATGAGCACTGCCTGAGCATAGGCCACCCCACGCCCGCGGAATATTTCTGCGGACTCTGCGTTAAACGAAAAATAGAGCGTTGAAAGCACCCAGCCTACAAATATGCCTAAAACGAACGCTAACAGAACGAGATGCGAGAGCTCCATGTCACTCGTCTCTATCCGAGAACCTGCGAACCCTACGATCGCAAGCGCCGCGATGAGCGGCGTTACGTAGAGGAGGATGTATGTCGGATCGGGGTACGCCAACTGAAGCGCAAATAGAGGAAGAATCGATTGCATCGCAAACGGCACAGCGCTGCGGGTGACGAGAGCAGGCGTGAAGCTGGACGGTACGCCGTTTACAAGGAACCGCCAGGCAAAGAGCATTAGCCCAATCGCGTAGGTGGGGACGGAGGCAAACGCGGTAAAGGTATTCTGCCGTTTCATGAGCTGAGCGATCACCACGAAAATGAATATGAAAGGGGTGTAGATCCCGTAGAGGATGTGCATATCCATTGAGAGCCCGAGAACGAATGCGCCAGACAGAAACGAACCGGCCTCTTGTGACGCGCAGAGATAGAGGCCAAGAAACAGGAAGTAAGTGCCGATAACCTGCATTATCGTGATATTCGTCCTCCAGAACAACTCAAAGAGTGGTGACATGGAGCTAAACAAAAATAGCCCAACGACCTTGCCTGACAGGCTTACCCCTAGCCGTTCCAAAACCGCAAGGAGCATGATTGACGCGAGAATGCCGGCGATCGGTCCGAACCAAATTGCTGTGTCCACCACGGAGGCGTTGCCAATCATGGCGAATGATCCTGTCATGAACTCGAAGCTCCGCTCTCGTATCCAGTCGCCGCTGCCGCCTGCTAAAAATGAGGGTATACCGGTGAAACCCGTGTGGACGAAATAGCTTGCGCGTGTCGCCCAGTAGAGCGGATCAGAGTATGGAGTCGTGCCAACCGTTAATGGGTACCAAATTCGCGTTAACGTCCCAAAGAGGAGCATCGCGACGATTACGATGGTGTCCAGCTTAAACAAGGAATTGAAGTCGATAGATGCCTCCTCGCGTTTCAATGCCAGGCTAAAAACAAACATAAGCGTTGTCCACAAGAAGAGTGGTCCAACGATGGTAAGGGGGTCCCCATGGATCAGCAGAGTTGTGTAAACAACTTCGAGGACAGCTAGGAGCGCGAAGCTAAAGCCAATCGCTGTTCCGACCCTGCCGGCGACGCTTTGTTTAGCGAGAAGTGCTAGCGACGTGAAATATCCAGGGAAAAAGAAGAGAATTGCCCCAGCACAGAAGGCCTGAATCGGCCCTCCAACCGGTACAATAACCGGTATGCAAAACGCAAGGAATAACAAATAGGCAAGGCTGGGGCGCCCAAGGCTCTGTAAGTTCATATTTGGGCGTTCTATACGTGTACGATTATATATGCTTTATCAAGTATGAGGGTTTAAACGTCTACCGCGTGCGGGGGGTTTGCGCGTTCAATTTACGGGATTTTGGGCTGTCAGCCGGTGGTCTGCGAGACCGTCGAACAGACGCTTTCGTTGTTAGTACAAATGCTCCGTGTCGCAACGCCGAAAAGACAATGAGTTCGAGATGAGCACGAGGAGACGGATATTCAAAAATACCGCAGTTTTGGCTTCTGCGGATATATTTACCCGTCTGATACGCTTTGCACTTGCCATCGTCATCGCTCGAACGCTCGGTCCTGCAGGGTACGGCATATATGCGTTTGCCTTTTCGTTTGCGGAGGTCTATAGCGTCATCTCGGATTTTGGTATGAGTAACCTGATCATCCGGGACACTTCACGGGAAAAGAAGTTCCTCGCTCGTTACGTTGGAAACATCCTGTTCGTTGAATCGGCGCTTTCTGTGGTCGCTTATGGGTTCTTATTCCTCCTCGTGGGATTAATGGGCCTCCCGCAGGAACAGGCCGTGATCGTGTACATCGCCGTCTTCGCTTACATGCTGACCGCTCTCTCGCAGATCGTGAGAGCGACGTTCAGAGCCCACGAAAAAATGGAGTATGACGCCACACTCAACATCATTCAACAGAGCGTGACGGTCGTCCTTGGCATCTCCGTGCTCTATTTAGGATACGGATTGTTCGCGCTTGCCCTCGCGTTCGTCGTTGGGGGTCTGATTAACCTGACGGCGAGCCTTGCGCTCGCCTCTGCAAGGTTTGTACGTCCGAAGTTTAAGCTCGAGCGGCGTTTCTTAACGTATTTGTTTAAGGAGGCCCCCTCGTTTGGACTGATCGTGTTCTTCACACTGATTTATTATAAGATTAGCACGCTGCTTTTGTTTTTTATTCAGGGGGATGCCGCGACCGGATGGTTCAACGCCGCGTACACCATGGCGGTGTCATTAACCTTTCTGCCGGCGGCATTCATGGGGGCGCTCTTCCCCGTCATATCAACCCTCCACGTCTCTTCGAGAGACCTCACAAAGACTGTGTACAACGAGTCGTTCCGTTACATGCTTATCTTCGGGCTTCCGCTCGCATTCGGCACGACGGTGCTTGCTGATAAGGTCATCGATATTACTTATGGCGGCCAGTTCTACAACTCAGCAGCCGTGCTGCAAATCGTCATCTGGTCAATCTCAATTCTGTTTCTTAATTATGTGCTCACAACGACGCTGACGTCGATAAACTTGCAGCGTGTGGTGATGTATGCCACCGGGGTGGGTGTAGCCGTGAACATCATTCTTAACCTTCTCGTCATCCCGACGTTCAGCTACATTGGCGCAAGCTACGTCATGGTAGCAACCGAGCTTACCACCTTTTCTATCTGCTTCTATTACGCCTCAAAGAACCTGTGCTTTATTCAAGTGCAGCGTGTTATACTCAAACCGCTCATCGGGTCATTCGTCATGGCTGTCGTCGTTTATTATCTCAGACCGATCAACATTTTCATCATATTCGGCGTCGCTGTGTGGGTGTACTTCGCCACTCTAATCGCACTTAGAACGTTCACGAAGCAAGACGTTGACGTCATTAAGAGCATAATCGGCAGAGCGTGACGTTATAATCCGAGAAGCAAAAACTGACGGCCACGATAAAGGTGCAGCTGCGACCCGGCTTTTTTCGTTAACTAGTTCTATGTCTACGAGCTCGCTGTTTTTCGACCCTCCGATAGGTGCTATCCAATTTATCTCCGATAATGCCCCAGCTATATTCGTCCTCAGCAAGTCTCCGCGCGTTCAAGCCAAGCCTCTCGCGCTCTTGCCGGTTTTGCACGAGGTACTTGATGGAATCTACCATCTCTTTGCCTATATTGTCGACGATAATAACGTGCTCGTTATCGTTAACTCGCACCCCTTCAATTCCTTTCCGCGTCGTGATTATTGGTAAGCCTGCATTCATGTAATCGAACAGTTTTAGCTTCGTCCCGCTCCCACTTCTCAGCGGCATTAATGCGATATCCGCTATAGAAACAGCTTGGTGCAAGTCTTCAATAAAACCGAAAGACCTCACGTTAGGTCGCTCAAATTTGGGAACGTCACTTCCGTACAGCACGAATAAGACTGATGGGTCATTTTCAAACTTAGGCGCTATGCAGTCGATGATCGTTTCGATCGCTTCTTTATTTGGGGGGAAAGAGTAGGTGCCGTGAAACACAACGATTACAGAATCAAGATCTAAGCCCATTTCCAACCTAAGGCGCTTTTTCGCTTGCCGATCAAGTTGGGGTTTAATTTGACAACCGCTGGGAATCACGGTTATCTTGTCTTTGCTGAGGCCATATTTTCCGCGAAAAAGTTTCGCATCTGCATCACTTACCGCAGTAATATGATCCACTAAATATCTCGTAGTGAGTCTTTCTATTGCGGTTACGTACTGAGGTATTATTGTTCGTTCGAGATGCGATAATTGAGTATATTGAGGCGTAACTTCGCTAGTGAAACTAGATTCGACGTTGTGAGAACTGTAGATAATTGGCGCGTCATTTTTGGTTAGTTTACCTGCCAATCTGACAGCCAAAGCGCCATATGGGCTGTCAATAGTAATTAAATCGATGTGCTCGCTTCGAAAAATCTTTATTAGTTTGATTAGGAACCAGATGTCTAAGTCCTTAAGGAGGTTCAAGCTTCTTCCGAATATTGAGTATCTCGGATACGTATAGATCCTGGCGCGTTCCAGGTCGCGGGCATCAAAAAAGATTTGGGACTCGAGCACAATAACGTTGTTTCCGCGCCTGCTGAGCTCTTGAATGATGTGAGAGTACCTGTTCTGCCCGCCGCTTGAAGGCTTAGATAAGCCGTAATGAACGGTTATTGAGAGAATATCCACGCGAACCTCGATAGTCAGTTTTTACAGCGGTGCTCAACACGCAAGGCGGTAACTTCGGCGAACATCACTCGCTTGGCTTGCGCTGCCGTCGTTTCCTGCGCGTTAGATGGTGTAGGTAGAGATGCAAGCAAGAGGCAGAGGATCAACAATATCGAGCTAATTTGTGATAGCAAAACCGAGACCTCATCCCAAAAACCTACTTTTTGTCCCTGATACTGCGTTTTACTTATATATCACTTCCAGTTTGCTCTCTTGACTTGGGTACGTGTGTCGGAGCGCCTCTAGCCCGATTTCAGGAAAAGAGTACCGCGGCCGCAACATGCGTTTCGAGCACGTTTGATAAGATAAAACTTTATGTGAGCACAAAAACAGGCATACCTAATAAAAGCTAGAACTTTGGAAAGCGATGACGGTGCGATCTAGGCAATTCTGGTCTGAGGATGCGATGTTAGCCAATCCCTTTCAAATGAATGATTGGAGGATCTCCGAGACACTTAAGGCAGGTCTCGCGCTGTATCTCGTGACTTGGGGTTTCATCGGCCTCGACGGGGTAGGACTGCACGTGCCCATAGTCCGCGGACTCTTTGCTATCGTTTCGCTCTTATTTTTTCCAGGTATACTAATTCTCCGTGTGTTGCGCGCCCATCGCCTTGGTAGCGTACGAACTGTGCTCTTCGCCGTTGGCCTTAGCGTTGCGACTGTCATGTTCACCGGGCTTTTCATAAACATCGCTTATCCGCTGGTCGGGATAGGGCGGCCGTTTGCCGTTGTCCCTGCAGTGGGAACGATAAGCGCTGTCACAGCTCTCTTGGCTGCGGCAAGCTATTGGCGAGATCGGGACTTTGACGATGACCCGAGGATCAGCGCGCACCAGACGACTACGCCCTCCGCCCTCTTTCTCTGCCTTCTGCCCTTTGTCATCGTTCTCGGCTCCTTTGTCATGAACGCGTATAATAGCAACGTAGTGCTGCTCGGTGCGCTCATCGTGATCGGCGCGACGGTGTTTTGGGTGGGGACGTCCTCCTCTTTTCCTAAGCGCTTGCACCCGTTCGCCGTCTATACGATCGCCCTTGCTTTAGTTTACTACGGATCGCTCGTCTCTTCGTATGTTTGGGGTTGGGACATACAAAAGGAACTCACTCACGCGAATCTAGTGCTTACGAACGGCGTTTGGAACCCAGCGTTGCCTGATGGGACGAACGCCGTTATCAGCGTTACGACCCTCGCTCCGCTGCTCTCGCTGACGTCAGGTCTGAGCGTGGTGTGGCTGTTTAAGCTTGTTTATCCCATGTTGTTCGCGTTCGTGCCGCTCGGAATCTTCATAGCCGTTCAAAAACAAACGAACGATAAAATCGCGTTCCTTTCCGCCTTTTTTGTCTCTTTGTTGTTTACCTTCTATAGTGAGATGCCGGCGCTAGCGCGGCAGGAGATTGCGGAGCTCTTCCTCGTTCTGCTATTGGTCGTTATTGTGGACAAGTATCGCTCAAAAGAAGAAAAAAAGCGCGTCTATATACTATATGGTATATTCGCCGTCTCACTCGTGGCATCGCATTATACGCTCGCTTTTATCTATCTCATTTACCTCATCATTGCTTGGCTTCTGCTGTTTCTCATAGACAATCCGGCTATACGCCGCTTACATCAATCGGTTGAGGGTGCGCCGACAGATCAATCAACGACGTCGCATCGTATGCTGACGCTCGTCTTTGTTCTCGCGTTCGCGGCGTTTACCGCCGCCTGGTACGTGAGCGTGGGGACCGCGGTTTCTAACAATATCGGCGGCACGCTCACGAGCATCGTTTACGTCATCTTTACGCCGCGCACGATTGCTATCACCGTTGGGGTCGGCGCCGCGGTTTACCTTTTCGCTCTTGCACTCATCTATATCATCGTATCTAGGCGGGCGCAGGAATTGCAGCGGGGATGGCTTCACTGTTTGTCACCTATCGCGCTCGTAGCAACGCTTGGTGCGATCGCACTGAATTGGGGGAAGTCACTTAAAGATGTGCTCCAGATTGGCACGTTGTCACCGCTTCACGAAGCTGGCCTTGTCCTTTACATTATTAGTTTACTTCTCATCGCCGTTGGACTCTGCGCGGTAGCGTTCCGATGCTGCAGGCGTCGTTTCGACAAGGAGTTTGTCGCGCTCGCGCTCGCGAGTTTTGCCGTTTTCGTCGTGGCAATGATCGTTCCATCGCTCTCTTTCTTTATTAATACGACACGGCTTTTCCACATCTCAACGCTGCTACTGGCGCCGTTTTGCGTCACCGGCGCGCTGCTCGTGCCACAGATAGCAGCTCGTGTCATTGGGTGGCGGGACAACGCAAGCGCCGCCTTCACCTTGAAAATTGTAGCTGCTTTTTTTATCGTGCTCTTTTTGTTCAATACTGGGTTTATTTACGAGGTGACCCAACAAGAGTCGACCTCCTTTATTTTAAACCGCACCATTGACGCGGCGGTCCTTAACGATAGGGAGATCGCTGCTGGCCAATGGCTAAACCAAGTGCGCGCCCCTGGCGGTAGTTCAACCTTTCCGATTTATGCGGATGCGCATCGCTCTGAGCTGTTGAAAAGTTTCTTAAATAGTGATGTAGCGGCACTTCGACAGCCGCCAACGAAAACGCCGCTCATAGGATATGTATTCCTCGGCACGTATAACATGGAAACCGGACAGGTTGCACAGGTCCAAGATCAGACGCTCCTTCAAGGTACCGCTATTAGCTATGCTAATCTTGGCACCACAAATGCAATTCGCAGCAAGATTTTTGACAATGGGGGGGCCACTATCTATTACCGGAGCACTAAGTAACGCCTTCTGATGTAAGCGAAGCTCGTCCTCGCCGCTGATTCAGAACCCACTACAGCATCATCATCACCTTCAAACGTCGCAAGTATTCGGGCCCGCGAGACTGCCTCGCAGGAGCGCGAGTTGCGAATGTCATTATCTCACAGCTGAAAATATAGGCGCTTGGAGGGGCTTAAGATTAGAGATCCTCTGTCCGCGCGCAGCAACTTTGCGCCTTTTGTGATGTTATATTTTTTTTGAACAGTCTAGGTGGATGCAAGACAACATACAGGGCTGATTTGAAAGAAGTGAAGTGGCGGCCCTGTACGCTACACGTTCGTGGCTTGGTGTTAGACCTTAAAAGAAGTTACACTAGAAAGAGCAGAAATCATTGAGGTTGTTTGCTAGGTCTTTTCGGGTTGGCACAATCGGGCGCTATGCTTCGGGGGAGTCGTTGCATACAGTAAACGTGGACGGTAAGAAGATCGGAGATGGCTAGCCGTGTTTCATTATCGCTGAGGCTGGCGTTAATCATAACGGGAGCGTCGATCTCACACTGAAAGCAAGGCTTATCGGAAAGTCGCAAACGCGCGTAAAAAGCGCCCTCGAGGTTATCGTCTTCTGACCTCTCAGTTGTCGTATATGATACAGATATCTGTTTTAAGACTCGTTAGGGGCCCGCATTGTCGCGCTTAACGCTCACGAGCCTGCGAAGTTCATCATTACGAGCTATAATAAACGCGTAAAAGCTGTGCATCATAAAGACGTACCTGTTTTTCAGTCTATCGAACATAACATTCTCTTTTGTTTTTTCCCCGAAGGTTATAGACCCACCAAACCCAACTTTTTTGAACATCTTTGATCGGTAAAGTACCTCTCTAACGGCCTTCTTAGGTCCGCCAGACAGCGTGTCATGGAATACGATAATCCCCCCATCGATGACTTTGGGAAACCAGGTGTCAAAGTCTTTCTTGACGTAATTGTATTTGTGACAGCCATCGATAAATAGGAGTTCACACGGTTCAGAAATAAGATCTGCTGCCTCAATTGACGTCTTAACAATTGGGTTAACTATGCCCCCTAACTGCGCATTTTCAATATTCTTTGTGAATTTCGCATACGTGCCTGTAGCGTCATCTTTGCTCTGAAAAGGCTCGCGATGTGGGTCTATCGCGTAGATTTTCACATTTTTACCTGCCTCGGATCCTTTGCCTAAATAAATGGTTGATTTACCTGTGTAAGAGCCGATTTCCACCAACACTCCTCGTCCCGCACACTTTTGAGCAAGAGCATACAGTAGGGATCCCTCTATATCAGACAAAAAGCCGCCTGCACCATCAGCTGCCTCTTTCACTAATTTCAGTTCCTCTTTATGGCCATCTATTACTGCTATAATCTCTTTTTGGCAGCACAATCGGTCTATTTTGGTTCGGATGTTGTCCCACGAGAGAGTTTGCGTAATTCTCACGGTACTAGATACCTTTTAAAGAGTTGTTGTCCCGAATTTTATTGTCCATAGATAAATCTGATCGGTCGTGCTACAGCTCATCTATCAATTTCACGTTCAGCATTTCTTGGAGGTGACTTAGTCTTTTTCATAGCTAAGAATTGACGTGATTGTTTCAAAGCAGTAGCGATGACGAAGGTTTTTATTCGTGCCAAAAGCGACAGGTCTGCCTTTCCATTATAAAATCCACGTGACCAATCGCTTTTCCTTAATAATGACGCTAGTAATAGAGGGTTATTTTAAATGGAGGTTGTAATGATGATAACCAAAATTATGGAGCATGGGGTGAACTTTTTAATCATTTTGAGCAGTGTTCATGACCGCTCCGGCGTTCCCGATTTATGAATCTTCTGACTTTGGTCGGATCAGAGCAATCACCTTTATCAAATCCGTCTCACAGGCTGACTCCATCTCGCTCTTCCAGCGGCGACGATGACTGCACCCCTCGCTGCTTGAAGGATCCAGCAGACCGGCACTTGAATCCTATGGCGTGCGGAACCCCTATAATCGGCGTGCTGTCGGGGCAATTCCTGAATTGGTGGACGAAAATACAGGCGTGTTGATCCCTCCAGGAGACGCGCACGCGCTCGTCGTCGCAATGATCGATTTGCCGCACGAAACGACGCGATTGGCAGGTCGTGGGCTGGCTGCGAGGAAACGCAGTCGCACGCTTCGACTGGGACAGCATCGCGAGGCGCGTGCTTGGCGTGTGCAACCAACCAACCTCAACGTAGAGCGACCCGTTCGTATATCTCCTCGAGCTTACGTAGGTGGACGCTCATGTCAAATGCTGCTGCTGATCTGCGCGCGTTTTCGTTCAACTCGCCGAGGAGCTTCGAATCAGACGACAACGTTTCTAGAAGTACCTTCAGCGCTTCAACATCACCGGGCGGAAAAAGAAAACCATTGAATCCGTCATTGATGAGCTCCGGAATTGCCCCTGCGCGGCTTCCTAGAACAGGGATGCCGTGCCAAAAGTATTCGGGGATAACGAGACCGAAGGGCTCGTTGTAGATAGACGGAACGACCGCTACATCAGCTATGCTATAGAGCTTTCGGAGCTTATCGGGGGCTAAGAAGCCGTAGATGATGATACGTGAATCGTCGTGCGCAACACGCTCGAGACGTTTCCTGTCGCTGCCTTGCCCGACAATGTGCAGTCGGGCATTCCTGAGATCTAAGCCTTTCACTGCTTCGATGAGTGTGTCGACTCCTTTGTGTTTTCCCAGACGTCCGACATAGAGTATATCAAACGTGCCTTTGCCTACTCTTGCTACCGGTTCACACTCCTCGATGCCAAGCGGGAGCATTATCTTTGGCACATCGGGGAACATTCCATAGCTGGAAAGGGTTTTAAGCATAAAATCAGACGGAGCGATAACAGCCGTCAGAGCAATGCGCTTGGAAAGCCACCGATAAATGCGACATAAGCTATGGGGGGTCACGCAAGAGGCATTTGTTCTCGTAAGCATCGTCGTTTTAGGGCAAATAAGGTCGTAGTCGTGTACGGTGTGAATGATGGGAATACCCAGATCGTTGGCGGCACTGAACACCGATGCCGACATCCCCTTAAAATTGTGCACGTGTACAACTTCTGGCATCTCTCGCTTTAACACCTCCTTTACGAAAATATAGACGTGTGGGTTCCACACGTCGAAAAGGTGCCAGATTGGCTTGATAAATGTAGGCTTGAGAGCATAATTGTAAGCAGAGTAGAGGTTCAGCGGGTAAAACCGGTAGATCGTTTCTTTTCCTTTGACTTCTAGATTTGAAACTGAGGCGTTGTCTGTGCCAAACGGGGCTGTAGTTATTATAGAGATATCGTGCTTAGCGCTCAGCTTTTTTGCGATCTGCTGGACGTATAGTTCAGCGCCACCGAGAACGTATGGCGGGTAAAGATTGGACATCATACAAATTCTCATAAAAAATTACCTCAAAGTCAACGCTTAAAAATGTATTTCAGTCCGTTTTCCGTCTAAATTCTTAAGCTAAGCGTATATTAAGCCATCGTAGACTTTCATAGTGCGACTAACCGCGTGATCCCACGTGAACCCGCTGCGGATCTTCTCGAAACCATTTTGACCGAGCGTTTTAGCGAGCTTACCATCACTTAATACAATACTGATCGCTTGTACGAGCCCGCGCAGATCTCCCGGCTCTACGAGCAACCCGTTATGTTGGTCTTGAATTAACGATGGGATACCCCCGACATTCGTCCCAATAACGGGCCTGCCGCACGCATTCGCTTCGGCTAGAACCATACCAAACCCTTCCGCATCAGTATAAGTGGGAAGCACAGTGAGGTCTGCGCCCCGATAGTAGAGAGGTAGCTCTTCTTCTGATATGATTCCAGCGAAAACGACTCGATCCGCAACCCCGGCATTTTCTGCGTCCGCTTTGTAATGTGAGAACCAGTTACCCCCGCCGACTACGACGAGCGTCGTGCTGGGATCGAGATGTCGTAGCGCGCGAATTAGAATAGAGAGCCCCTTATGTCGATGTGTTTTGCTAAGCTGCCCAACAAAGAGGATGATAGACCCTTCGAGGCTATAAGTGTCTTTTAGAAAGCCGGAATATACGTTAGGATTGAATGTCGCTAGATCGACGCCAGGGGGGACGACAGCAATTTTTTGACTGAACCTCTTAAGATAGGGAGACAGTTCGGCATAGCGTTGAGAAGTGGTAATAATGCGACTCGCCCGTCTGATGGTCCCTTTCCCTAAGATATCGTAGTAGCTGCGCACTAGAAGCTTGGTAAAGGGAGTGATACCTACGGCGTCGTTGTGGTATGTCAAGACGAACGGGTGACCGCTGCATTCCCTCGCAGCAACATCGGCCATATAAGGTACCGGGAGGTGTCCATTTACTATATCAGGGTCAAGATCCTTGATAATCCTCTTGATGGATCCAAACCATCGCAAGCTAAACGGCGTGTTAGAAACTGTCGTAAGTTGCGGAAGCGTAATGACCATAGGGCCCGACCTCTGTGGAACGCGAGAACTTGTAACCACGGTCGTTTCAACTCCCGCTTCGTGCAATCCAACTGCAATTCTGGACGAGTACTGCTGTAATCCACCAACGCCGGAATAGTACGGAGAAACGATCAGGACTTTCATGAAGGGTTTACTTACACACTTTACAAGCTAGTGTCAGAAGAGTGTGAACTTGCATGCTCGATCAGTTTTTGTGAAACACTCTGTCAGCTGCCTAATTTTTTATAGGTATCTATAATCTTCGTTGAGATGTCAGACCACCCATATTTCTTCGCCATAGCAAACCCATTTTCGGCAAGTCGCTCTCGCAGCGCTTCGTCCGTGACGAGTTTTGTGATAGCCTCTGCGATTTCACGAGACGAGATGTCGTTGACGAGGAAACCATTGACGCCATCTTCAACGAGTTCTCGAACAGCACTCATATCGTGACGTATACTGATCACAGGCAACCCGCAAGCGTTGGCTTCGACAATAACAAGTCCGAACCCCTCACGAATCGATGGAAGGACGAATACCTTTGACGCCTTCATGTACGCAGTAAGCCCGTCTTGATCGACGAAGCCGGTAAAGCTAACATTCTCTTCGACTCCGAGCTTAACAGCAAGGTCTTCGAGCAGGCCTCGTTCCGGACCATCCCCAATAATCGCGCACGTAATCGTCGGAATCTCCTTTTTTGCTACAGCTATCGCATTTAACAACAAATCAACACGCTTCTCGTGAATAAGACGCCCGGCAAACAACACGTCAGTACTTTCTCGGGCGGGTGCGATCTTGGCGATACGCTCGAGATCAATTCCGACCGGTATGACATCAATACGCTCTGGTCTGACTTTACCGCGTTTTATGAGGTCAATTCTCGTCTTTTGGGATATCGCCACAATGCCGTCGGGAAGACGCATCGTCAGTCGTTCTATCATTCTACCAACGCTGCCACCGATAGTACCGAGGTATGAGCGCCAATAGACGTCCCACACTTCTAACCACGTGATCACTAGCGGTTTTCTTTTGATTATAGAGGCGATTTTGCCAGAGAAACACGGAAGATAGGGGAATTGGTTGCAGTCGATCACGTCATAATCGGCCTTTAGTAGGGGCAGCAAGACTTTCAACGAGAATACCAACGCCTCCTTTATCGAGCGAACGCCGTCTTCGTTGTACAGTTCACGAACCTTGCAAACGCCATGCAGGTGCACGTTGTTGGTCACGATCGTATCAGGCCCTTGCCACCATTTCATACCATAAATATGCACTTCGTGCTTACTGTTTTCAGCAAGCTTTCGTGCTAGTTCCCACAGACGTTTGTCCGCTCCTCCCACGTTGTATGGATAAATTGCATCCATCACGTAAGCGATTCTTACGGCCCTCCCCCCCGATCAAGTTTCATCCATCGCTTTATCAAAAAAAACCCTATTTTAAGTCCATCGCTGATCGAACTCAACTTTGGCCGATCGACCCGTTTTTTATAATCAATCGCGATCTCTCCTATGCTAAAGCGAAGACGGACGCATTCGACAAACATATCTGCTTCGATCTCAAACCCTCGTGCAACAAGGTTCATGCGATCAATGACGTTTTTGCGAAAGCCCCAGAATCCGGAACACACGTCAGTTATCTGTTCTTTGAAAAGCACGCGTGCTAAGACAGTGAGTATACGATTACCAAGCAGGTTTGTTCGCGTCATAGCTCCGTCTTCGATACGGCCTGTTAAACGTGAGCCGATCACGACGTCGTCTGTACCAAGAAGGCGCATAAAATCTGTAATTTGCTCTGGGGGGTAGGTGCCATCTCCGTCGATCATAATGAAGAAATCTGCGCGGATCGATGAAAATGCGTGTTGCATCGCCGCACCTTTTCCTGGTTGCGTGACGAGCAAAACCTCTGCGCCTTTTTCGAGTGCCCTCTGTTGGGTCCTATCTTCTGAGCCTCCATCGATAACGTAGATGGCAGTGTCGTATCCGTCGTTCGAGAGCGCATGAACAGGGACTCTTTCAATTACACGGCTGATGGCGATCTCTTCATTGAGCGTCGGAATGAGCACAGCAACTACAGCTTTCATCAGAATCCACGAATCTCGTTTGCCGAGCAAGGCCGCATACGAATGAAGCTTTGCTTTTCAATCTTAAGTTTTGTGTTATGATCGCTCGCGTCAAACATCGTGGCTCTATAGCGCGTCGCTTTTTCTCATCAAAGGCGAATTATGTGCCTCGCCTGACATAGTCGGAAGGAACTGTGACTTTGTCGACAAGGTTTTTGTTATTTATACGCGTTAAACAGCGTAAGTCGCTCACGCACCAATTCCGGAATTCTGTGAGACCCTCCAACGGCTCTGACTTCTTCTTCAGTGATGTTGAACGTCTGCATCAACGTCTCGCGTTTTGCTTCACGGTAATCGATCACGCGGGGATCGACGACCATCAATTGGTTAAGCTGCTGAGCACTCATTTCAATTGCCTTCCTAGTGCCTACGATAACGAATAAAACGTCCATCTCTCCTTTTTGAAGGCCCAAATTGAGCGCTTTTTGAATTTGTCGGCAAGCACTCAGGTGAAGGAGAATCTCAACGCCGGGGTTCGTAGCGATGTTGCGCCCATCTGCAAAAGACCTGAGTGCCTGACGCACAGCATCTTCAACATGCTGCATATCTGCAACTTTTGAGGCGTCAACAGCTTGAATCGTCGCGTTGTTTGACCGTGCAATTGCATCAATATCGTGTAAAAACGCCTCAACGCTTTCAATTGTTGCTTTTCCAGCAAGAATTTCATAACGCATGGTGTGCTTCAGTCACTCTTGAGAAACCGTTGTTCTACGGGTTGATCTTTTCCGTGGACCACTCTTTCGGTGGAGCCCAGTTGTTCAAAGACATCTGCGGCTATCGCTGGACCAAGAAGTGTTGCGATCGTCCCAAAAGGAGCATTTTTGACATCTTTGCGGCTTGAAAAACCCGCATCGAAGAGCTTTCGGCCTCGCACGCGGCCGATGTTTTTCAACTGTACGAGATCGAGGAGCTCGCGATTTATGCCAAACTGGACGCGTTCGGTAAGCTCCCGTGCCTGCCTCTTTGAAGGCACTTTTAGATAGGCTGCGAGTTCCGCGAGCGCATGACTCATCCACTGCACTGTGTCTACGAGATTTCTGATGTCTCCCGGCCCGACGTTGTAGTTCTCAGTAATCTCCCTTTCACTTACCTCATTGATCCAATCGTGAACGAGCATAGCTGTTTTAACTTCAGAAAGGAACCACTCATAATCAACGTCTCTAAACTGATCAGGAATCTCGACCAAGAACTCGCTAATGTGCTTATTGACAAATTCAGTTACCGCGTGATAGTCTTTATTACGCATATAAAGACGCTTAACGTCCGGGGTTGAACAAGTGAGCTGAAGAAGCGCAACGTCAGAGGCGCTCTCAGCATTTTTAAGTCCTTGTCTGATCTTCACGGCGGACAGCGGGTCAATATACAGCTTGGATACGAGGTGTCCAAATGAGGTGGCTTTTACCTGTCCTCCTAAGTCGACTATCATCTCCTCCTGCGCTAAAAACGCTAATACGTTGTCGATAACGTATGAAGTGAGGTTCAGTGAACTCCGCTGCTGAAATCCGAAGAACGTTGTACCAAAGAATCGTTCGAGCTCATCTCTCGTGCGTGCGAAACCATTGGCGATGGTCGAGAGCACGTGCACGCGTAAGGCGGTTTCTGTTCCGAGCTTAGATATGACGTCTTCTGCCTCGTTCAGAATATAATGCTCTGCAAGCGCCTCACACTCATTTGGTGATTTTGCTATTAGTATTGCTTCTCCGTAAGAATCGAATCCGGGCCTTCCTGCGCGCCCCGCCATCTGCTTATATTCAAGCACAGGGATATCCGTCATGCCATAGTTTGCGTCATAACGTTTGTAGTCTCTAATAATCACTCTTCGGGCGGGGAGGTTTAATCCTGATGCCAGCGTGGGGGTGGCGACAATGACCTTTATGCAGTTCTCTCGAAACCCCGCCTCGACGAGTTTACGATCGTCGCTTGAAAGCCCAGCGTGATGGAATGCGACCGCGTTTTGTACGCAATACTTGAGCTTCTCTTCCATTGCTGTATCCCCGTGGATCTTTGCTGCCAACTCTGTGCAATCATGCCGTAGCGATTTTATCGCGGTCGCCATCTTCTTTGCAAGGCTTTCAGCATTCCTCCGCGTGTTCACGAAGACTAGACATTGCCCACCTTCACTGATGGTGTCGATCGCCAGTGCAATAGGCGCGTCGATCGTACCATTGGAAATGGCTTTTTTCGAGGTACTTCTTTGAGGCGTATCCTGCACAAACGTGATGGTGGCACTTTCTTGAAGGTAGAGGCCTTCGTGCAGCGCCACAGGTCGCCAATCACTCCGGACGAGTTGCGCGCTAAGCCATTGCGCGATTTCATCTGCGTTAGAAACGGTAGCGCTGAGGGCGAGTATCTGCGCAAGGGGATTCAGTTTTTTGAGTTTAGTGAGCGTTACTTCAAGAGTTGGACCCCGACCCATAGAGTCCAGCAGATGGATTTCGTCAGCCACGATAACGCTCAACGTACGCATCCACTCAACGCCATTTCGTAGCAGCGAATCCGCCTTTTCTGAAGTCGTTACGATAATATCATTATGCCCAAGCCTGTCGTCACGAACGTCATAGTCCCCAGTTGAGATACCTATGCTGACGCCAAACGCGGCAAACAGCGAAAACCTGTCGAACTTTTCCGAAGCTAGCGCCTTTAGTGGCACGATGTAGAGGCACTTGCCGCCTTGATAAATCGAATTGAGCATAGCAAACTCTGCCAGCAGGGTCTTTCCAGAGGCGGTCGGTGTAGCGACAACTAAGCTTGCACCGTCGAGCAGTCCACAGGCTATTGCTTCAGCTTGGGGTGGATAGAGTTCCGTGAAGCCGGAATTGGGATAAAAACGGGTAATCGTCTCGGGCAAGTCCTTCAAATCCATGTTCTACACACTAATGAACGTAGTCTGATATTAATCGTACCCGCAAGTCATTACTGATCGAGGGCTTCAATCTTGACGTGATAGTTAAGACCTTTCACATATGCTGTTTTTATGTGTTGTGGGAATCAGGCCACCCCAGCGCTAAAAGGGCTTCGATAAAAAGAGAAAACTAAGGCCGTTGACTTACTCCTCTGTTCATAGAAACCGACAATACCACGAATGAGTGAGAACCCATGCATCGACCCTTTCTGTGGAACCAACTGAGGCGCGGTCAACAGCCTTAGCAAGTACGACCGAGCCGAAATAGAGTATTGTTAAAACCTGTTTTTGATATTTATAACAACTTTCGCATGTTTCCTTCTGAAATCTGGAGATGACTTGTAAAGACTAGGTGAAGTCGGCGCTGATCGGGAGATCGCACAATGCGATTTATATTTTCGTTTTGCAATATAAGAGGCCTCGTCTTAACTACCTTTCCAAGAAATGGGCCCTCCGTTGTAGTAACCAAAAGTGGCGAAAGTTACAAATTCCTCATCGAACGCCTTTGTTTAGCGTGGATGTTTAGTTGCATCGTTCCTTTGACTAAACGTACAAGAGAATCCATATAGGGAGATTGAAAAATTGATTTTTGACCCCCATATTCACTCAAAATTTTCTGGGGATAGCGCTATTGAACCGGCAATTATCCTCAAAGTCGCGAAAAAGAGGGGATTGGACGGGATCGCTGTGACCGACCATCTGACAATAAAGGGCGGAATTGAAACGCGCGAGACGAATACCGATCCTGAATTTCACGTTATAGTCGGCGCCGAGGTTGAAACAGATGATAAGGCGGATCTAATAGGACTGTTTTTAACGGAAGAAATTAAGTCGAGAAACACTGAAGACGTAATCGCAGAGATTAAAGCGCAGGGGGGCTTAGTTTTTTGGGCGCATCCGTTCCGATTCGGCAAAAACTTGTTACACAGCGACGTGATTCAACAACTTAATCTCATTGAAGGGTTCAATTCAAAAACGAGCGCCTCGCGGAATGCGCTCGCGCAACAACTCGCTCGTGAATACAGTAAGCCCATTATAGGGGCAAGTGACGCACACCAAGCCTTTGAAATTGGAAATGGTAAGACGCTTATAAATGACGCTGGTTTTGACAAAATCAAGGAAGCTCTTGCTAGTGGCAAGACCCAGATAGTGGATTCTTGCTTATCCTACGATTATCTTGATGATATGCTGTGACTAAGACTGTCGTTTGATATTATAGCTCGAAGTGACTTATTGTGAGGCGGGATGACGTTTGGCGAAGGCCGTGCTAGTAAGCAGTTCGAGAATGTTAAGACCGTCACCTGAGTTAAGCTGCTCAGGAGTTGCCAATTTTACTATTATTCACGTTTAATAATGAAAAAATACAAATAGGAGTAAAATATAGGTACCGTTTACTAAATTGTGTGAGGTGAACGGCTAAATCAAACAGCACAGCGTAACATCGGAACTGTTTTTTAACGTAGTTGGTCGATTCGACCAAGTAAGTCAGCTGGCTGTTCGGTTTTCGACGGCCAGCGTTTCTTACAATTGCTTTTTTTGAAAACCAAAATTAATTTTTATTCCGCGAGTTTTTGTGACATATTAATTCATTTTTGTGACATATTAATTCATTTAATACACTCGCGGCAAGCGGCACGAAGAAGGCATTCCTGCAAAGAAAAAAGTAGGGGTAGGCGAGCACGCTTCTCACCTCCCGTCAAATATTGGATCCTTACGTCAGCACAAACGAGTTCATTATTCGCTGTGCTTGCGCTAGATACGTGTCGTAGTCGCTGGCAACAGCTTTGTAGGTTACTACATACCCCATGTTATTGTTGACAACGTAAGTTTGCATCTCTTTAACCGATGTATTAGTCGGCGTTGTCTTGTTATACTGTACGGGGATAATTCCAGACCAAACGATAGTGTGTGCAGGTTTTCCACTAAGTGTGGAATTGGTCTCGTTGAGAATCGTAAAGCTCTTGTAAAACCCGGTGCTGCTGTAGTTCTGAAGCTCCTTCATGTCGTTATTTGAGAAGTCGCTAAGCGTTTGGCCGGAGCTAAGGCCTTTTGTGGCAACTAGAACGCCATCAGCTGTTTCATTTGGGGTCAGATAGACGTACAATCTAACTGGAGTTGATGCGTTTGTACTCGAGTCTGTCTTCAGATTTTTTAGATATGTGATGTTGAAACCCGCAGCGCTCGAATACGTCGTGTTGTTCCCAGTGCTCGTTGTCGTGGCAGGGATCGGAGTTGGTGAAGGAGTGGTATTAGTCGCGCAGCCCGCTGTCGTGGCTGCTACTGCTAACAGCGCTACAACCGCTAGTGCGACAATTAGATTACGATTATTCATTATATCAGCTCTCGCCTATATGGAAATCTTCTAGAAAATAAAGGTTTGCATCCTCGCGTGCGGCTCACATTGAAGCTGAGCACATCTCGGTTGGCTTTTTTGTGGCCCCAATAAGTCTTTATTCGAAAAGTAACTTCAATAAAGATGAGCGAATTGTAAATTTTCGCGTTTGTCTAAAAGTTCATGTTTTAAGAAGCTGCGCTTGAGCGCAATAGGCTTGTAACTGTCAACAAGGTAGACACATGGCGAACTCTATCGGTAAATATTCAACGAGACTCGACGTGCTGCCTCCGTACCTTTTCGCACAAATCGATGCGCTAAAGGCAGAAAAAGAGGCACAGGGAATTGACATCATTGATCTAGGCGTGGGTGATCCAGATCAGCCGACGCCCGCTCATATCGTCGATTCACTTGTGCACGCCGCGCACAAAGGTGTGAATCATCGGTACCCCTCCTCGGAGGGTATGCTGTCATATCGAGAAGCGGTGAGCGAGTGGTATGCGAAGAAACACATCGACCTCGATCCGGCAAGCGAGGTATTGGCGCTGATTGGGTCGAAGGAAGGCCTCGCGCATCTGCCTTTAGCTTTTGTCAATCAAGGGGACAAAGTGCTCGTTCCAGATCCTGCATATCCTGTTTATAAGATCGCTACTATCCTTGCTGACGGTAAGCCAGTAGCTATGCCGCTAACTGTCGACAATGGTTTCTTGCCTAACATAGAAAATGCTGCACCCGATGCTAAGTTGCTCTTTATAAATTATCCGAATAACCCCACCGCATCTGTCGCTGACGAAGCCTTTTTCAGAACGGTCGTCGACTATGCTCAAGACAACGACGTTATCGTGTGCCACGATGCCGCCTATATAGAGCTGACGTTTGATGGTTACGTAGCGCCGTCGTTTCTTTCCGTCCCCGGCGCTATGGAAGTAGGAATTGAAATCAACAGCCTTTCTAAAGCGTATAATATGACGGGCTGGCGAATGGGCTTTGCAGTCGGAAACGCTGATGTCATCGCGGGCCTCAAAAAGGTCAAGTCGAACCTCGACTCAGGCGCGTTCCAAGCGGTGCAGGAGGCCGGGATCATGGCCATGACGGGACCGCAGGACACGGTCAACGCCCTTAGAAAACTCTACGTTGAACGAAGGGATGCGCTAGTTGACGGTCTGAGGAACATCGGCTGGTCCGTCGAGAAGCCAAAGGCGACGTTTTATGTCTGGGCTCCTGTCCCCGATGGAAGTCCCTCACTGGAGTTCTCTCTGAAGCTACTAGACGCAGGAATTGTTGCTACACCGGGCATTGGCTTTGGAGAATATGGAGAGGGCTACATCAGATTTGCATTAACAGTGCCTGTCAGCACAATTAAAGAAGCAGTAAGGCGGCTTGAGGAGGTTGTCTGAGATGAATTTCGGTACGCGCGAACACCTTGGCGAGAAGGCTGGGCACCTTACGATTGGTGGCGTCGACGTTGTCGATCTCGCGCGAGAGCACGGGACGCCATTGTACATCATCGATGAACGGCGCATTCGAAGTAACTACAGACGCTTTGCAGCAGCGTTCCCTGACGCGGACGTCTACTATGCCGCAAAGGCAAACGGCAACCTTGCTGTGCTGCGTGTACTCGCACAAGAGGGTGCAGGCGCCGACGTCTTCTCCGACGGTGAGCTTTACGCCGCCCTTGTTGCAGGGATCCCCCCTGAACGTATTCTCTTTAATGGGAACTCAAAAACCGATGCTGAACTTCGCATGGCGTGCGAAACAGGCGTTCGAGTCTCTGTCGATTCACTTGATGAATTGAAAACTCTCGCCCGAATCGCCTCACAATCTAACAAAGAGGTCGAAATTGCCTTTAGGGTCAACCCTGATGTATCACCGGCGACTCACCCCAAAATTGCCACGGGTTTGGCACAATCGAAGTTTGGAATCCCGCACGAAAAGGTACTCGCTTGCTATGTCGAAGCGCTTTCGCTTGAGGGCGTCCGACCTGTAGGCATCCATTGCCACATCGGTTCACAGATACTAGAGCTTAGTCCATTCGCAGAAATGATGATGCGGATGATGGATCTCGTTGAGGGGCTTAAAAACGAGCTTCAGCTTGAACTTGATTTTGTCGATATTGGCAGTGGGCTGGGCATACCATATACGGGCACGGCTCCGACCCCCGTCGATCTCGCTAACACGGTGCTCCCGATCTTTCTCAAGCGCTCAAGCGCCCTTGAGATCCGGCCTAAGCTTGTGCTTGAACCGGGAAGATACGTCGTTGGAGACGCCTCACTTCTGCTCTGCACGGTAAACACCGTCAAAGAGGCTTATAGAACTTTTGTGGGCGTTGACGCAGGGTTCAACTTGCTTCTCCGCCCGACTTTATATGACTCGTACCACGAGGTGATCGTAGCAAACAAGCTTGAAAAAACGTCCGATCACACGTACACAATCGCTGGTCCGATCTGCGAGAGTGGGGACATCTTAGCGAGAGATCGGCGCCTTCCTCGCGTTGAAAAGGGTGACCTCATCGCGATCCTCGATACAGGGGCTTACGGGTTTGCCATGAGCTCTCAGTACAATGGCAGGACACGTGCAAGCGAAGTTCTTGTTAACGAGGGCGAGGCGGAGATCATTCGGACGCGAGAGTCTTATGGGGGTCTTCTGATAGGGCAAAACATCCCTCCGCGCTTGCTCTAGGGATCTAATATGAAAACGATACCATTTGTCAAGATGCACGGCAACGGCAACGACTTCGTCATCGTTGACGAAAGCAAGGATGGCTTAGTCAAAAGCAAGTCAAGCTTTGCAGCGAAGGCGTGCGATCGTAGATTTGGCATAGGTGCCGACGGGGTTCTTTTCTTATCACGACCAAGCGCTACCGATCTCGGCATGCGGTTGTTTCAACCTGACGGCTCCGAAGCGGAGATGTGCGGCAACGGAATAAGGTGCCTGGCATTGTACGCAGTTGACGCTGGTTACGTCAGGCGTGGCACTGTTACAGTGAAGACTAAAGCAGGAGTTCGGAAAGTCACGGCTAAGAAAACCTCGGTGATCGTCGACATGGGCACGCCTCAGTTTGCTCGCTCAGCGATACCGGCGCGGGGAACTGGCGATGTGTTTGTCGAAAATATGCACGGCGTTGTAGTCTCTGCCGTCAACACCGGGGTTCCTCATGCGGTAGTCTTTGACGACGTAGCTGACGACGATATTGCCGATTTGGCAGCAAAGATTCGCTTTGATCCCATATTTCCGCATGGTGCTAACGTCGATTTTGTTAAGATAGACGGCAACACACTCTTTGTTCGCACATACGAGCGCGGTGTCGAACACGAGACGCTCAGCTGCGGAACGGGTGCCGTCGCCGCTGCTGCTGTTGCGAACCAGATGGGCCTGATCGGCGCGAGGGTGACTGTCAACACGTTAGGCGGCTCTTTAAAAATTTCGTTAAAAAAAGATGGTGCGTTTATGGAGGGGCCTGCAGAACTGGTCTATAAAGGTACTTATCTCCTTAAGAGGGGCTAGG
>Ga0209745_1000379_pt1 | contig 26556 bp, 26 predicted proteins | sample BarGraNGADG00312_FD_184495 | JGI IMG/M metagenome (GOLD analysis project Ga0209745, IMG submission 184495) | Arctic peat soil microbial communities from Barrow, Alaska - Barrow Graham LP Ref core NGADG0004-312 (SPAdes) (version 2) | ecosystem: Environmental > Terrestrial > Soil > Wetlands > Peat...
TGGATGATCATCGTCATCGAGGCCCTCAACGGCGCGGTCTCGGCGTTCACGATGCCGGCGATGATGGGCGTGGTGCCACAGATCGTGGACCGCGCCTACCTGCGTCAGGCCAACGCGCTGCTGTCGTTCAGCCGAAGCGGCCTCTTCGTCGTCGGCCCGTCCATCGCGGCGCTGCTGGTCGTCACCGTGGGCGCCGGATGGGCCCTGGCCGCGGATGCGATCACGTACCTGCTGGCCATTGCGCTGCTCATGCGGGTGCGTCTGCCGCAGCGCGAGGGCAATGGTCGCGCCGAGCGCAGCTCGGTGATCCACGAGCTGCGCGACGGCTGGTCGGAGTTCGCCGGGCGGACCTGGCTGTGGCTCGTGGTCGTGATCTTCGGCATCACCAATGCCATCCAGGCCGGCGCCTGGCTCGTCCTCGGCCCGGTCATTGCCAAAGCGACGCCAGGAGTCGGCGAGAGAGGCTGGGGCCTGACCCTCAGCGCCGGGGCGGTCGGCGTCCTGATCATGACGGTCCTGATGCTCAAGCTGAGCTTCCGCCACCCCTTGCGTGCCGGCATGCTCTCGGTGGCCACCTTCGGCCTCCCGATGTTGTTGCTGGGGCTGCGCCCCCAGCTCTGGCCGCTCATGGCCGCGTCGTTCGTGGCCGGTCTCGGCGTGGAGGTCTTCGGCGTTGGGTGGAGCACAGCCCTGCACGAGCACATCCCGGAGGACATCCTGTCCAGGGTCTCGAGCTACGACATGCTCGGGTCCTTCGTGGCCATCCCGGTCGGCATGCTGCTCTACGGCTGGCTGGTCACGGTCTTCGACGCGGGGTCGGTGCTTCTGGTCAGCTCCGTGGTCTACGTCCTCCTTGCTGTGGGGTCACTGCTGTCGGCCTCCATCCGCAATCTCCAGTCACTGGCCCAGGGTCCTGCCCGTGAGGATGGCCCGACCGGGGCCGTTCACGGAGCCAGAGACGCGGGTCGGTAGGGTCCAGGACATGGCTGCTGTGTCCTACGACGTGGTCTTCGACATCGGCAACGTCCTGATCGCCTGGGACCCGCAACCAGCCATTGCCAGGGCCGTTGGCGCGGAGCAGGCGAAGCGCTTCCTGACCGACGAGAGCTTCGACTTCATGGCCTGGAACCATCAGCAGGACTTCGGGCGCTCGTGGGACGAGGGCGAGGCGGTGGCCGTGAGGTCGCACCCGCACTGGGAGCCGGCCATCCGTGGATACCGTGAGAACTTCCCCGACTCGCTCGTCGTGATCGAGGACACCGTCCAGATCCTGCGCGACCTGCATGCGGCCGGCATCCGGCTCTATGCGCTGACCAACTGGTCCAAGGAGCTGTTCCCGGTGGCGCTGAACCGCTTCGACTTCCTGGATCTGTTCGAGGACATCATCGTCTCGGGCCAGGAGGGCGTCGGCAAACCCGACCCGGAGATCTTCGAGATCCTCCGGGAGCGGATCGGCCACGGCCTGGGCGACTGCGTCTTCGTCGACGACAACCTGCCCAACATCGAGGCTGCCCGCGAGGCCGGCCTGGACGCCATCCTGTTCACCGACGCCGGTCACCTCCGCGAGGATCTGGCGGTGCGTGGCCTGCCGCTGTCGCCCGCATAGACTGGACCATCCCAGCGCACCCGACGGCAAGGAACCACGAACGTGTCGATCAAGGACATTCGGATCTTTGGCGACCCGGTGCTGCGCACTTCCGCCATCGAGGTCGTCGACTTCGACAAGGAGCTGCGCCAGCTGGTGACGGACCTGACCGACACGATGATGGATGCGCCGGGCGCTGGTCTCGCGGCCCCTCAGATCGGCGTGGGGCTTCGGGTCTTCACCTTTCACGTCGGCGACGAGCCGGGTCATCTGATCAACCCCAGTCTCGACCTGTCTTCGGAGATGCAGGACGGCGAGGAGGGGTGCCTGTCCTTCCCAGGCATCTTCTATGACACGCCACGCGCGCTGCGCGTCGTTGCCAAAGGCTTCAACCAGTATGGCGAGCCGGTCGTCCTGGAGGGGTCGGAGCTGATGGCCCGCTGCGTCCAGCACGAGACCGACCACCTCGACGGCATCCTGTTCATCGACCGCATGGACAAGGCCCAGCGCAAGCTGGCCATGAAGGCCATCCGAGCGGCCGAGTGGGCCGGGCAAGAGGCGCCGACCATCAAGGTCAGCCCGCACGCGACCTTCGGCATGGGCCGCTGACCTAGTGCGGCTCGTCTTTGCCGGCACCCCGGACGTCGCAGTCCCAAGTCTTGATGCGCTGTCCACTTCATCGCACGACGTCGTCGCCGTCCTCACGCGCCCTGACGCCCCAGCCGGCCGTGGCCGGTCCCTGCTGGCCTCACCGGTCAAGGAGCGGGCTCTCGAGCTGGGGCTTGAGGTCCTTACGCCCAGCCGCCCCGGTGATCCGCTGTTTCAGGGTCGGCTGCGCGAGCTGGCGCCGGACGCCTGCCCGATCGTGGCCTACGGCGGCTTGATTCCCTTGTCCGCATTGACGATTCCCACACATGGCTGGATCAACCTGCACTTCTCGCTGTTGCCCGCCTGGCGCGGGGCGGCGCCAGTCCAGCACGCCATCATGGCGGGCGACGAGGTCACCGGCGCTACGACGTTCCTGCTCGAGCAGGGCCTCGACACCGGGCCGACATTCGGCGTGATGACCGAGGCGATCAAGCCCAATGACACCTCCGGTGACCTGCTGGTGCGGCTCGCCCAAGGCGGTGCAGGCCTGCTCTTGGCCACGCTTGACGCTCTCGAGGCCGGCGACCTCCACGCGGTCCCGCAGCCGGGTGAGGGTATCTCGCTCGCGCCGAAGATCAGCGTCAAGGATGCCCGAATCTGTTGGGGCACCCCGGCATCGGCGATTGACCGTCACATTCGTGGCTGCACTCCTGCGCCCGGCGCTTGGACGACCTTCCGTGGTGAGCGGCTCAAGATCCACCCCGTCGCACTGGATCCGGACGTTCCTGCGGCCGAGAACGGCAAGGTCGTCGCGCCTGCTGAGGCCATCGCCCCGGGTGAGGTCGCCGCAGCCAAGCGAGAAGTCCGTGTCGGCACCGCTTCTGGAGCGGTTCGGCTCGGGACGGTTCAGCCGCACGGAAAGAAGCCTATGGCCGCCGCAGACTGGGCACGCGGTGTCCGCATCGAGCCAGGAGAGAAGTTCGCCGATGCCTGACCAGCGCCCCGACGACTCCGAGCGGCGCACTGACCCTTCCCAGGGACACGGCGGCACTTCTGAGGGACGCGGCGGCAGCTCGGACGAGCCGCGGCGTAACGCGGCTGGTCGGCAACGACCCGAGCGGAAACATGGCAACCTTGAACGTTCGGTGACGCGGCCGGCGGAGAGGTCGCGCTCGACCGATCCGGCGCGGCTAGCGGCCTACACGGTCCTGCGGGCCGTCGCCGACGGCGCCTATGCCAATCTCGAGCTGCCAAAAGAGTTGCGGGACAAGGGTATTCACGGCCGCGATGCTGCGTTCGCCACTGAGCTCACCTACGGGGCGACGCGGCTTCGCGGCCTCTATGACCCGATCATCGCGGCCGCGGCCGGGCGCCCCACGGCCGACATCGACGACAACGTCCTGGACACGCTGCGGCTCGGAGCACACCAGCTGCTCGGGATGCGGGTCGCCGCCCACGCCGCCGTCGACCAGACCGTCGGGCTGGCCCGACTGGTCAACGGAGCCAGCGCCGGTGGGTTCGTCAACGCGGTGATGCGCCGGATCAGTGAGAAGGATCTGGACACCTGGCTCGCGCAGGTCGTTCCCACCGAAGATCCGATCGCCGCCCTGGCGACGCGGCACAGCCACCCCGAGTGGATCGTCCGGGCGTTGCGGGCGGCGTTGATCGGACAAGGTGCCTCGACCCCCGAGACCCTCGACGCCGACCTTGAAGCCCTGCTCGTCAGCGACAACGCGGCGGCCAAGGTCTCCCTGGTGGCGCGCCCGGGTCTGTGCGAGGTCGAGGAGCTGACCCGCGCCGGGGCGGTGCCGTCGCTGTTGTCGCGAGTGGGCGCAGTCCTGGACTCGGGCGACCCAGGCTCGATCTCGGCGGTCCGCTCCGGGCGCGCCGCCGTCCAGGATGAGGGTTCGCAGCTGGTCGCCCTGGCCGTGGCAACTGCCGAGGTGAGCACCGGCGCAGAACACGAGAAGTGGCTGGACCTGTGCGCGGGGCCGGGCGGCAAGGCCGCACTGTTGGCGACCCTGGGCGCGCAGGAGGGCGCGACCCTGTTCGCCAACGAGATCAGCGAGCACCGCACCGACCTGGTGCGCCAGACCCTCGACGCGGCCATCGACTCCGGCATCGAGGTCATGATCGGCACGGGTGACGGTCGCGAGGTCGGCGAGGAGGAGCCCGAAACCTTCGATCGGGTGCTGGTCGACGCGCCGTGCACCGGTCTGGGCGCCCTGCGCCGGCGGCCCGAGGCTCGGTGGCGCCGAACGACGGCGGACCTCGCCGAGCTCGGCGTTCTGCAGCGCGCGCTGCTCGTCTCCGCCATCGAGGCCACCCGGCCCGGCGGGATCATCGGCTATGCGACGTGCAGCCCGCACCTGGCGGAGACCAGGTTCGTCGTCTCCGACGTCACCAAGAAGCGTCAGGACGTCGAGATCGTCGATGCCCGCAACCTGTTCGTGGACACAGACGGCCGCCCCGTCGAGCACCTCGGCGATGGACCTTTCGTCCAGCTATGGCCGCACGTTCACGGCACCGACGCGATGTTCTTCGCGCTCCTGCGCAAGAGGTGAGGTCGTGGCCGTGACGCCCGGGCGAATCGTGCTGCTCAACGGTGCCTCGAGCTCGGGGAAGTCAACCTTGGCGCGCGAGCTGTTGGACGTGTTCGACGAGGCGTGGTTCCACCTGCCGGTCGACGCCTTCAACGCCATGCGTGCCCGCAAGGATCTGGCCCAACCCGAGCTGGAGGCGATCCTGAGGCGAACTCGCCAGGGCTACCACCGCGCGGTCGCCGGCATGGTCCAAGCGGGTAACAGCGTTCTCGCCGACTGCGTCCTGTCCGAGCCCTGGCGGCTCGACGACATCGTGGAGCAATGGGGCGAAATCGACGTCACGATGGTCGGGGTGCACTGCCCGTTGGACGAGCTCAACCGGCGCGAGGGCGCACGTGGGGAACGGGTGCCGGGCACCGCCGAGAGCCAGTTCCACGTCGTACACTCCGGCGTCGAGTACGACTGCGAGGTTGACACCTCGGCCCAGAGCGCCAGGGAATGCGCCTACGAGATCAGGCAGATGATGCAGGACCGGCGTCGCCCCGGGGCCTTCGACCGGCTGGTCGCGGGCCGAAGCCCGAGGTAGGCAGGAGTCACTGAGCTCATCGGCGTCGCACGTGGCCGATGCATCAAGGGCCGCCCTCTCGCTCGCGGTGCAATGGCTGGGGCGGGTGGGAACGAGCGCCCTTCGCCTCGAAGAGCCGCAACCACGTCTCCGTTTATGGACACTGATCGGCCCGTGACGTGTGACGGCGCAGATGGCGTGCCCTCCGCGCCGGGTTCTGCGCGACGTGCCAACGCTCATTTGCGGCCGGGGCGGGCGGTGGGCTGACGCGGCGTACCTCGGGCGTGAGGTGCATGCACCCGGGCCGATCACCTCGCTGGCGGCTGTGCGTGAGATGGTGCCTGAGACGTGGTTGACCGATGGGTGCTGCGGGATCCACGAGCGCCGTGACGCCCGTCAGTGTGCAGGGAGACTCCAGGATCATGACCATGGTGAAGCGTGTCTGGTTCGTGGTGTCGGTGATCGCGGCGCTCGGCGCGGTTGTCGGCGCCCTGATGATGTCCGGCTCGGTCGCTCGTCCGATGGTCGCACTGGTGATCGTCATCGGGCGGATGCCCGTCGCGATGCTGCTGGCCTCCACACCCGACCGCCGCCGTACGGTCGGTGTGCTGCACGTCGTCGCCGGTGCCCTCTTCGGCAGCACGGGCTTCGTCCTCGCCTCGCAAGGCAACTTCCTCCGACTGAGAATGGCCTCGATCGGCTGGCGGATCCTGGCCACCTCCGGTCACGGTCTGGCCCCCGTCGGCTGCGTGGCGATCGGTGTTGCACTGGCGCTGACAGGCACCGGTCTGCTCCGATCTCGGCGGAGTCTCGCGGTTCTGTCTGCGCTCCTGGTGATCCTCACCTCTGGCTACTTCGCGGTCAGCCTGGCAGTCGCGCCGTACCTGTATCTCCGCCGCCGCGGCGCGGCGCCGCTCGACTGGCAGGCCGTCCTCGTCGCGATCGTTCTCGTGCTTGTCGCTCTGCTGCAGCTCATCGCGGCCCTGAGCCGGGTACCGGTGACGTGGACGCCGACGATCCCCCATCGGTCGGTGAGCCCCCTTGCCTTGGATGACGACGCGCCTCACCCTCACGAGATCACCAGGTACCGTGCTGGGCGCCGTTGGGCGAAGCCTTTTCTCTGGTCGGCTGTCGGTGTCGCTTCCGCCGCGGGTATCTCCGTCTGGGCGTGGCTCATCTGGGGCCCGCGACTAGTGGGCCCGCCCGTAAATTCGTCGGGGTTTCAGGTCCAGGCGGTGGGGTCGCCGAGGTAGAGGCCGCAGGCGGTGTCGAGGGCGTCTTCAGCGCTGCCGCCGGCTAGGCCGCTTGGGAGGAAACAGGGCTCGTAGTCGTCGTGGCTGGCACGGTAGATCGCGAAGGCCCACACGCTGGCGGATCCGGCGTAACGCAGCCGGTCGCGATCGCGTAAGCGCTGATCCAAAGGTGCCGGGTCTTGACGGACGCGACCTGGCGGGCCAAACACGGGTTGGCGCGGAGCGAGCCGCCGTCGGTCAGGCCCAGCACGGCGAACGAGGCGCTGGCCATGGGACCCGGCAGGCCGTAGCCGCCGCCACCTTTGGGGCACTGGGGCCAGGAGATGTCATTGCCGTAGGAGGTGGCTCCAGGCGCCGGCGCCGGGGACGCGCTGACCGGGGCTGCGACGGTAGGGGAGGAAACCGTGGACGCCGCGGCAGAAAGGATCAAGGTCAGGGTCGCGGCGATGGTGGTCAGCCGGCCAGGTCGGATGGTTGGTGGGAGCTCCGCAAGGGGCACCCGCCAAGGTAGCTTCATGACGGTCACCACGCCCAACGGTTCACGGGAGGCAGTGGCGCCGAACTACTGCCAGGCTCCGGGACGGGACTGGTCGTGTCCAAGACCAGGGCAGGCGAGTCCTCGAACGACCATTGCCACACGTTGCCGACAGGTCGACGCTCGTAGGCCGCCTCGACGAGGTGGACCAGCATTTGGGTGCCGGCGTCGTCCAGCGCAACGACGTCGATCCGTCGAAGACGAGCTGGTCGTTGCGGAGGATCTGCATGACCTGTTCGAGGGGTCCTCGCTCTCGACGATGGGGACGTGAGACGTGTTGTCGCCGGTTTCCAGGTTCGGCTGCGCGCATGGTCCGGGTCAGCGACGTGTGCTCAGGTGTTCCTGGTTGCCTTGGCGGGTTTGGCGTCCCTGGGTGACCGCCTGTGTTTGGGGGGCTTGGTTGCCTGGCCGCGGTTGGCCGCATGCTCGGACCTGGCTTCCGCGCGCTGTCGTTCACGCCGGGGCACGATCACTGCACGGGGTGCTGGCAACGGGGCGGGCACCACCACATGCTCGGACCTGGCTTCCGCGCGCTGTCGTTCACGCCGGGGCACGATCACTGCACGGGGTGCTGGCAACGGGGCGGGCACCACCACCGTCGCCACCGGGAAGGCCGAAGCCACGGACACCACCGTCGCCACAGGGAAGGCCGAAGCCACGGACACCACTGTCGCCGTGGTGTGGGCCAAGCCCCCAGCCGGGGGCGCGTGCACCACGGCTGACACCGCCGTCACACCCTGGTGCTGTGCACCCGCCGCCGGGGGAGCGTGTTTCGCAGCCGCCGTCACCGCAGCCCCGGGGTGGGACTGCCCGGTAACATCGCCCGCCACGGTATCTGGCGTGGTTGTGCCGGGCGTGGTGGAGTCGGGCGTGGTGACGGCCGGTGGCGGCGTCCCGCCGAACCCGAAGAAGGGGAAGGTGGTGCCTGGCGTCTGCGGCACCGCCAGGATGCGCCCGCCGTCGTGAGCTGACGGGCCAGCGACCACGCCCAGCTGGGACACCCCGATCAGGGTTGCGGTCAGGACGGACACCGTACCCAGCGCCGCGACTGCGAAGTGGTGCGTAGTCGCGGTGGGACGAGGCCGGACAACTATCTCCCGGTATGGTCTCGGCCGGCCCAGCAACCGGGATATCTGCATAGTTGGTGATTTTAGTACGCGTTCTGGGTTCTCGTACGCTCATCGCCGAAAGTCAGTGGGCCGTTCAGGCGCCCGAGTCGTGCTGGAACGGGCGGACCTCGACTGGATACCCGTAGAGGGCCCTCTGGCCCAAGAACCTTTGGCTTCACTCGGACGGCGGACCGGGTTATGTCAGGGGAACGAGCCGGACATGCCCACGAGATCCACGTGGCAGGCGTGCACCTGCCGGCTTCGGCAAAGTCGTCCCATGTCAGACGAAAGCTTCACTGTGCCTGCTTCCAACGACTATGCACCGGGCGCAGCGGCGAGGCATCGTATTGAGACGCCGGCTTGTGGGGTCTGCATCGGCCCGGAGCGTTCAACCGGCTGGTCGCCGGCCGAGGCCCGAGGTAGGTTGCGCCCGTGCAGATCTCACCCAGCATCCTCGCCAGCGACTTCGCCAACCTCGAGAGCGAGCTCCAGCGGATCACCAATGCCGACTGGGCCCATGTCGACGTGATGGACGCCCACTTCGTGCCCAACCTCACGCTCGGCCTGCCAGTTGTCGAGGCGCTGGCCCGGGTCAGCCCCATTCCGCTGGACTGTCACCTGATGATCGACGACCCCGACCGGTGGGCGCCGATGTACGCCGAGGCTGGTGCTTCGAGCGTCACGTTCCACATCGAGGCAGCCGCCGACCCCACGTCGCTGGCTCGCAACCTGCGTTCTCTGGGCGCCCGCGCCGGCATGGCGCTCAAGCCCGGCACCGCCTTCGCTCCCTATGCCGACCTGTTGCCCGAGCTGGACATGGTCCTGGTGATGACCGTCGAGCCGGGGTTTGGCGGACAGTCGTTCATGGCCGACCAGATGCCCAAGGTGCGTGAGGTCCGCCAGGCCGTGGCACGGTGCGGTGGCGAGATCTGGGTTCAGGTCGACGGGGGGGTCACGGCAGCCACCATCGAGGCGTGCGCCGAGGCCGGAGCCGACGTCTTTGTCGCTGGGTCGGCCGTCTACGGAGCGGAGGATGCCGCGGCGGCGGTGGACCATCTGCGCGACCTGGCCGCGCGTCATACCCCCCCAAGCAGGAGGGGCCCACTGCACGCAAGCCCGAATGAACCCGACCACTTCTGAGGCGCCCACATCGTCGGTCAGGGCCGTCACACGACGGCCGTATGCCGTGGCCTGACGTTGCGATGGCATAATGAGCGCACGTGCTCCGTGATCGGTGTAATTCCGAACCGGCGGTTAAAGTCCGCGACCCGACCGCATCCAGCGGCCGGTGAACCAGGCGAAACTCCTGGGCCGACGGTGAAAGTCCGGATGAGAGGTAGCAACAGCGACGCCTGCTTTTCTGCCCCACCTCGTGGGTCGGCGGCGGGTCAGTCGTGGTGACTTGAGGTCATTGGCGTCTCGTGGACCCGTCGGGCCCGCGGCGTGCCGCCCTGACCCGAGTTCACCGTTCGCGCCCCGGAGCTCGCCCGAACAGGAGTCGAGCACGAGGGGCAGGACATGGCGGACCGCGAGGCCGACACACCACAGCAGGGGCGCGACGTCGCGCTCATGCGTCGTGCCCTCGACCTGGCCGCCCGCGGACCTCTTGCCGACCCCAACCCACGCGTGGGCGCTGTGATCCTGGATATCGACGGCACGATCGTCGGCGAAGGTTTCCACGCGGGCGCCGGTACGCCCCACGCCGAGGTCATGGCGTTGCGCCAGGCCGGTGTGGCGGCCCGGGCAGGCACCGCAGTGGTCACCCTCGAGCCGTGTGCGCACACCGGGCTGACCGGTCCCTGCAGTCTGGCGTTGATCGAGGCAGGCGTGGCCCGCGTCGTCTTCGCCCAGTCCGACCCGAACCCGTCAGCGCGTGGTGGCAGGGCGCTGCTGGAGGCATCGGGCATCCGGACGACACCAGGCGTGCTGGCGCACGAGGCCACCGCCCTCAACGACGCGTGGACCTTCTCCATCGTGCACGGCCGGCCCAAGGTGACGTGGAAGTTCGCGGCCACCCTGGATGGTCGCTCGGCAGCGGCTGACGGCAGCAGTCGATGGATCACCGGGCCCCTGGCGCGGGCCGATGTCCACCAGCTGCGGGCCCGATGCGACGCGATCCTGGTCGGCACCGGCACCGTGATCGCCGACGACCCGGCGCTGACCGTGCGCGGGGCGGACGGAACGGCGCCCGGTCGTCAGCCGCTACGCGTGGTCATGGGGCTGCGGCCGATCCCGGAGTCGGCGCGCGTGCTGGATCTTGAGGCGCCGACGCTCCAGCTGGCGACCCACGACCCGGCCGAGGCACTCAAGACGTTGGACGAACAAGAGATTCACCACGTCTGGCTCGAAGGCGGGCCCACCGTCGCCGCCGCATTCCTTGCTGCCGGTCTCGTGGATGAGGTCATCGCCTACGTCTCTCCGGCACTTCTCGGCTCCGGCGCGCACGCGGTGGGGGACCTCGGCATACAGACCATCGACCAGGCCCTGCGGCTGACGCCTCACGAGGTCACCACGATCGGCCCGGACATCAGGATCCGCGCCAGCATCGGCGCGCCCAACATCGCCACGCCCAACCGAGAAGGACACTGATGTTCACGGGAATTGTCGAAGAGCTCGGCGAGATCGTCGCCATCGAGCACGGTGCCGAGTCGGCGGTGGTCAGGGTGCGCGGCCCGCTGGTGACCAGCGACGCCATACGTGGTGCGTCGATCGCGGTCAACGGCGTGTGCCTGACCGTCGTCGAGCATGACCTCGAGACCTTCTCCGTCGACGTGATGGGTGAGACGTTGAACCGCAGCAGCCTGGGCAGTCTTCGGGCCGGCGCCTTGGTCAACCTCGAACGCGCGATGGCGGCCAGCACCCGATTCGGCGGCCACATCGTCCAGGGCCACGTCGATGGGACGGCGCGGATCCTGGCGCGCCTGCCCGGCGACCGCTGGGAGGTCGTCCAGTTCACGCTGCCGGCGGAGCTGTCCCGCTACGTCGTCGAAAAGGGCTCGATCACGGTCGACGGTGTGTCGCTGACCGTCTCGGGCGTCACCGACGACACCTTCTCTGTCTCGCTCATCCCCACCACTCTCGAGCTGACCACGTTGGGACACAAGGGCGTTGGCGACGTGGTCAACCTCGAGGTCGACGTGATCGCCAAGTACGTCGAACGACTGCTAACCCATACCACTGAGGCGGAGCCCACTGCATGAGCATCCTCGAGCGTTTGTTCGACGCCCAGCTGAGCATCTTCGGCCAGCAGATCCTGTGGCGCGAGATCGTCGGGAACGCCTTCGGGTTCGCCTCGGCGATCGGCGGGCTCAAACGGCGGATCTGGGCCTGGCCGGTCGGGATCATCGGCAACCTGCTGTTGTTCACCGTCTTCTTCGGAGTGGCGTTCGCGACGCCCCAGCACGACACGCTCTATGGCCAGGCCGGTCGGCAGGTCTTCTTCATCGTCACCAGCGTCTACGGCTGGTGGCGGTGGAGTCAGATCCGCAAGCAGCGCTCGGCCGATGCCCCCGCGATCACCCCGCGCTGGGCGACCGCCACCGAACGCCTGCAGTACCTCGTCGTCTGGGTCGGTGGCGTGGCTCTCGTGCAGTGGGTGTTCGCGCAGATTGGCGCCGGCTTTCCCGCCCCCCGTTGGTACTTCTGGTGCGACGCGTGGATCTTCGTCGGCTCGATGGTCGCGACCTACGCGATGGCCCGGGGCTGGAACGACTTCTGGCTGGCGTGGATCGCGGTTGACCTGGTTGGCGTTCCGCTGCTGATCCACTCGCACTTCTACCCGTCGGCCGTTCTGTTCGCCATCTACGGCGTGCTGGTCGTCTATGGCTTCTTCGTCTGGCTCAAGGCCTCGCGCACCGAGGCGCCCGATCGCGAACCAAGTGAGCTAGCGGCATGAGCACAAGGCTGTCGACGATCGAAGAGGCGTTCGAGGCGCTCAAGGAAGGGTTGCCGGTCCTGGTGACCGACGACGAGGACCGCGAGAACGAGGGCGACGTCATCCTCGCCGCGGCGACGGTGACGAAGGAGTGGATGGCCTGGACCATCCGCTACACCTCCGGCTACATCTGCGCGCCGATGACTGAGGTCTCTGCCGATCGCCTGGACCTGCCGCCGATGGTGGCGGACAACCGTGACCCTCTTCGTACGGCATACACCGTGACCGTGGACGCGGCTGAAGGCGTCACCACCGGAATCAGCGCCTTGGACCGTGCCCACACGATCCGCCTTCTTGCGCAAGAGGGTTCGACGCCGTCGGACTTCATCCGGCCCGGGCACGTGGTCCCGCTGCGTGCCAAGGACGGCGGGGTCCTCGTCCGCGGCGGGCACACCGAGGCGGCCGTGGACCTGTGCCGGCTGGCCGGGCTGGCGCCGGTGGGCGCGATCGCCGAGCTCGTGAATGACGACGGCTCGATGATGCGGCTGCCCGCGGTCCTCGAGCTGGGTGCCCAGCACCAGCTGCCGGTCATCACCATCGCCTCGCTGATCGCCTGGCGTCAGCGCAACGACCGTGTCGAGCGCCTTGCGGAGACCCAGCTACCAACGGAGCACGGGGTATTCCGCGTGGTCGGCTATCACGACCTGCTGACCGGCGACGACCACCTCGCCCTTGTCAGCCCCAAGGGTCTGCAGGGGCGAGCACCGTTGGCACGAATGCATTCTGAGTGCCTCACCGGAGACGTGTTCGGCTCGCAGCGCTGTGACTGTGGCCCGCAGCTGGAGCGCTCCCTCGAGCGGGTCGGCGCGGAGGGCGGCGTCGTGGTCTATCTGCGCGGCCACGAGGGTCGAGGGGTCGGCCTGCTCAGCAAGCTGCAGGCGTATGCGTTGCAGGACACCGGTTTTGACACCGTCGATGCGCAGACCGAGCTGGGCCTGCCGATCGACGCCCGTGAGTACGCAGCAGGCGCAGCAATCCTGGCCGACCTCGGCGTCGCGGCGGTTCGCCTGCTGACGAACAACCCGATGAAGGTCAACGCCATGCGCGAGTACGGCATCGAGGTGGCGGCGGTCGAACGCCTCAGCATGGTGCCGGGGGAACACAACGAGGGATATCTGCGCACCAAGCGAGATCGCATGGGCCACGACCTGATTCTCGACGAACACGACAAGGGAGCATCGGCATGAGGGACGCAGGAGTCGAGGTATGAAAGACGGTTCGCCCGTTCTCCATGTCGACGGCCGTGGTCTGCGCGTCGCCATCGTCGCCGCCTCCTGGCACACGATGGTGATGGACGGGCTGATCAACGGCGCCCGTCGTGGTCTGGCCGATGCGGGCGTCTCATCCGTCGAGCTGGTCCGGGTGCCGGGAGCGTTCGAGCTGCCCGTTGCCTGCTCCCGCTTGGCACCGTCATACGACGCGGTGGTCGCCCTCGGCGTCGTGATCCGCGGGGGGACACCGCATTTCGACTACATCTGCCAAGCAGCCACGATGGGCTTGACCGAAGTCAGCGTCCGGACCGGCGTGCCGGTCGGCTTCGGGGTCCTCACCTGCGACGACGACCAGCAGGCGCTCGACCGCGCCGGGCTCGAGGGCTCCAGCGAGGACAAGGGCCATGAGGCCGCCACTGCCGCGGTGGCGACCGTGCTCACGCTGCGTGAGCTGCGGGTATAGCCGCAGGCAAGAGACGCCTCGCGGTCGAACCAGATGTGGCTGACGGCTCACACTGGCTGCATCGTCCCGTCGTGCAGGAACCGTGCGTGCCATGACAATGCCTCGCCGAGCAGGTGTGGGGTGTGCTTGCCGGATCCGCTGGCCGTGGCCCGGTCGAGGTAGTCCTGCAGCGCCGCCCGGTAGTCGGGGTGCGCGCAGTGGTCGATGATCTGTTGGGCACGCCGGCGCGGCGGCAGGCCGCGCAGGTCGGCCAGACCCTGTTCGGTGACGATCACATGGGTGTCGTGCTCGGTGTGGTCGACGTGGCTGGCCATCGGCACGATGCATGAGATCGTCCCGCCCTTGGCGGTCGACGGAGTAAGGAAGAAGGAGATGAAGGCGTTTCGGGCGAAGTCGCCGGAGCCACCGATCCCATTCACGATGCTCGAGCCCATGAGGTGGGTGGAGTTGACGTTGCCGTATATGTCGGCCTCGATCATGCCGTTCATCGCCAGGCAGCCGAGCCTGCGGATGACTTCTGGGTGGTTGCTGATCTCCTGCGGGCGAAGGATGATCCGGTCGTGGTAGTCCGCGATGTTCTCGCACAGATCGGCCATGCCGGCAGGGCTGAGGGAGAACGCGGTTGCCGAGATCATGCTCAACGTCCCGGAGCGGAGCAGGTCCAGCATGCCGTCCTGGATCACCTCGGTGTAGGCGGTCAGCGGCCTGAACGGCCCCTTGTCCAGACCCATCATTACTGCGTTGGCGATGTTACCGACGCCCGACTGCAGTGGTAGCAGTGTCTCGGGCAGCCGGCCCTTCTTCACCTCGTGGGCCAGGAAGTCCAGGACGTGACCTGCGATCTGGCTCGAATCGGCGTCTGGCGCCTTGAACGGGCTGTTGCGGTCCGGGCTGTGCGTTGGCACGACAGCGATGATCTTCTCAAGGGGGCAGTGCAGGTAGGGCACCCCGATCCTGTCGGCTGGGTCGGTGATCTGAAGCGGCTTGCGATCCGGCGGCAGCGCCGTGCCGTAGTAGATGTCGTGCATGCCCTCCAGCTCGATGGGTTGCGCGGAGTTCACCTCGAGGATCACCTTGTCGGCCTGGTCGATCCACGTCTTGTTGTTACCCACCGAGGAGGACGGGATGAGCTCGCCATCCGCGGTGATCCCGGCCACCTCGATCACGGCGACATCCATGTGCCCGAAGAAGCCTTCCCACACCATCTGCGCCACGTGGGACAGATGCAGATCCATGTAGTCCATCAGCCCCGCGTTGATCTTGGCGCGGCTCACCGGGTCGGACTGGTAGGGCATCCGCAGGTCGACCCCTTCGACCTCCGCCAGCGCACCGTCGAGCTCGGGTGCCGTTGAAGCGCCGGTCCACACGCTGACCGCGAAACGTTCTCCGCGGGCTTTCGCCGCGGTCATGCGATCGACCAGCGCGGCCGGCACTGCCTTCGGATAGCCGGCACCCGTGAACCCGCTCATCCCAACATTCGAACCAGCCGGGATGAACGCGGCGGCTTCTTGCGCCGACATCACCTTGTCGGCCAAGGCCTTGCACCGAACACGCGTCTGGTCTGTCATCCCTGGTACTCCCTGCCTGACTCGACGTCGAATCTTCCTTGGGCTCGCCCCCGACGTTGTATCACGTAGCTGGGAAAGGCGGGACAGGGCGTGAAGAGCATGCCGCGCGATCTAGGCAGTTTGCCCGGGGTGCACCGCGCGATCTAGGCAGTTTGCTCGGCTTTGCAACATGGAGCCCTTGGGGCGGACGCTTCACACGTGGGGGCCATTGGCCCCGTAACCTGACCCTCGTGAAGACCTTCGAGCAGTTGTATGCCGAGCTGGCCGACAAGGCTGCCACGCGCCCGCAGGGGTCGGGCACCGTTGTGGCATTGGATGCCGGGGTCCATGCGATCGGCAAGAAGATCGTCGAGGAGGCAGCCGAGGTGTGGATGGCCGCCGAGTACGAGGGCAAGGAGCGCACAGCCGAGGAGATCAGCCAGCTGCTCTACCACCTGCAGGTGATGATGGTTGCCGCTGACATCTCACTCGACGACGTCTACGCCCATCTCTGACCCGAGCGCCCGTCCTCAACGCAAGGACCCATCACATGTTACGAATTGCCGTGCCCAACAAGGGTTCTCTGTCCGAGCCCGCCGCCGAGATGCTGCGCGAGGCGGGCTATCGGGGTCGTCGCGACCCCAAGGAGCTCGTCCTGACAGATGTCGACCACGACATCGAGTTCTTCTTCCTGCGCCCGCGCGACATCGCGGTCTACGTGGGCTCGGGCACGCTCGACGGCGGCATCACCGGGCGTGACCTCCTGCTGGACTCCGGTGCCGCCGCGATCGAGTCCATGCCCCTGGGTTTTGCCGCCTCGACGTTCCGGTATGCCGCAAGACCCGGCGTCGCCACGAGCGTCAAGGACATTGACGGAAAGCGGGTCGCCACGAGCTACGCGGGGCTGGTGTCTGCCCATCTCGCCGCGAACGGTGTGGTGGCCGACGTAGTTCGGCTTGACGGCGCGGTCGAGACTGCCATCACGCTGGGGGTTGCGGATGTGATCGCGGATGTCGTGGAGACCGGAACCACCCTGCGCCAGCAGGGACTCGAGGTGTTCGGTGACGCGATCCTGCGCAGCGAGGCCGTCCTGATCCAGCGCGAGGACAGCCCCGCCCCGGTCGCCTTCGACATCCTGACCCGTCGTCTGCAGGGCGTGATCACGGCACGCAGCTACGTGATGATGGACTACGACGTGCGGGTCGAGCTCGTGGAGCAGGCCTGCGCCCTCACGCCCGGGCTGGAGTCACCGACCGTCTCGCCGCTGCACGACAAGGGCTATGTCGCGGTGCGTTCGATGGTGCCGAGGAACCGCACGAACCAGGTGATGGACGAGCTCTACGACCTCGGCGCGCGGGCGATCCTGGTCACCGACATCGCGGCCTGCCGGCTCTGATGTCCCGCGCGGCGGGGGCCGGCCGGGGTCAACCCGACCCGTATGCCGTGTTCCGTCCCCGGCGGGGGCGACGGGTCGCCGTCACGATGGCGGTGCTGTCCTTGCTGATCTTCGCGGGTGGCGCGCTCTCATTGCCAGGGACGTCGCTCTTCGGTGGCTGGGGCGTCCTCGACCGGCTCCTCCTGGTCACCTGCGGCGTCGCCGTCTCGGCGCTGCTGTGGCGCTTTGCCTCTATCCGCGCCATCCCTTCGACGCAGGGTCTGGTGATCCGCAACCTGGTCACCACGCGAAAGCTCGAGTGGGCGCAGATCGTCCGCGTGCTGTTCGGAGGCGGTGCGCCGTGGGTGAGTGTGGACCTCGATGACACCGATACCGTTGCCGTCATGGCGATCCAGAAGGCTGATGGCGCCTTTGGCCAGGCCGAGGCGGCGCGCTTGACGGCGCTCGTGCAGGTACACAGCCGGCCACGCTTCACGAGCTGAGGGCTGAGAGCTGAGGGCTGAGAGCCCCTGCCCACAACTCGTTACGGAACCTTGGCCAGGCCTGGCTTCATCTCTGCTGCCAGCGCCACCTGGCCCAGCATCATCACTGACATGAGCAGCCAGATCGCATGGAAGTCGCCGGTGAGATCCCTCAGGGCGCCCGTGACCGTAGGCCCGAGGGACGCGATCGTGTAGCTCACGAAGAAGGTCATGGCGGTCAGCCGCCCACTGCCGGCTGGCGTTTCGGCGTAGTCCACGAGCAGTACCAGTGCGAGTGAGAACGCGGCGCCCTGCCCGAGCCCAAGCACACATACCCACAGCCAGGGAGCAGCGTCGGGTGCCAGCAGAAGGGCGAGCATGCCCGCGAGCCCCAAGCCGGCGGCCGGCATCAGAAGGGCCCGGTGATCGTGGATCTTGTCGGTGAGCACCGGCCCCAGCAGACCCGAGATCAGCTGAGCGCCGCCGAACGCCGACAGCAGGTACCCCGCGGTCGTGGGGTCCCAGCCGCGGGCGACGTACGACGGAGCAATCCAGGCCAGGCTCGAGTAGAACTCCCAGGACTGAATGGCGAGGTATGCCGCGATGAGCCACGCCGTGCGGTGTCGCCAGGGCAGCCCATGACGTGTGGCCGCAATGGGGTTGGCGGCTTTGTACTTCGAGATGTGCAAGGTGACCGGCGCCCAGGCCAGTGCACCGAACGCGGCGAGGACACTCCAGGATGCCAGGGACCCCTGCCACGATCCGAGCTTCGCCGCGAGCGGCACGGACAGTGCCGATGAGGCCGCAGCCCCGCCCATCATGGCCAACATGTAGAGGCCCGTGATCGTCCCGGTGCGTTCGGGCGGGAAGACCGCCTTGACCAGCCGGGGGAGCAGAGTACCGGCCGTGGCAATGCCGAAGCCGGCGATGAGGGTGCCGGCATACAGCGCCCAGAGCTGGTCACCCCACCAGCGCAACAGCACACCTGCGAACACCGCGACCATCGCGATCTGGACCGAGGCGACCGCGCCGATGCGTTCTCCCAGTCGTTGCGCTGCAGGCGCCAGCAGCCCCATGCAGAGCACGGGCAGGGTGGTGACCGCGCCAATCCAGGCGCTGGACAGGTCCAGGTCAGCGGCGATGGTCCTGGCCAGCGGCGGGACACTGGTAATGGCCACTCGCAGGTTCGCCGAGACGGCGACCAGCGAGAGCGCCATGAGCCAAACGGGTGGATAGCTGGCCTCGTCACTCATGGCGTGGTGTTCATGATCAAGTCTGCGCGGTCCCGCGTGCCGTCGGCCGCGAACAGGGCGTCCTCGTGCGCGGCCCAGCGCTGCCAGTAAGCCAGAAATGAGTCACCGTCACGTTCGATGCCTCTCCGGAAGCGGACGTTGCGGTCGGCCTCGAGCCAGATGAGCACCGACTCGAGCTCGGCGGCCGGTCCGGCGCCAGAGCCCACACCCTCCACGAGGAGGAGACTGGTCTCGGGGAGACAGTGCAGCTCGGCATACCGGTGGTGTTCCCAGTCCCATCGCTTGTATGCCGCGCGCTCGCCACGTGCGAGCGGGGTCAGGACCAGGTCGTGCAGGTCGGCAACGGCCCGTTCCAGGCCATCCCAGCCGGGGTACAGGTCGTCCATGTGCAGGATCTGCGCGCTCGGAAGGCGTTCGGCCAGGGTATCGGCGAAGTCCGTCTTGCCTGCGCCGCTGGGCCCGTCGATCGCGACGACTTTCGTGGCGCCGCAACGCGGTTGGGCCCTGCTGATGGCCAGGAGCGCCGCCTCGATCGCCTCGGCCGTGGCTGTGAAGTGCATGTCTGGACTGTAGACAGACCCGGACCGAGTTGTGGGGCTGCTCGGTAGGCTCGCATGGTGAGTGTCGCGATACGGGTTATCCCCTGCCTTGATGTGGACGCCGGCCGCGTGGTCAAGGGGGTCAACTTCGAGAACCTGCGCGATGCCGGTGATCCGGTTGAGCTGGCCAAACGCTACGACGAGCAGGGTGCCGACGAGCTCACGTTCCTCGACGTCACCGCCAGCAGTGGCAACCGCGAGACCACCTTCGATGTGGTGCGCCGGACCGCCGAGCAGGTGTTCATCCCCTTGACCGTGGGCGGGGGCGTGCGCACGGTCGACGACGTGGACCGCCTGCTGCGAGCAGGAGCCGACAAGGTGGGAGTCAACACCGCCGCGATCTCCCGCCCGGACCTGATCGCCGACATTGCGGATCGTTTCGGCTCGCAGGTCCTGGTCCTGTCCGCTGACGTCAGGCGTCGACGAGACGAATCGGGCTCTGCCACGGGCGAGTTCGAGGTCACAACCCACGGTGGCCGTCAGAGGACAGGACTGGACGCGATCGCGTGGTGCGCACGGGCTGCCGAGCTGGGCGCGGGTGAGATCCTGCTCAACTCGATGGATGCCGACGGCACCAAGGACGGGTTCGACCTGCAGCTGATCGAGGCCGTCCGGCGAGAGGTCAGCGTGCCCTTGATCGCCAGCGGTGGCGCGGGCAGCGTCGCCGACTTTGCGCCCGCGGTCGATGCCGGGGCCGACGCCGTGCTTGCCGCCAGCGTCTTCCACTATGGCGAACTCACCATCGGCCAGGTGAAGGAAGCCCTGCGCAACCACGGGCTGCCCGTTCGCTGATTGCGTCTGCGGGCAGACTGCCCGGATCCGCGTGGCGGGGTCAAGAGCCTGATCCGCGGTGGGTCACATGGCGGCGAGGGCTTCCTCGGAACCGGATACGTCGACGCGCGCGACGCTCCGGCGCCCCAACGAGTAGAGCAGCAGCTCGCCCGGCGCGCCCTTGACCACGACGGTGCCGAGACCGGTCATGGCGTGGACCTGCCGTCGGCCATACGGGAGTGCTACCAGCACGACGCCCACCCGTGAGCGGGCGAACTTCAGCCGGGCGGTCTTGGAGACGATGTTCCAGAGCGCCGACTCAAGGTCGGTGGGGAGCTCGCGAGCACTCCAGGCCGGACCCCCGCGGAGCACGTCCTCGTGGTGGACGAAGAGCTCGGCGGTGTTGATCACCTCGTCGATCCGCGCCAGGGAGGCAGGGGACCAGGGCGGGGGACCTGAGCGGACCAGGTCGACCAGGCGCGGCCAGTCCCACTCGGCATACCCGTCCTGCACCTGCTTTGCGCGGCCGGCCAGACCGGGCACCCAGATGCCGGCGGCAACGTCGGGTCGGCGCTCGCGCACGACGAGGTGGGCGGCCAGATCCCGTGTCAGCCATGGTGGGCAGAGGGTCGGGGCGTCAGGACCAACCCTCTCGAAGGTGTCACAGAGGGCCTGACGCTCACTGGGGGCGAACCGAGTCATGGCGACATCCTGACAGCCAAGGCCCCCCTTCGAAGAAGGTGGCCTGGCTGGTGGGTGGCCGGTGGCTGACGCGTGCCTGACGTGCTGCTGGCGACGTCTGTAGCTCGTGAGAGGGTGGATCATCCCCGCACAGCCCCCTGGAGGCAGTCTTGGCCTCGGTGCCGTCACCCACCCGGCCATCACCCACCGTGCCATCACCCACGCTGCGACGCGGCCTGCACGTCGTGGGTCGGGGCATCCGCCAGCAGCCCCGGTGGTTCGCCCTGGCGGTGCTCGGCAGCGCGGTCTATGCCGTCATGACGGTCGCCACCGCGTCGGTTATCGGCAAGGTCGTCCGCGAGATCGTCGGCCCGGCCATCACCGCCCGGAAGATCTCTGCCGGCCAGCTCTGGTACGCCGGGCTCCTGGTGTCTGGCGTCGTCCTGCTCAACGTCATCGGCATCGTCGTTCGCCGGATCGCGGCCGGCATCACGTTCAACAACCTCTGTGCCCTCTATCGGCGTCGGGTCACGAGGCAGTACCTCCGGCTGCCCCTTTCGTGGCACCACCGCCACCCGTCGGGACAGCTGCTGTCCAATGCGAATGCCGACGTCGAGGCCACGTGGCAGGTGTTCAACCCCCTGCCGATGGCGCTAGGCGTCATCATCATGCTCATCGTGGCGACCGTGCAGATGTTCCTCGTCGACCCGGTTCTCGCCGCGATCGGTCTGCTGGTATTTCCCATGCTGTTCGTCGCCAACCTTGCCTTCCAGCGCCGTATGTCGCCGCGCGTGACCATGTCCCAGCAACTCAGGGCCGAGGTCTCCGAAGTCGCACATGAGAGCTTCGAGGCAGCGCTCATCGTCAAGTCGATGGGCCGTGAGGACCAGGAGGCAGCGCGATTCACGCTCGTGACCGACCGGCTCAAGGACGCCAACATCGAGGTCGGGCGCACCCGTGGTCTGTTCGACCCGGCGATCGAGGCGATCCCCACGCTGGGAACGCTCGCGGTCCTTGCGGTGGGGACGGCCAGAGTCGCCAGCGGCCGGCTGACGGCAGCCGAGGTTGTCCAGATCGCCTATCTCTTCTCGCTTCTCTCCTTCCCCGTTCGGGCCCTGGGCTGGGTGCTCGCCGAGCTTCCCCGGACCGTCGTCGGCTGGGACCGTGTCGATGCGGTCCTGCAGGCGAAAGGCGAGATGCGGTATGGCGATCGCGCCCTCGTGCGCCCCGGCGCAAGTCGCGCGCAGACCGACGATGCGTCGTACTCCTACGACGTCAGTCGAGAGGACGGCACCGTCACCAAGACCAGCCCCGCGGTGCGATCGGTCACCCTCGATGTTCCGGCCGGGAGCAGGACCGCGCTGGTCGGTCCCACGGGCTCGGGCAAGTCCACCCTGACGTCCCTGGTATTGCGGCTGATCGACCCCGACTCAGGTGTCGTGCGGCTGGACGGTGTCGACCTGCGTGAGGTCGCGCGCGGCGGTGTGCCCGAGGTCGGCTCGCTCGTCCCGCAGCAGACGTTCCTGTTCGATGACACGGTCCGCGGCAATATCACGCTGGGGGTCGAGGTGACAGACGACCAGGTGTGGGACGCGCTACGCGTTGCCCAGGCTGACGGCTTCGTCGCGGCCTTGCCGCATTCTCTCGACACGCGGGTCGGCGAGCGGGGCGCCAGCCTGTCGGGTGGCCAACGTCAACGAGTTGCCCTGGCGCGAGCCGTGATTCGTAATCCGCAGCTGTTGATTCTGGACGATGCCACCAGCGCCGTTGACCCCAGCGTCGAGCAGGCGATCCTGGCCGGGCTCCGTGAGACCGGCCAGGGGACGACGGTGCTCGTCGTCGCCTACCGGATGGCGACGATCATGCTGGCCGACGAGGTCATCTACATGGAGCACGGCCGGGTTGTCGACCACGGCACCCACGAGCAGCTGCTGGACCGCTGCCACGGATACGCGAGGCTGGTCACCGCCTACGCCCGTGAGGCTGCCGAGCGCGCCGCAGTACAGGCTGACGAGGACCGGCTCGACGCTCAGGGAGTCGAGTCATGAGCGTTGCGACGCGTTCGCAGCCGGACCCGGGCGCCGGCGGCATCGAGTCCAGCCGCCACCTCGGGACATGGGCGACCCTGCGGCGGGGCCTCGAGCTGTCGCCGGAGCTGCGCAAGGGCATCGGCGTCACGGTGGTGCTGGCCCTGATCTCGACCGTGGGCAGGGTCCTCGTGCCGATCGTCGTGCAGCAGACGACCGACCGGGGGATCGTGGCCAAGTCCGGGCCCGACATGGGGCTGGTCCTGCGGCTCGTCCTGCTGGCCGCCTGCGGTGTGGCGCTCACAGCCGTGACGTCGTACTTCGTCAACGTGCGGCTGTTCCGTGCCTCCGAGAGTGGTCTGGCTACCTTGCGGATCACGGCGTTCCGGCACATCCATGACCTCTCGATGCTCACCCAGAACACCGAGCGACGCGGCTCGATGGTCTCGCGGGTGACCAGCGATGTCGACACGATCTCGATGTTCGTGCAGTTCGGCGGACTGATGCTGATCGTCTCCCTGGGCCAGCTGACGCTGGCGACGGTGCTGATGGTGATCTACAGCCCGTTGCTGGCGGCCGTCGTCTGGATCTGTTTCGTGCCCCTGTTCCTCCTGATCCGCCGGTTCCAGGGCATCGTGGGACAGGCGTTCACCGACGTACGTGAGCGGGTCGGCGAGCTGCTCGGAGCGGTGTCGGAGTCCGTCGTCGGCGCGGCCACCATCCGCGCATACGGGGTCGAGGACCGCACCGCATCGCGGATCGACGCCGCCATCGAGAACCACCGCCGAGCCGCGGTGTCGGCGCAGATCAAGGCCGTGTCCGCCTTCACGTCGGGCCAGCTCGTCTCGGGTCTGACGACGGCGGTCATCATCGTGGTCGGCACCGTCCTGGCAGTTCACGGGCAGCTGAGCCTGGGCGGGCTGCTGGCCTTCCTGTTCCTGGTGCAGCTGTTCACCCAACCGGTGCAGACCGCCACCGAGATCCTCAACGAGATGCAGAACGCGGTCGCGGGCTGGCGCCGGGTGATCGCCGTGATCGACACGCCCGCCGACGTGGCCGATCCCGCCGAGGAGGGGCAGACCCTGCCGCGTGGTCCGATCACCGTGGTCTTCGAGGGTGTCGGGTTCACCTACCCGGGCGGCGAGCCGGTGCTGCACGAGATCGACCTCCAGATCGCGCCTCGGTCGCGCATCGCCATCGTGGGGGCGACCGGGTCGGGCAAGTCGACGCTGGCCAAGCTGCTCACCCGTCTGATGGACCCGACGCTGGGCAGCGTGCGGATCGATGGCGTCGACCTGCGCGATGTGCGGTTCTCCTCGTTGCGAAGCCGCGTGGTGCTGGTGCCGCAGGAGGGTTTCCTGTTCGATGCCTCGTTGCTCGACAACATCCGTTTCGGCAAGCCGGTCGCCACAGATGACAACGTGCGACTGGCCCTGACCGAGCTCGGCCTGGACACCTGGCTGGATGGGCTCCCGCAGGGCCTCGCGACCCAGGTCGGTCAACGGGGCGAGTCACTCTCCGCCGGCGAGCGGCAGCTGGTTGCGCTGACCCGCGCCTATCTGGCCGACCCGGACCTGCTGGTTCTGGACGAGGCCACCTCGGCGGTCGACCCGGCCACCGAGGTTCGGGTCCAGCGAGCCCTGGACAGCCTGACCCGCGGACGCACCTCGATCGCCATCGCCCACCGGCTCTCGACCGCTGAGGCGGCCGATGAGGTCATCGTCGTGGACAAGGGCCGGATCGTCGAGCGCGGACCACACCTTGAGCTGGAAGGGGCGGGGGGCGTCTACTCAGCGTTACACGCGTCGTGGGTGGCCCAGCAGCACGGGTCGTGAGCGGGCGCCCAAACGGCTGAGTGCTCAGCCGGCCTCGACGATCGCGACGCCGAACAGGACGGCGCCCAGGGCCCCCACCAGGCCGACGGTGCCCCAGATGCCTTTGAGCGTAGGGTTCTTGGCGAAGGTGTGCAGCGCGGCACCCACTCCGGAGAGCAGCACGAGCACCATCTTGGCCATCAGGGTGGCCTGGTAGGCATCGCCCTTCTGGTCGCTGACCACCATGTTCCAGATGCCCGTCACCACGAGCACACCGAACGCAGGCCACGCCACCCAGGCAAAGGCGCGGGCCGCGGCCGGGACCGCCTCAGGAGCCGCCCGGCGCAGCGGCCCCATGAGCGCGGCCAGGACGATCTGGCCGCCGACCCAGATGGTCGCTGCGAGTATGTGCAGGGTCACTCGGATGACGTCGACGTCGATGCTCAGCATTGATTCATCCAACACCAACGGATCTGGTGCGTTCGTGCCGGTGGTGGCACGGCAGAATGTCCAACGTGTCCCCGACCTCCTCCCAGTCCTCTTCGCAGTCCTCCCTCGCCGCCGATATCGCCGCGCGTCTGAAGCGCGACGTCGGCGGCCTTGTCTGTGCCGTGGTGCAGCAGCACGACAGCGGCGAGGTGCTCATGGTCGGCTGGATGGATGACGAGGCACTTCACCGCACGCTGACCTCGGGACGGGTGACATTCTGGTCGCGCAGCCGTGGCGAGTACTGGCGCAAGGGCGACACGTCGGGCCACGTGCAGTACGTCAGGACCGTCGCGCTGGACTGCGACGGCGACGCCCTTCTCGTCCGGGTCGACCAGATCGGTGCGGCCTGCCATACCGGCGCGCGTGCCTGCTTCGACGACCACGATCTGGGTGCAGTTCAAGGACATTCCGATGAGTGAGCGACATCCGCATGAGTGAGCCCACCCCCAACCTCGGGTATGGCGCGACGTGGCCTTCGCTGGAGACGTTCACCGGGCTGGCCCGCACCCGTCGGGTCATCCCGGTGGTGCGCCGGCTGCTGGCTGATGCCGAGACGCCGGTGGGCGTCTACCGCAAGCTCGCCAAGAATGCACCGGGCACCTTCCTGCTGGAGTCCGCCGAGCACGGGGGACTGTGGTCGCGCTACTCCATCGTGGGCGCCGCGTGTAGTGCCGTGCTGACCGAGAAGGACGGCATGACCCACTGGATCGGCAACCCGCCGGTCGGGGTCCCCACGAGTGGCAACCCGCTGGAAGCTCTACGCGACACCGTGTCCGCGCTCGCGACCGACCCGATCCCGGGGCTGCCGCCCCTGACCGGTGGCATGGTCGGGGCCATCACCTATGACGCCGTACGTCGCTGGGAGACTGTCCCCGACACGGCGCCGGACGAGCTGCACCTGCCCGAGCTCGCCATGATGCTGGCCACGGATCTCGCGGTCCTGGACCACGCCGACGGCTCCCTGCTGCTGGTCGCCAACGCCGTCAACTACGACGCGACCGACGAGCGGGTCGAGGACGCCTGGACCGACGCGGTCGGCCGGCTCGACCGGATGACCGCCGATCTTGCTGCCGCGGCCCCCAGCACCGTGGCGGTCATCGAGCCGACCAGCCCCGAGGCCTCGAGCAACCGCACACCTGAGCAGTTCCACGCCATGGTCGAGGCCGGCAAGGAAGCCATCCGGGCCGGCGAGGTCTTCCAGGTCGTGCTCTCGCAACGGTTCGCCATGGACTGCCCCGCCGACGCACTCGATGTCTATCGCGTCCTTCGCGCGTCCAACCCCAGTCCTTACATGTATCTCCTGAGACTCCCGGCACCCGACGGCACGGCATACGACGTCGTCGGCTCGAGTCCCGAGGCACTGGTCAAGGTGACCGGCCGGCGGGCGATCACCCACCCGATCGCGGGCTCGCGGCCCCGAGGCGCGACTCCCGAGGCGGATGTCGCCAACGGCGAGGACCTGCTGGCCGATGCCAAGGAACGTTCCGAGCACGTGATGCTCGTCGACCTGTCGCGCAACGACCTGCAGCGGGTCTGTCATGCCGGCACCGTCGATGTGGTGGAGTTCATGACGATCCGGCGATACAGCCACATCATGCATCTGGAGTCCACGGTCGTCGGCGACATCCGGCCCGAGCAGAGTGCCTATGACGTGCTCGCGGCAACGTTCCCGGCGGGCACGCTTTCGGGGGCGCCCAAACCGCGTGCCATGGCCCTGATCGACGAGCTCGAG
>Ga0209745_1000380_pt1 | contig 26556 bp, 28 predicted proteins | sample BarGraNGADG00312_FD_184495 | JGI IMG/M metagenome (GOLD analysis project Ga0209745, IMG submission 184495) | Arctic peat soil microbial communities from Barrow, Alaska - Barrow Graham LP Ref core NGADG0004-312 (SPAdes) (version 2) | ecosystem: Environmental > Terrestrial > Soil > Wetlands > Peat...
TAAATTGGGCATAGGGTTCATTTTCAAATTACCCGAATCTATAACTTTGATTATTAATGCACTGGTCTCGAGGTTGAATTTATTCAGAGCCGCTGTATTCTTTTGTTCCGCAAGAAGACTTGCTCTTCGTATTCCTCCATGATATGTTTTATTAAAAAAACCTAACCCCACAAAATAACCTGTAATATAATATTCTGTATAAAATTCATATAACGCAAAACCTAAAAACGAAGCATTTATAAGAAAGTTGACAGAGCCTTCCACAACTGCCCCACTGTACATCTGTCCCGATCCGGGAATAAATCTTGAGAGATTTTCAGCTTTTTTTGGTGAATGAAACCCCGGAAGATTTCGTTTTCTATATAAATTATCAATCTCGGACTTAAAATTCGCTTTTAATGAATTATCCATTGCAGTGTTTTCAAGAAAATAATTCCAGAGGTTATGAGCCTCATCCCATCTTCTTACTGAGTTTAAGCATATAATATTTAGAGGGATTATACTAATTGTTTTTACTGAATCGGGAAATCTGAATCTTATTTCCCCTATATTCCAGAGTGATTGATCAGGGTCGTTATTCAGATAATTACTCAGGGCCTGCTGATATCGTATCAAAAAGAAGAGAGAATCAGAAACATTAAACATGTTAATTTCGCCCAGCTCTTCAAGGGTTTTAACATTTTCGCCAAGTTCTTTGTAACAGAGTGATTTATAATATTTTAAAAGTGCAATTCTCTTAATATCAGTTTCATAAAAGATAGCCCGCTCGAATTCAATAGAAGCAGTATAGAACTTTTTTTCATGAAAAATTCTGAGCGCGTTTGAGTAATAATCTGCTGCTATAATCCTATTTGTCGAAAGAATTGCGCAAAGGAATATGCAAATTAAAAAGAATCGAGTTCTTAACATTTTCTTTATATTCGGTTTCCATCATATTAACAGTTAAAACTGAACCATAAATGTTTGCTGCATAGGAAAATACAAATGCACTTCCGAAAGCGAGTGTTCTAAAACTTTTGAAACCACTTTCCCGGTAATTTTCCCATGTTACCAATCCTAACCCTGCATTTGCTAAAAAAGCTGAAATTGCTTCTCCCCTTTTTCCGGCATAAAACTTTCCCGACCCTGGAATTATTGAAGAAAGCAGCCCCGCAACTACAGGCGATTTAATCTTATGTTTGTATAAGTCTGCGGAAATTTTCTGAAGATTATCGGCCGATTCTGTAATTTCATAATAGCTCCTGTTTGTTCGTGAAAAATAATCTTCGAATTTCTCTTTCTGACCCATTAGAAGATAAATTCCTGAAAGCTCAAAGTTCTTTACAGAATTGAGTTTTTCACTATTGAATTCCATTTTTGAAAGAGTCTCCAGTGCCTCAGATAAATTTGCATTATAGGTATAATTATAGGCCGCAAAAAAATGTGATTTCAGATAAAAATCAGACCCTGGTTTGACCTTAATAAGGCTTTCGGAGGAAGGAACCAGCCGTTTAAGCGAATAGAGGCTCCACCCTCTCAGATAGTTCAGGCTATCGCTTGAAGAATCTGAATAGCAGTTGGTTGAATCAAGTAAATATATTGCTTCTTCAATATCACCGGCATTTACAAGATGAAAAACAAATTTTAAGTCACAGAGGGTGGTATTCTGAGAGAAGGAAGGCGTCGTAAAAAATAGTAAAAGTATTAAGGTAATATTGCCGCAAAGACGCAAAGGCGCAAAGTTCTTTAAATCAATCATTCAAATATGCTTTTTTGTGTCTTGAAACCGGATCAGGATAACGATTAGTTTTTGGATCTATTTCGGAATGTCTCAGATCTGTTGCGGCAATCCTGTTACACCTGTTAACTCTTTCTATCGACAAAAGCGTCCCTTTTAGTAATCCATATTCCTTAATAGCCTGTTTGCTGAATTCGGAACAGCCAGGTGTAAAAAGGCAATCAGCGGATATATGTTTTGAGAAAACATTCTGGTAAACATATAATGAACTGCCGAGCAAAAGACTAATGGGATTATACTTCTTAATAAAGGAGGTCTCATGTTGGTATATGTACGGACGTATAAAAGGATCGGGATCCGATTTTGAAAGTTGTGTATGAATCAGTTCAATATCTGATTTGACAGATATCTGCTGAGCTGAACAGTGAAATCCAACAGATGTTAACAATATAAAAAGCAGAAAACTATTTACTGATTTTTCCATCATCCGGTATTTTAAAGTTGAAATAGCTATTTTCGGGAAAGTCTTTGGTTCGTACATTTGAAAATACTGACAGTCTTATTGTTGAATCTTCTTTCGTTTCAAAGCTAATCTCTGTAATCCTTAGTGGCATTCTGAAGGTACGAAAATCTGTATAGTTGCTATAGTAGATTTTCTTCATAATTGAACCGTTCAGTGCCTGGTATTCTGCATAAACAGGTAACATATCCTTAAAGACAATTTTAATCTTATTAATCGCTTTTAAGGTAACCGGAGCCTGCCATGTTGTTACCATCAAACCCTCTTCGCTGCTGGTTTTAATAAGTTTAAATCCCTCTTTTGCCAGGCCCAGATCGGTAGTTTTATTATTAACAAAATAATACAAAAGTTCATTTGTAGTTGAATACGACTCATTTTGCTGAACTGTAACCGTATTGGTAGCCGGGAAATAGATTTTCAACTCTCCGGAACGATTTGACATTTTCACGAATTCTGCAGGATAATAGTGGTGAGTAACAACTGCGTCCATCTCTTTATTATAGTAAATGTCGCATTTGAAAATACTTTTTGAACCTTTCATTAATGTCTGGGTTTCCTGAGTTACGCTCACACAATCTTTTGTCTGTGCCACAGATGTTAGCTCAGGCAGAACAATAAATAATACTGCTGCAAAAATCCTATTCATTTGACATGAAAGGTATAGATATAAAACAAGAATTAAGTATCAAAAAATTATTCCGATACTTAATTCTTTAATAATAATTGATTATAGTAATGTCGTCAATTCCACATGAAGAATTTTGGATTGTTGATGTATTTGGAGATGTCTTTATTGTCGATTACTAATACTACAAAGTCAATAATAGGTACAATTCCAAAAATTCCACCACAAGTAATTATGTATCCTATCCCTGTCATCACCTCTGTTCCAAGATAGAATCTGTGAACCCCAAATTCACCTAAGAATAAATCCAGAACTATTGCCACAATAGCGTCCTTACCAGCCGCAGCCGCCAATGGTGCTGAAGAAATTGCGGTAGTTGAAAGATTAGTAAAGGCAGTATTCACTACTTCCGGGGCAGAAGTAAACATAGCGTCAATTTGGTTATCATTAGCTACATAGGAAGAAGCTTTTGCGTTATAACTGCATAACACAGTTACAGCAAGTACCAGAGACAAAAGAATCATTTTTTTCATTTGCGAAATATTAATTGGTTAATAATTGAGTGAAAATTAAATTATTTGGATATTGTTTATGCAAAGTTGATAGGTAATTAAAAGCTTTTGGTTTATCCTTTTCAACATCCAGATAATATTTCATCAGGAAATATGTAGCTATTGTTCTGTTGGGGGAAGAGCCATGTGCAACAATACCCTTAATATCTTCTATTAGTTTCTGTTTATGAAAGGGATCAGGAAGAAATCTATCTGATAAAATACTGTTTTGAAGGAGAGCCAGAAATGATTTGTAAAGGATGAAAAGTTCATAGCTGTCACTACTTGAACTCTTAAGTTTCACAACATCAACTCTTGAGATCTGTTTTTGGATCTTTAAAAACATAAATGGAATGAGATATTGTTTTTTGCTTATTGCATAATATCTCATTCGGTAGGTAGAGAATAATATTTCCGAAAATTTGTTATTATTGGCCTCTTCGAACCGGTTGAGAGTATTCAGAAAATCGGCAAACTGATTTTGATTTCCCCGCTCGAGACTCATCCACCATTTAATCTCAAGATTCAGGGCTTCGCTGATTAATGGATCCTGTGCATTTAATTTTGACAAACGCTCAGAGGCTTTCGCGAAATCATAATTGTAAATATTATCAATAATGGACGTGGTATCCGCAGGAGTGGAATACAATACATAATGGAAAAACAAAAAAAATACAATCAACGAAACCGGCTTACCACCCTTCATAATATTTACAATTCATCACACTAAAGTTCAGTAAGTAGTCAGCTTCACACAGGGAGCTGACAAAAAGTGGAATAAAAATAGCTAATTATCCTGAATTTAAACCCGAATTTCAGTTAATCCACAAAAATTTATGAGTTACCACATGATACACGCTATTTCACAGGGTCGTAAAACTTTCCGGTTTTGGAATCTCTGGGAAAGTTTTTATTACGACCGGGGTTACATCTGGTAAGTCTGTCTATCGCATTTAAATACCCGATAACCGGACCATACTTCTTAATACTCTCAATTGCATAAACAGAACAGGAGGGTGTGAAAACACAGGCATCTATATCCTGAGACGAAACTACCTCCTTGTATACGACGAACAGACCAGAAAAAACAAAACCTATTTCGTTTTTAGTTCCCTTCATCTGATCTTTCCAGTTAATAATTTGAGTTTTCTCAGCGAACAGATTCTCGAATTTCTTTATGTCATCAATTTTTTGCGCCATCCCCTTTACTGACAAAATAATCAACAGGATTACTAATATATTACTCTTCATAGTTGTGTTTTTAAACAAGTCCTCATATGTTGCCTCCCTTAGCCTAATTTTTCTATTTAGTTTTCAGCAAGTGTTTTTACAATTGTTGTATATACGTCATTTCTTTTCGACTGTCTTCTTCTTGCAGCAATTTCTTCAGCTTTACCATAGCCTCCCGTGTAGTATCTCTGATACCACGGAAATATTGCAAAAATGGCATCAACAGGATGATATTTGATGCTGATATTAATTCCTAACGCAATTAATCCCGAAGTCAGCAACAAAGAATTAATTCCTGATTTCAGATCGCCTGAATATGTCTGTCCCAGCCCGGGTATAATCATGCTTAATATCCTTGCCTTTTTGGGTGATGGACTAAATATTTTTTTATTTGAAAACAAATCTGACAGTTCTTTTCTTTTCGAAATATCGATACAGTATCCAAAGTATTGCTCAGCATTTTTATAATCCTCCAGTCCGAAATAGCATGTCGCGAGGTAGAAATTCAGTCTTCTTTGAACCAGTTTTGATGTGTCATTTACTGAGAGTAAATCAATAATGGCAAACTGGTAATTCTTGTTAAGTATCTGACAGTATGCTTTTTTAAAAAGAAGGTCAGTTTTAATGCTATCATTATCTGACTGATTAAATGCTAACCCGAAGTAAGTTTGAGCTGTCTCATAATCCATTTTCAAATAAGATAATTCTGCAATCTGCCTGAACAGATACAGATTATCTTTCCCCTCACTAAAGAAAAGTGCTCTCTGATAAGCATTTATTGACGATGTCAGCTTGCCTGAGAGGAATTGATTATCAGCAAATTTAATTGTCTCTTCGAAATTCTGTGCAGGAAGAGTTTCAAAAGCAACTGCACTAAAAATTATCAGAACGGACAATTTCAAAAGTCTTATTCTTAATTTCATTTTTTCTTAGAAGATTATATCGTCTGGCAGCTTTTGCAGAGCCAAATATATTCCCAATATAAAAACTTGCTGAAAGAGTACCAAAAGCCCATCCATAAGCGCTTTTGATACCATGTTCTTTGAATCCCCTGTAGGATTGCCAGGCGTTGCCTGCAACAAATAATATTGAAAAGATGCCATCGGCCCAGTTCTTTGTGTAGAATTTGCCTGTTCCGGGTATTATAGATGAAAAACCTGCTGCAATAAACGGGCTTTTAAATTTTGTTCTTGCTGCTGATTCAGACAGACTAATTAAATTTTTCGGAAATGATGGATTTCTGACTACAGATGTTTTTACCAGCATGTCAGCCCCCTTATAGTCACCGCTCAGGAGTAAATCGCAGCTTTGGTAGATTACTTTGCTCTCCGGTGATATTGTGTTATTCAGGCTAAGAAAGTCATTAACAACTTTTAATGAATCGGACAACAGTTGAAGTTTAACAAACTCAATAGCCATGGGTTCAGGCATGTTGATACCATAGAATGAATTAATTTGAGTTATGCCTGATCGAAGATCTCCTGTCAGTCTGTAAGATTTTACAAGCCTCAGTTTGAAGATTATATTGCTGCTGTCAAAAAACACTAATCTTTCATACTCTTCAGCCGCTAACTTATATTGCCGGCCTGAGAACAGATACTCAGCATATTTCTTACTATTTTCCATATCATAAAGGTCTTGGGAATAACAGTAAAATGGTAACACCAGCGTCAATAATAAAATGTAAAATTTAGCCTTATGAGAGGAGCTAATTTGATGGTATCTTATAGTCATATTTATATTCGCCGGATAAATCATTTACTTCGATATTGCTGAAATTTGTCAGTTCATACGCTTTCTGCCCATCGATAATACTTTCTTTTACTATTTCCTGTGGAAAAGATAACCCTTTCACCTTTATATAATTTCTAAAGAATTGTCTGCTGATAACTTCTCCTTCAATGTTTTTAAAAACTATTCCATTCAACTGTTGATTCATATTTGAGACAAGAACAGCTCCAAATGTCTTCTTCAGAAGAGTTGGTGGTTCCCAGGTTGAAATTATGTTATCCTCGCTCTTCTCAACTTTCTGTATTTTAAAACTTGATTTTTTCAAGCCATAATCTGCCAGATTTCCATTCAGAACCAGATTGTAAATAGAGAATTCGATCATGGTGGGAACACTTTGTTTCGAGACTACTTTTGAATTAACAATCTTATAAACTACAGTATCTTTCTGCACCCAGATCTCTTTTTCAGGAAAACTCATTTCGTAGTAAATCTGTTTTATATTCTTATCATAATAAACTTTCCCTATTGTTAATTGTTGCTGACCCGATGGCAATTTCAGTTTAATCATGAAGTCAGCTTTTATTCTGAAGAATACCTGCGATTCAGCATTAGAAAATGAGAGTGATAATAATAAAACGGAAAAATATTTTAACATATAATGAGGATTATCTCGTTCTGTATTCTTCAACCTTAACAATCGTAAGGTGAATTAAAACACATATATAAAAGAAAAAAAGAGTATATCAAATAACTCCTGATATACTCTTTTTTATATTATGATCCAGGTTATACTGTGGATACAGCAGCTATTACTACTACGTAATAAACTACCCAAACAAGTACATAAGCACCGGTACCTGTAACACAACCCCACATAGCTTTTTTGGATTCTATCGGATCTTTTTCAGATGCGATATAAACCAATGCCCAACCTACCGGGCCAAGTACGCAACCCCATAAAAATGAAGGAATTCCGGCAACCGGTCCTGCAGCAGCGCCAGGAAGAGAACCCTCTGAAATGAGTTTTAGATTAGAAACAAGAGTTTCATTGTTCAATTTCAAAGTACTGTAAGTCAGATCTGAATTGGCGGTAACCATATCGCCAAGTTGATTCAACTCTGTAAATTGTGACTGAACAGCATTGTAATCGAGCTTAAATAAATCTGCATCATTTGCAAATATCGTAAAACTTGCAAAAAACGCCAGGAAGACGGAGAGTAGGGATTTTTTCATAAGTGTTAGTTTAATAAATAATTAAAAAAATATAAAATAATTAATCAAACAACTTAGGGAACTGGCTAGTAAAATGCGACTTTTGTAAAAAAACTCTTGATGCAAATACTGTAATGCAGTTCATTGAGATAAATGTATTTATTACTAACCTAAATTCCTAATTTTTACTATGCTTTTTTTCATATCTGTAACTATCTGGATACTTTAATGTTAAAGCCTAATTAACATGACAATATATTTTAGCAGTACATTTTTTCCATAAAAAATAATACAAATGAATTGTCTAAAAATTTCATTTTGTAATTTCAAGAAGCAAAAATGGTTATAATTTGAAGTTTTTAAAAACCAATCATAAAAATGTACCCGTGATCCAAAATACGACTTTCAAATTTAACATTTGGTCCAATAAAGCTTAAGAGTAATTGAGTTCTCATAAACCCGACAGATTATCGCTGGATAATTCTATTCAATAACAAATATTCGAGGATTCTGTCTTGCATAAACCGCGCTTTTTCCTAAATTTGATTTTGATTTACAATGAGATAATAATCCGGTTTTTGTAATTTACTCTAAATTATTATGAAAAAAATAATTATCGTAACAATGGCAATGTCAATACTTGCTTCATGTAATGTGCCAATGAAAAATAAAATAGAATACCCTGTAACAAAAAAGGGTGATGTTGTTGATACTTATTTTGGAACAGAAGTTCCCGATCCATATCGCTGGCTCGAAGATGACAAGTCAGAAGAGACGGCTGCCTGGGTTAAGGAGGAGAATAAAGTTACATTTGGATATCTTGAAAAAATCCCATACAGGGGGGAGATAAAGACACGTCTGGAGAAGATGTGGAACTATGAGAAGTTTTCAGCGCCTTCCAGAGAAGGCAATTATTTATACTTTTTCAGGAACAATGGTTTGCAGAATCAGTTTGTTATTTATCGTCAGAAGGAAAATGAAGAACCTGAGATATTTCTCGATCCGAATACATTTTCTGCAGATGGCACTACTTCTTTAGGCGAAATGGAATTTACACGCGATGGCAGCAAAGTTGCCTACTCAATATCTGAAGGTGGTTCCGACTGGCGCAAGGTTATTGTACTGGATGCTGTTAAAAAGGAGATCATCGGTGATACTTTAAAAGATATCAAGTTCAGCGGACTATCGTGGCAGGGTAATGAGGGGTTCTATTATTCGAGCTATGACAAACCAAAGGGGAGCGAACTCTCGGCCATGACAGATCATCACAAGTTATATTTCCACAAGCTTGGCACAAAACAATCTGAGGACAAAGTAGTATTTGGTTCTGATATTGTAAGAAGATATGTAGGAGGAAGTGTAACTGAAGACGGGAGATACCTTTTTGTATCAGCCTCAGTATCAACAACAGGTAATGAGTTATATATAAAGGATCTAAAAAAACAAGACAGTAAATTTATTACTGTTGTCGGGAATTTTGACAACGATAGTTACCCAATAGATAACGATGGTTCAAAGCTCTTCATTGTAACAAACTTAAATGCGCCAAACAAGAAGATTATTACTGTTGATGCCTCAAATCCTTCTGTTGAAAACTGGCTCGACTTCATACCGGAAACAGAGAATGTACTGGACCCTGCTTCTGGTTCCGGATACTTCTTTGCACATTATATGATCGACGCCATTTCAAAGGTAAAACAATATGACAAAAGCGGCGCCCTTGTTCGCGAGATTGCCCTTCCGGGCATAGGTACCGCATCAGGTTTTTCTGGAAAAAAGGAAGATAAGGAAGTTTACTTTTCTTTTACGAATTACATTACCCCGTCCACGATCTATAAATTAGATCCGAAAACCGGTAATTCTGAAGTTTACAAAAAGCCAATAGTAGCCTTTAAAGGAGATGATTACGAATCAGTACAGATATTTTATAATTCTAAGGATGGCACACGCATACCAATGATCATTACCTATAAGAAAGGAACACAGCTAAATGGGAAAAATCCAACTATCTTGTACGGTTACGGCGGTTTCAATATAAGTGAGACTCCGGGATTCGGAATTGCAACAGCACTCTGGCTCGAAATGGGCGGTGTTTATGCAGTTCCAAATATCAGAGGGGGTGGTGAATATGGAGAAAAATGGCACCTTGCCGGTACAAAAATGAATAAACAGAATGTATTCGACGATTTCATTGCTGCCGGCGAATACCTCATTGAAAAAAAATACACATCGTCGGAATTTCTCGCAATAAGAGGAGGATCGAACGGGGGCCTACTTGTGGGAGCTGTGATGACCCAGCGGCCTGACCTGATGAAAGTTGCTCTTCCGGCTGTTGGGGTAATGGATATGCTCCGATACCATACATTCACTGCTGGTGCCGGTTGGGCTTATGACTATGGGACCTCGGCCGACAGTAAAGAAATGTTTGAATACATTTATAAGTATTCTCCGATTCAGAATGTAAAAGAGGGTGTGGAATACCCGGCTACTCTTATTACTACCGGCGATCATGACGATAGAGTTGTTCCGGCACATTCATTCAAATTTGCTGCACAGCTTCAGGCAAAACAGACTGGTGACAACCCTGTACTGATCATGATTGAGACAAAAGCCGGTCATGGTGCAGGAACTCCTGTAAGCAAGACCATTGAACAGTATGCTGATATCTTCGGGTTCACCCTCTATAATATGGGGATTAAGAGTTTGAAGTAAGATATTCAATGAGTTAGAGTTCCCTGAGGTTGATCTGAACCAAACATATTACAGGCCTTATCTTAGTATTGTGATAAATAGCATAATGCTGTTAACTTATTCACAACATTATTGTATTACCTTTGCACCAATTAATAAATTCAGGCTTGCATCCACATCAAGATATTGAAAGATCGTTCTATCATTTTAACTACTTAAGGGATATTAAAGTAAATGGTATTTATTATAATGTATTAACCCGTTATCTAAGCATTTATCCTTTCATTATAAAAGATCATTCGCACGATTTTTATTCGATTCTTTTAGTTACAAAAGGCACCGGTATTATCAGGATAAACAATGATGCATATCAGGTTCAGCCCCAGACAATCTGTCTCATTGCCCCAAACCAGACTCATTCATTCGATGGTCTTAAAGATGTGGAAGGGATAATCTTCTTCTTTTGTCAGGACTTTTATGTGGAGGAATTCAGTTATGTCCGTCTGTTAAATGTCTTTTCGTATACAACCAGGCTCGACAGCATCGATTGCAATCCCTGCGTTGCTTTATCTGATCACGAATATACTCAGGTGATGGCAACAATTGCCTCAATTCATCATGAATATGAATTGTCGACTGCTGCAAACAACTCCGCAATAATCATACGTTCTTTCCTGAATATCATGCTGTTAAAACTTGCAACGTTGTATGAAGAAAAATCCGAGCAGGTAAATAAAAGCGACAGCACTCTGATTCACACTCTTGCACACCTTATAGATTCATACTTCATTCGCGAACAGCATTTAGGATTCTATACTGCTGCATTCAATATCACAGAAAGACAATTAAATGATATCTGCAATAAACATTTTAACTGCGGATTAAAAAAAATATTACAGGAGAGATTGATGCAGGAGGCCAGAAAACTTCTGTTGTCATCAGAACTTTCGGTTGCAGAAATCGCGTACAAGTTGAATTTTGAGGATAATTCCTATTTCAATAAAGTTTTCAAAAATAAGATTGGCCTCACTCCCAGGAGGTTCCGCGAAATGCATAAAAGATTATTACCATAAAACCCCTGAAAAATACCATTTTTGAAAATACTTTGAGCCTAATTTTGCCAAAAAAATCAGGAGATGAAAAAGTATTACTATTTGATTTTGGCGGGATTATGTATTCTGGGAACAAATTCATGCAAAAAGGACTCTCAAACACAGCTGGTTACCAGAAGTGAAACATTATCCCTTGGAGCCGGTTATTCAAACGACATTTATTACAGATTAAGCGATGGTCTTATAACAACAGTTCCCCGATCGAACTGGGATATTGCTTTCAGTGTATCTCCCCGTGAGGCTGCTATTCTTACAAACGGAGCAGCAGGTGTTATTCTTAAGGTTTGTCCTGTCTCTCCAAATTGGACATGGATAACAGCAACAGCAACAGATACAACAGGTTATAATAACTGGGCAACTCTCTACAATTCAGATACTACCTGGCTTGAAGGCGCCTTTAATATGAATGCCACAGGTCATCCAAATTATGGATGGGGAAAATACAATGATATTACCCATAACCTTGCAGGAGTAGCATTGTACATAATTAAAACACGTAATGGTTCTTTTAAAAAGATCTGGATTGAGAGCAAACTATCTGTCGATCAGAAATATAATTTCAGATATGCTGATATTAATGGCTCTAATGAACATATTGTTACAGTGAATTGTGCAGGGAAAAATAAAAATTTTATTTACTATTCTCTCGATACAAATACAGAAGCAGACAGGGAACCTGAAACCAGTATGTGGGATATAGTATTTACAAAATGGATTGATAAAAGTATTAACTACCCGGTAACCGGGGTTCTTCAGAATATTGGAATCGGCGCTCTGAAAAGCACAGATATTGATCCGACCTCTACGAATATGCCTTCTTCCGGGTACTTGTCCTCTATTTCAACAGTTGGCGCTGACTGGAAAACGATAAATATGACCACATACCAATACAGTATTGATGGAACTCATGTCTTCCTGCTGAAAGATCTGAATGCTCAAATATTCCGGATAAAGTTTAAAACTTTTGAAGGTTCTGCCACCGGAAACCTGACATTCGATGTTTCGACAGTAAAATAGTCTGGAGGTAATGATGGTCAGAAAATCTATCTTACTTATTTTTGTTGTTTGCCTGTGGACGACGGAAATATTCTCACAACCTTTTCAGTTAAAACTGATCGATTCAAAAAGTCATACACCTGTATCATTTGCAACAGTACTTTTCACTGATCTGATTACAAAAACAGAATATTTCAAAATCTCCGATGAAAAGGGATTAGTAATAAATCCTTGTAAAAACAGTTCTCAGGTAAAGATTTCTTGCATTGGCTATAATACGGTTTCGGATACAATATCAGCAGCCGGTAATAATGAAATAACCTTACTACCAACTATCTTTTCCCTGAATGAAGTTGTTGTTACCGGAAGTTTTAAACCTCAGAGCGCTGACAAATCTATATATAACATAAAAGTCATCGACCATAGGAAGATCGAAGAAAAAGCATCAAATAACCTCCAGGATATTCTTTCAAACCAGGTAAACATTACGATCACGCAAGACCCACAGCTGGGAAGTAGTCTCAGGATAAAGGGACTGACAGGTAATAACGTAAAAATACTCATCGATGGAGTGCCTGTCATTGGCCGGATGGGCGGGAATATCGACCTCAGTCAGTTAAGTCTTTATAACGTCGATCATGTTGAAATGGTTGAAGGTCCGATGTCGGTCATTTATGGAAGTGATGCGCTTGCAGGGGCAATCAATATAATAACAAAGGAGAACAAAAACTCAAATTTCGGACTAACCACCAATGCATATTATGAAAGTGCCGGAACCTACAACATTGATGGAAGCTTAAACTTAAGAAGAGGCAGACACAGTATCTCAGTATCAGGAGGCAGGAATTTCTTTGGTGGCTTTTCTACGGATACGTTGAGGTCGGAGCTCTGGAAACCAAAAGAGCAGTACAATGGTGACATCTATTATATGTACACACACGACAAGGCAAAAATAAAATACCAGCTTTCTTATATGTCGGAGAGATTGTGGGATAAAGGTAATCTTCTCGAACCCAGATTCTATACTGCTTTCGACAGCTGGTTCTACTCCAAAAGGCTTACCAATCGTCTCGACTACGACAGGAATCTCAATAACGGCTTATCAGTAAAGATGCTGGCTTCGTATTCTGTTTACCAGAGAAAGAAGCTCACATACATTAAGGATCTTTCGACACTCACAGAGGAGCTATCGCCAAATGCGTCCGATCATGACACAACCGATTTTAATGCTTTAGTATACCGCCTGGTACTTGGAAAGGAGAATCCTGATAATAAGCTTAACTATACTCTGGGTGTTGATATCAACTATGAACAGGGAAAGGGGAAACGTATTGCGGGAAATAAGCAGGAGATCGGCGATTATGCAGTTTTTGCCAGCCTTAAATATAGTCCTTTGGAAACCATCAGTCTTCAGCCTGGTTTAAGAATGGCATACAACTCTAGTTTCAACGTTCCACCTGTTCCGTCAATAAACCTGAAGTGGCAGCCATTGGAACGATTTAATCTCAGAGCCTCATATGCCCGTGGGTACAGGGCACCTAACCTTAAGGAGCTCTATATCTATTTTGTGGATGTTAATCATAATATTCAGCCTAATGAAAACCTTAAAGCTGAATATGGTCATAATTTCGATTTAAACGTTTCGTACGACACTGAGAAAAACAATAAAGTACATTATTCAGGTATTGACTTTGGTACATTTTATAATAATATGCATAACATAATTCAGCTGGCTGTTAGAAACAATATTGGAAGCAGTCCTGTATACCAATATATTAATGTTCTTAATTTCAATACATTAGGCTACCAGGCAGCTCTTTCTTATGATTATTACCCATACCTCGAGACAGCCCTGGGATTTGGACAGACCGGTACCTATTTCTCGTTTGATCAGAAAAAACAGAAATTAAGTGACTATAAGTTTACCAGCGATTTAAGCGCTTCAATAGGCTGGTATATTCCGTTACTGAAATTAAAATTATCTGCATATTACAAATACACAGACAAATCGTGGCTTTTCAGTGTAAATGAAAAAAACGAAATAAGCACCGGAAGTATGAGTGCGTATCATAATCTCGATTTGACTCTTCTCAGAAAGTTCTATTCAAACAGACTAATTCTCTCAACCGGTGTAAAGAATATTCTCAACAACACAAATATCAACATTACCGGTAATGTATCGGATGGAGCTCACACCTCGTCGAACGGGGAAAGCCCCGTCAGTTATGGAAGATTGGTCTTCTTAAAAATGTCGTTTACTATATTGAAATAATATGAGGTTTTTAACAATATTGGTTTCTCTTTTGGTTCTCACGGGTTGTTTTCGCGAGGATTTTCCGGTGGTTCCTTCTGCTGTTGAAATAGTTGAAATACCATATTCCATGTACGACTATCAGATTTGGTATAGCCTTCAGAACAATTCAGTTACCTCCTATAACTCATTCACAGACTGGGATCTCGGATTTGAATCGAACGGGCCGGGGCACCATATTATATTAAACAGTTCCAGATTTATGCATGCAGGGAACACCGGATCGACTGATTTTACCGGAATTACAAGTAATGTATGCGACACTATGATTTTTGACGATTCCAGCGGAGATCTTAACAAAACTGCTATAGGCAACTGGGCCGACTTTGCTAATCCCGCCCTTCCGGTATTCCCAAAAAAAGTATATATAATTGATCTGGGCTTAGATAATAATGGCATTCCATACGGACTTAAAAAAGTTGTGTTTGATCATTTTGAGAATAACATTTATTCGATCCGCTTTAGCAATATTGACGGATCGGAAGAACATAATTTTCAAATACCAATTGACAATAAAAGACGGTTTACACTCTTTTCTTTCAGCAACGGGGGCATTACAGTGCCGGTCCAGCCGGAGGATAGTGAATGGGATCTGTGTTTTACCCAATACTCAACAATACTCTTTGATAATAACAATGTCGCAACGCCATATCTGGTAAGGGGAGTATATCTCAACCCTATGGGAACAACTGCCGTATCTGACACAATTAATTCATACTCTGGTACAACTATTAGTGATGTTAGTAATTATACATTCTCCCACGCACAGGACGCAATAGGATATTTATGGAAGGATTACAAGAACGATTCCTATAAGATCAATCCAAAAATATTTTATCTTATTAAAGATCAGAGAGGGGTTTACTACAAGCTTAAGTTTACGGGGTTTTATAGTACTTCCGGAGCACGGGGATATCCGTCGTTTCAGGTTGCAAACCTTTCAAATTCAATCCCGTAGCCTAAGCTGGGGGTTTTAGCTCCTTTCTCCGCCAGCTGGCGGAGAAGGTTGGGAAGGGGGTTAATATCATCGAAAGAAATTTCTGATTTTCATTCCAATTCTGAATAGTGATTCGTTAGATGGAAAGTTTTCGTGCCTGTTTGGAGGAAGGCTAATTATAGCTCTGAATTCCTCGGGTGACCAGTCGAGTTTTTTGGCAACATACTCAAGATCATTCCCAATGTCTGTTTTAGAATAAACATCTTCCTTCATTTCAATCAGTGCTTCATCTCTGGTTATCTGTCCCGAAACTATTAAACTTGATAAATGAGCCCTTCGTTTATCAAAATTGAATTTTACCGGCAGATAATAACTCTGAAAGAACTTTGTAAACCTCGATTCATAATGTTTCCCACCATAATATTGCCATCCCAGATCTGTTTTCAGAGTTTCAATTGCCTCATTCTTATTGTAGTTTATATAATTTAAGGGACTTATAATAATCATCTTCTTTATGAGAGTATAATATATGTATCTCTGAAAGAAATTAACATGAGGATAATCTTTTAATCTTTTTTCACTGTATCTTTTGTGAACAGCTTTCAGATGCCTGTAATCCATAGCCTGAAATCCCCAGGCATTAACATTAATACATTCCGTAGAGAAATTCGCTCCATTCAGAACGTACTTTATATTATTTTCGTCAGCAAATTTATAAAACGCAGCAAAAATGGCATGATCCTGGGGGATATCCTGGTCGGGCAGACTTGCCTTAAAAAATGAACGTTGCAAGTCCTTCATCTCTTCCCAGTTAACAACAAAAGTATGTAATTCAATATTCAATTTTTTTACAATGTTCTCAATATTTTTCACAGCCTGCTCCGAATTCCAGCCACAATCAACATGGACAACCAAAGGATGTAAACCCTTTTTCACTGTGAGATAAGTCAGATAAGAACTATCTACCCCACCACTAATTCCAACAATGCAATCAAATTCCTTTTTCCTTCCTTCATGCCTGATCTTATTAAAAATTCCATCAAGCAATTTTTCTCCGCTATTGTCATTAAACCAGATTTTCCCAGCCGCTTCGAGTGCAGAATTACAATGGTTGCAATTTCCCTCATCATCGAATTCGATATCCGGGTCAGTGGTATCCATTATACACCGTTTGCAAATCTGGTAAGTGTTTGTTTTCATAAAAATCAGTCGAATAATTTTGAAATTTCGGAATATGATGGATATGTAATTAATACGGCACGTCGCTTGCCATGAAAGACAAAAAAGCTTCCTGCAGCTGCAGCTGAAGCTCCCCCATTCTTTACTGCAACTCTGAAATCATCCAATTTTCCGGCTCCGCCACAGGCTATTATCGGTATTCTTACAGATTTTGAAATACTTTTAATTAATTCAACATCATATCCTTCCATGACTCCATCCCTATCTATAGAATTTATCATAATTTCACCAGCCCCTTCATTCTCCATTTCCCTGACGTAATCAACAGCGTTTTTCCCTGTGCTTTGAGTACCACCTTTTATATATACAATGTTCCCTTTAAAAAACTCCTTTTTAACATCTATTGAAACAGCAATAGTTGAACTTCCAAACTGATTAACAGCTTCCTTAACAAATGTTTTTTTTAGGAAAGCCTGCGAATTGATGATTATTTTTTCAGCCCCCGATTTAATAATTTTTTCAATCTGTTGTAAAGAGTTGATTCCTCCGCCGTAAGCGAACGGCATAAAACATTCGCTTGCAAGATTATGAATTAATTCGTAGGGAGGCTCCTTTTTTAATTTAGTTGCATCTATATCCAGAAAAAAGATCTCATCAACCTCCTTCTCATTGAATATCTTAATTGTGTTTATTGGATCTCCAATGTAAACTGAATCTTTAAATTTTGTTGTTTTTACCAATCCATTGTTTCGCAACAATAAACAGGGAATAATTCTCTTTATTTTCATTTCAATAAGAATCAACAAAGTTCTTTAAGAGTTTCATTCCGAATTTATGACTTTTTTCAGGATGAAATTGCACTCCGAGTATATTACCCTTTTCGATAGCCGATGTAAATTCAGATTCATAACTTGTTGAAGTCAGAATGTCACCCTCATCATTCGCCTTAAAATAATAGGAATGTACAAAATAGAAACGTGGTTCAGGGAACATTCCGGAAAATAATTTACTCTCTTTGCGTTGAACAGTAAAATTCCAACCCATATGTGGTATTTTGTATTCCAAAGTGTCTATAAATCTGAAACGGATCGTTTCTGCATCTATCCAGCCCAGGCCCTTAAAGGATCCTTCTTCGCTACCTTTCGAGAGTAGCTGCATACCAAGACAAATACCTAAAACAGGAGTTTTTTCTTCCAGAACTTTCTTATTTAGTATATCGACCAAATCAAGTTCAACAAGGTTTTTCATGCCAGTATCAAAGGCACCTACCCCCGGTAAAATAATTTTCGAAGCAGCAGCAATATCCTTTTTATCAGAAGTGATAATTGATTGCTCTCCAATTTTCTTCAAAATATTTTGAATCGAACCTAAATTTCCTGTTTTATAGTCGATAATAGTTATCATTAATCTTCTTTATCATATGCAAAAATAGCATAAATCACTAAGAACCCATTATCAGGTGTTCAAAGTAAAACTTAATCGTTCTCACCGGCAATCGGGATTAAAGCGATAAAAAACTGCTAGACTTCTTCTTTTGGCTGGCTGGCCTTATTACCTTTTTTCTGAGGATAAGTTCCTGGCAATATAACATTTATAAGTTTCTTACCCCATAAACCGAGCTGAATACCGGTAGCAAGACAGATAAGGCTCAACGCAATTGTTATTATGCCAAAATTCTCATATTGCGAAACAAAAAAGAGTAAAATTGATAACACAATTATTACACTGCTTGCCAAAATTTTCCGTAACAGGAGAGGCGTATTCAGGGTTTTGAAACGAGTCAGACCATCTATAATTCCTGAAATTATTGCAAGTACGAGAGTTACCGGAAAGACAACTACAGAAAATATTAAAACACTTTTCAATACTTCAGGATAGAAATTATTGAAAAGATACGTTATTACCGTTACTAAAGGGATCAAAATTACAAGCGCCTGTGAAAGGTGTATTATAATGGGATGAAGGTCGAAATTCAACAAAATTAATCTGTTGAGGGAAACCCGTTCCCGGTAAGGTTCGAAGACTTTTCTTGGCATTCCGCAAGCAGGACATACATCTCCCAGTTTATCTGATTCAATTACAAATCCGCATGGACGGCAGCGCACAAGTTCTTTCATAATAACAGGGTTTGTTAATTTAAACTCAAATTTATAAATTTAATGGAAAGAATCGGGTTTTAATGTCTATGAAATGGAAGGCAGAAGATCCCGGACGCTAACTTAAATAGTAAGTATAGGTTATTATTTCCCCTTGGTTACATACTTTGTAACCAAAATGAAAAGAGCCCCACCAATATAGTTTTTCAGAGTTTTCATAAAATCGAAATTAATTAGTTAATATTGATTGCTGGCTTTTTAATAACTAAATATTTGCAGGAATGTTGTTTAAAAGCGAATCTTCTTAAATCAAAACTTATGACGGAAATAATCGCTACCCACAAGGAAGAACATTTAAGAAGTTCTGATTTTATTACTGATATCGTAATTGGCATGTCTGATGGTTTAACTGTACCTTTTGCTCTGGCTGCAGGGTTAAGCGGAGCCGTGCAAAGCAATTCGGTGGTAATCACGGCCGGTATTGCTGAAATAGTTGCTGGAAGCATTGCTATGGGACTTGGCGGCTACCTTGCAGGCAAGACAGAACAAGAACATTTTCAGTCTGAGCTTCAAAAGGAATATGCTGAAGTTGAGATCATTCCTGAAAAAGAGAAGGAAGAGATAAGACTTGTTTTTGCACAGTATGGATTAAATGAGCAAACACAGAATATCATTGCTGATGAACTTGCAAAAGACAAGGATAAATGGGTAGATTTTATGATGAAATATGAATTAGGATTGGAGAAACCTGATAAAAACCGCGCCAGGAATAGTGCTGCCACTATTGGGTTATCATATATAGTGGGAGGGCTAATACCGTTGACCGCATATTTTGTTACAAAAACTCCGTATGAAGGGTTAGTAATTTCTGCTATGCTCACAATAATCTGTCTGTTCTTTTTCGGGTATTTTAAGAGCAAGGTAACTGGTCAGGCACCTATAAAAGGAGCTTTAAAAGTAACACTTATCGGCATCACCGCCGCTACTGCAGCCTTTCTTGTTGCAAAGGCTTTTAATAACTTATTTTAAAACAAATCGGCTGATAGAAGATAATTCATCAGGATTCAAGTCCGTCATCAGCCATAATATCAATTGCCGGGTACTTATTAAACTTTACATAAAAATCCTTTACTGAGGCAGGACTATACACAAACTCAGGCATATAATCTTTCGATGCGATAAATGTCCAGAGGTAGGCAACTATGATATAGATCTTTCCTGAATTAAATTTATGAACATCAGCACATATAAAAAATACGCCAATGAAGATGAATATCAGAAAAACGTTAACAGAACTGTAGCTAGAGACACTTCACCTGGCAATCATCGATTTCGTAGATATGGTACTATGATAAAACTGAATGATCTTTGATATGTCTCTCCCATATATCAATGCAAAAAGCTCTTCCTGATTATCGTGAATATGTTTTTGTAGTATGGTCACCTTTTTCCTGCTCAAATTATTAATAAATGCAATATAAATAACTACCAATAGATTCATTACCGTATTCTGAACGAAAAGAAAAGTTTTAAAAAATCAATTTCGTTTTGAAGAACTAAACAAAATCTGGTTTATATTAGTACAAATAAAAAAGCAGATTGTTTCTTTTGGTTACATGGTAACAAAAAGTAATGCTTGACCTTGATTAATAATATATTAGCATAAAAAGGAGGTAATTATGTCATTAAAATGTAAAGTTGGTCTTCATTCATGGGCCGGTTGTATATGCTCAGAATGTGGCAAAATAAGGGATGAAGAACATGAAGTTTCAGCCGACTGCGGAGTTTGCTCAAAATGCGGTCAGACATTTGATGAAGCCGCACATAACTGGTCGAAAGATTGTGACAAATGTGCAAAGTGCGGTAAAACAAGGGAAAATCAACACTCGTGGCTGAGGAATTGTGAAAAATGCTCAAACTGCGGCAAGGTGCGTAGCGATAAACATCTTTTGAAAGATGGTGCCTGCCAGATATGCGGTCATGGGACATTCCATGATGAAAGCGATGGATCAATACATAAAATAATAAAAATAGGTGATCAGATAATTATGGCTGAAAATCTTTCAAAAAAACCTGCAAATGGGAATTTCTGGGCCTACGATGACAAAGAAGGGAATATAATAAAATACGGATATTTATATGATTGGAAGGCGGCAAAAACACTAGCTCCAAGTGGATGGCATTTACCTTCAAAAGCCGAGTGGGAGACATTACACGCCCACCTTGGTGGCGATAGTAAAAAAGTTTATGATCATTTAAAAGCAGGTGGCAGCAGTGACTTTAACAGCATATTCGGTGGAGAAAGATATGCTCGCGGTGCTTTTAATAGTCTGGGTGCAAGTGCTCATTACTGGAGCGATACTTCAGAAGATGAGAAACAAGTTTGGCAATTTAAACTGGGTGCTTACACTGAATCTGCCGGGCTTGAAAAAGTAGATCCTGATTTTGGTTTGAGTGTCAGACTTTTTAAGAACAATAAGTAAATAAGTGTTTTTAATGGATTGATAAATACTTTAGTTTATTTTGTATTTTAATAAACAATTACTCCTGAAAATTTATGAAGACAAATCTTATGAAGATAGCGATTAAAATGATTCTTATATCATTTATTACAATTGAAGTTAGCGGTCAACCTATTGGTTTTAGAGGACCTGCACGAAGCGGAATTTTTAATGAAACCGGACTCTTAAAAGAATGGCCTTCATCTGGTCCTTTACTACTATGGGAAGCCACTGAAATAGGTCTTGGTTATTCCAGTGCTACTGTTACCAGTGATGCAGTTTATATCACTGGAGAAAAAGGACCAAATGATGTTTTGACATCTTTAAGTCAGGATGGGAAGAAAAACTGGGAAGTGATATATGGTTTATCGGCCACTAATGTAAACTCCCCTGAAAGCCGTTGCACCCCGACTTATTCTAATGGAAAGATATTTGTTATAAGCGGAAAGGGCGACCTGGTTTGTGTTACAAAAGAAGGTAAAATTGCCTGGACAGTTAATTATTATCAGAAGTATAATGCAACAGTACAACGGTTTGGTATTTCCGAATCACCATTAGTAGTAGATAACAAAGTAATAGCAACCCCCGGCGGCAACATGGCATCAATGGTAGCCTTCAACGTTGATAACGGAAAAGTAATTTGGGAAACTGCACCTTTGAACGAAGGTACTCAATATACAAACCCCTTGTTAATTACAGACAAAGGAATGAAGATAATTGTAACCCATACTTTAACGTATATAATCGGAGTTAATGCTGCCGATGGTAAAATGTTATGGAAATTCAATTTCGGCTCTGTAAACGATGATCAGAAGGGTGGTAAAAATTACATCCAGACACCTATATACCGCGATGGGTTCGTTTTTGCTGCCAATGGTTACGGCCAGACCTCTGCTAAGATTAAAATAAACTTTGATGGAACCGATCCGACTCTTGTCTGGAAAAATCCGGAGATCAATCCACATGTTGGAGGAATGGTTCTGATAGGAAATTATATTTACAGCTCTACACACGACTCAAACTCAAAAGGCAGATGGATATGTGTCGACTGGACTACCGGTAAGACAATGTGGATCACCGATTGGTATAATAAAGGAGCAATAATATCAGCTGATGGATTGTTGTATATTATTGAGGAGAAAAGTGGTCATGTCGGACTCGTAAGGCCCAACAGCGAAAAATTTGACCTCATAAGCTCTTTTCAGATTACCAAAGGTGAAGGGCCGTATTGGGCTCATCCGGTAATTGACAAAGGGAGACTTTTTGTCAGACATGGTCAATATCTTGCAGTATATTCAGTAAAAGCAAAATAATTACATTTTTAGTTTGGATTGCTGTTTCATTAAATAGAGTTGAAAATTATTATCTGCATTTATGACATATTCTGATTTATATTTAACACAAAATTGCAGAAATACCTAAGAAATATTAGTCTGCAATTCAAAATCTGAATAAAATTTGTTTATTTTGTAGTTATTAACTAAAACGAATAAAAATGAAAAAAATCTTATTGTTATTGTTAGTTGTTTCCCTCAGTTTAACACAACTTAAAGCTCAGGAACCAACATTTTCTAAAGGCGATAAAGTACTTAACCTTGGGTTTGGGCTGGGAAGCACACTGTATTCGGGGTTCTATTATAAAAGCATGATCCCACCTCTTTCGGCTTCTGTTGAAGTTGGTGTTGTTGATAATGTGCTTGAGAAAGGGGTAATTGGAATAGGTGGCTATCTCGGATATTCATCCTATAAATATGAAGTTTCCAATTGGGGATGGAAGTACTCCAATATGATAATTGGAGGCAGGGGCACTTTCCATTATCCTTTGGTTGATAAACTCGATACTTACGCCGGGATTTTACTCGGTTACAACATATCAACTTCAAAGGAATTCGGGACAGTAACTCCAGGGTATTCCTATCATTCTTCAAATGGCGGTGTTGTTTATGCAGCATTTGTTGGTGCACGGTATTATTTCCAGAATAACTTTGGGGTATTGGGTGAATTTGGTTACGGAATTTCTTACCTGACACTCGGTGTTTCTCTAAAATTCTGAAAATCTTATTGATATCTTAAATCAAAAGCCCCGCAAGATCATTCATCTGCGGGGTTTTTGATTAATTCAGTCGCAATAAAACATTTTTCAGGTTGAAACAGATTAATCAAGGAGGTATCTTTATAAAAATTTAAAAGGAAATAATAATTACTATTCAAATTTAAATGGTGAGAGTATTTGCCCCCGGATGTGCCCTTATGCTTTATAAACCTTATTTAGCTGCTAAAGTGCATAATGTCTTAATTGAAGAGTTTGGTAATATTGAATTACTGACCACTTGCTGTAAGCATGACCCCCCCTATACTACTCCAACAGAAGTGATAAATATCTGTCCGGGTTGCGACAAACGATACAGCAATGACTACAAAAATATTTCAACAATCTCTTTATGGGAAATTCTTGCCGACTCTGATTTTTTCTCGTTCCCCGATTATCACGGAAAAAGAATGACAATTCTCGATGCTTGTCCGACACGCGAGAAGGAAAAGGTACATACCGCCATAAGGAAAATCCTTCTTAAAATGAACATTGTAATAACTGAACCAAAGAATACACGTACAAAAAGCACATGTTGCGGTGATAGTTTCTATGGATTAATCCCAACCCCTGAAGTAAAGTTGCAGATGATTAAAAGATCATCAGAGATGCCGTTGTATGATGTGGTTATCTATTGTGTATCATGCATAAAATCAGTTCATATAGGTGCTAAAAGACCTAAATACCTGGTTGATCTGTTGTTTCAGGAGGAAACGGTTCCCAAAACTTTTGAACCTGATGAGTGGCATAATGAACTTAGCGAGTATATTGAGAAGCACTGAACACTTTTTAGACAGCACCCGGACAATAATTATATAACATTTTTCTACAATTATGTAACAGCTTGGGGTTCCTCTGCTTCTAACTTTGGTACTCACTAATAATCAAAAACGTCATTATGAAAAAGAGTCTATTTTTTAGTATCCTAATACTTTTTGTATTAAGTACTACAGCATTTGCAGGCTTAAGCGATCCAAACAATGAATCTGAAAAATCTGCACTGATTAACACAAGAGAAAATAAATTATCAGATGAGGAATTTAACCTGATGACCAGACGTACTGAAACCGACAATCTGGGAAAATCAAATCTGTTAAATAAGGAGAACAGCAATTCAAAGAATGATCTTAAAGCCCCGCAGGTTGTTGTAGTTGAGGGCCGGCAGCATCATCATGGCTATTTTATATACGGTGGTGGCACTCTTCTATTGATTGTATTGCTTGTAATTATTTTAGCTTAAATCTATAATTTAAAACCCCGCAGATCATGGATCATGCGGGGTTTTTCTATTTTATGAGGTCGTTCAGAACCTAAGCCGGACTATCTCTGGTAACGGTAAGGCAATAACATATACCGTCCTTGTTATGCTGTTGTGCATTATATTAAATCCAGAATAATTGATAGATTATCGATTACTTGTTTTGATAAATTGTCTGGCAACTCTCCAATTTTCTTAATTAATCTTTTATTGTCAATAGCTCGTACCTGATCAATCATAACATCGCAATTCTCTTTTAAGTTTGAAGTACCTTTCTTAATATGTACCCGTAGAATTTCAGACTCTTTTTGAGTATTTGTCGTTATGGGACAAATTATTGTGGATGAGTGCGGTAATTTATTTAACAAATTAGTTTGAACAACCAGGACTGGCCTTGTTTTACCTGGTTCAGTACCAATTTGAGGATTTAAGTCCGCAACCCAGATTTCAAATCTTTTAATCTGCATAGTCTATCTCCTCAAATTCGTGAAGTACAGATAAAGATTCGGTTTTTACCAAAGCAGATTCCTTTTTTAACTTATTCTCAAGCATCTTACGTCTCTGAATCTTATTATAATACTCCAAAGCCTCATTGATATATCTGTTTCTGGGTTTTTTAATCTTTGAGAGAATTACCTCTGTCTCTCCAAAGATCGAGTCGTCTATTTTTAAAGATACTGTTTTCATGATTTATATTTATTCCACAAAGGTATATACAATTAGTATATTCTACAAGTATATCGGTATTTTTCTGTGTAAGCATTGCATGCAGCATAACATACATTTAGGTAACTTTGCATTGTTCAAATATTCGCTTCTGCACATTTAACTTTACAAAATGGAAAAAGAGACTTCAAGGGAAGAGACATTAAGTGAAGGAGTATTAGCTGCATCTTTTCACAGTACCGATCAAATGCCGGTACTGTTTCTTGGGCATGGAAGCCCCATGAATGCAATTCAGGAGAATGAATTTGCACAAGGATGGAGGAATATTGTAAAGTCAATACCCAGTCCAGAAGCAATTTTATGTGTGTCAGCTCATTGGGAAACCATGGGAACTTTTGTGACCGGAATGGAAAAACCAAAGACCATTCATGACTTTGGTGGCTTCCCAAAGGAATTGTATGAAGTGCAATATCCGGCCCCGGGAAGCCCTTATCTTGCCAGCGAAACTAAAAATACTATAAAGAAAACGATAGTCGGCCTCGATGAAAAATGGGGACTTGACCATGGTTGCTGGAGTGTAATGAAACATCTTTACCCTGAAGCTGATGTTCCTGTAATCCAGTTAAGTATTGATTATTCTCAATCAGCTCAGTATCATTATGATCTGGCTAAAGAACTTTCTTCCCTTCGTAAAAAGGGAGTTTTAATAATTGGGAGTGGCAATATGGTTCATAATCTCCGGCTTGTTGGATGGGAAAGAATTAACGAACCGGGATTTGGATATGACTGGGCAGTAGAGGCGAGCGAAAAAATGAAAAACTTTATTCTCTCTGACGATCATCACTCACTGATAAATTACAAAAATCAGGGTAAAGTATTCGATCTGGCGATTCCCACTCCTGAGCATTATCTTCCTTTACTTTACTCCTTGGCCCTGAAGGAAAAAGATGATATTGTAACTATATTTAACGATAAAGCTGTAGGCGGTTCGTTGACAATGACATCATTACTAATAAGAAAAACATAGCACCAGTGCAATGAACAGACTAATAATCGTAATACTTTTATTAGCAGGATTAGCTTGTGAAGCACAACCGGTTAAAAAGCCTTTTATTATCGAAACCAAGATACATG
>Ga0209745_1000382_pt1 | contig 26490 bp, 24 predicted proteins | sample BarGraNGADG00312_FD_184495 | JGI IMG/M metagenome (GOLD analysis project Ga0209745, IMG submission 184495) | Arctic peat soil microbial communities from Barrow, Alaska - Barrow Graham LP Ref core NGADG0004-312 (SPAdes) (version 2) | ecosystem: Environmental > Terrestrial > Soil > Wetlands > Peat...
GTTCTTCGCCGTTTCCAATCTGAAGGGGGCCAAATTGAGCGCGGATCTGCAAAAGGATCTCGAGAAATTGCGACCGGACGAAGATCCTGACCAGTAGTGTGCATATGATGGTGCATGAGAATTCGGACTCCAGCTGATATGGGGTATCATTATGAAATTAACTAAGGGAATGAATGCGGCATACCTGATGGCAGCAATAATCTGCGTTATAATCGCATCAATGAGCTGCCCAACTACCGCCACAGACGACTGCACAAACCTCATGAAGCTGATGACAGGTAGCGAAGATGTCCGAATTGATGCTCAGGATCTAGCCTTCTTACTAGTAACTCATGGCTTCGATGCCATGCCAAAAGATAGCTACGCTATCGTGAAGCTCGATAAAAAGATCTACAAGGTGACCCCCAACGGTGTGAAGCCTGGATTGGCGGATATATCGATCTCAGACTGAACACCGAAGAGTTTTCGGGCTGAATTGGCATCGAGAGTCGCCAAGGTGCGAAGATAAAGACAAAGGATCATTGAAACAAGAGCGCACCTCAATTCAGCTTCTGCCTCTTATCACAGGCACATCTTGTTGCGGATACAGATTCGGGAAAACAGGAGGGGAAATGGTTCCCAGAACTGCAAACAGCACTTAGATTTTGTAACGGATATAGACGATTGTGATTAACAGATGTGGAGAGAAATGCCCCCTCTCTTGAGAACTAACAGAGGAGTTATTCGCTTCACAACGGCATCGGATCCGGGCAGTCCTTCACCCCAGGCGGACAGACACACTTTCCGCCATTGCATACTTTCCAGGGCGGGCATCCGTCACAGCATTCCGTAACGCTGATGCACCGTTCATTGCATTCCTTTGTGCCTGCCGGGCAAACACATTTACCGTTAATGCATGCTTTGCCGTTAATGCAGCCGCCGCAAGGAACAACCGTTACGCATTGACCACTGCAGTCAGTGGTGCCGCCGGGGCATTGACACCGACCATTGCTGCACACTTTGCCGCCGGAACAATTCACGCAGGTTACGGTTTGGTCGGGGCAATTCCCGGTGCATTTTGCTTTTCCCACCGGATGGATGGTTTCATCCTTGCCTCTGAAGTCGTTGGGGTTTCCGGGGCGGGCCTCTATCCATCCTGTGAAGACCCTTCCGCTCGCGGCACCGTCTGGCCAATAATTTGAGCGATTGTCTCCGTCGGCGAACCAAATTTGACCGTTTCCCCATGCCGAATCCCCGGACCAGGAGATACTGGAGTTGTTGAAGAATCTGGCATCAACGATTGAGATCTTGCCATACTCGACCGCTTTTCCCCAGACGACGGAGAGAGTGTCTGATGAGATCCATTTTCCTGCAGGGCCGATCTCCTTCATGCTTGTATTATAAACGCCATCCCAATTCGGTCCATAATTGGATGATGCATTACTATTATCAGCAACGGCTCCACTAGAGACAGAGACAGCAAGTACGACCGATATTGATGCGTAAATCAAGGCTAACAGTTCTTTCAGCAGGAACCCTCCCGGTTATATTCCGCTATCGCTTTATTTTTATAAGAGGATAAATCTTGCGGTCTTACTACGCATTATTTTACTGTGCATTTATCGGAAGTGGTCTTATCCTGCACGCGCTTGGGAGACGGATTCCATTGTCGAATATGATTCAAAAGTCTCTACCAGGAACATCGAGGATATTGGGATGATCTGCACCATCCGGCTCAAAATTCTTTATCCATTTTGGCCCGGGACAATCATTGTCAATCGGGCTCTGGTCTACGCAAGGTTTATTTCCTTTAACCAGTACCCAGAAATCAGCAATTATGAGGAATGCTATGCGACTTTCCATGGATTTAGAGCTGCAGGATATTCCCGGACAGCTTCTTCTGGCGATGCAACCCTTGAGTGATAACAAGGCCAACATCATCAGCGTGGTTCACCACAGGGACCGCAAGACTCCCCGGGGCATGATCCCGGTTCGCTTCGTCGTGGAGATGGACCGCACCAGGATCGAGACCGTCCAGGCCCGGCTTAAGGAGAGCGGCATCTCAGTTGTGCGGGCGGGCGAGGACCGCTTCATCGAAGCAGTATCTGTTGTGCTGGTGGGCCATGTGCTTGACAGCGACCTGGGAGACACCATAAACCGGATCGATACCACCGGTTTTGCCGAGGTCATGGACCTCTCCCTGACCATGCCGGGTGTGAATGAGCCCACCTCTGCCTACCTCAAGATTCGCGCCACCGGCAAGGCAGAGATACAGAAGGCCTTGACCATCTTGCGAAGCGTTGGAAAAGAGAAGAAGCTGCTCGTGATTGAGCCTATCGAGACTGAGGCGGTATGAGAGATGTTAAGGTTTCCCTGGTGGGTTACGGAATAGTCGGCCACGGCGTGGTCGATGTCCTGAACCGCAAGAAAAAGGTGCTCCGGGATATGGGATTGAACCTGAAGCTGATAAGCGTCACCGATCACACCGGCACCGTGGTCTCTGAAGATGGGGTGGATGCGGACAAGATCCTGGGCGAGCGGACCCTCGCCAATGTGGCCACCTCCAGCATGAAGGGCAAAGAGACCATCTCCGCCATTGATTCAGACCTGATGATAGAGGTCACGCCGACAAACATCGTGCACGGCCAACCTGGCCTCGGGCACATGGAAGCTGCCCTCTCCAGCGGCAAGCATGTCGTGACCTCAAATAAAGGGCCTCTGGTCGTCTCCTACGCCAGCCTCAAAAAGCTGGCTGAGGACAATGGAGTGATGCTGAAGTTCGAGGCCACCGTGGGCGGCACTATGCCTTTGATAAGCCTGGTGGAACGCACACTGGTGGGAAATACCATTCTTGGAATTCGCGGCATCTTCAACGGCACCTGCAACTACATCCTCACTCGAATGACTGAGGAGGGAATACCCTACACTCACGCCCTGAGCGAGGCCCAGGACCTGGGGATCGCTGAGGCCGATCCCAGCTATGACGTGGAAGGAGTAGACACCGCAGGGAAAGTCGTAATCCTTGCCAATTCGCTCTTCGACATGAATGTCAAATATAGCGACGTGGATGTCACCGGCATCACCGGAGTCACACCCGAGGCACTGGCCCTGGCCAAGAAGCGGGGTTATGCCATAAAGCTCATTGGAGATGTGCCGGCTCTGACCGTCAGGCCCACTCTGGTGCCGCTGGACAGCCCCATATGCGTGGCAGGGACCCTGAACTCCGCCGCCATCTATACCGATCTATCGGGAACTATCACGGTATCGGGTCTTGGCGCCGGCTCCATCGAGACGGCTTCGGCCATTCTCACGGATATCGTCAGCATCTACAGGACAAAGCGCATCGATACCATATTCTAGACCGAAGCATGACCAGCTTTCAACGCTTTGCAGAGCTCTGCCAGAAGGTGGAAGGAGTGTCCGGCTCCCTGGAGAAGATCGACCTAGTCGCAGCATTCCTGGCAGACCTTGATGAGAGTGAGCTGTCAATCGCTTCCAGCTTTATCATGGGCACCCTCTTCTCGCCCAGTCTTGACCTGGTTATAGGAGTTGGGCCCAGCATCCTCTATGAGGCACTGGCCAGAGCCTGCGGCTGCTCAATGGAGCAGATCTCGGATATGCTGCGTGCCACCGGCGACCCAGGTCTAGTCGCCGCTGCCGTCATGGAGAAGAGAAAACCTATCGGCTTTGCCGCGTTCCTGGGTGAGGAATCGCTCTCCATTACGGATGTTTATCAGAGGTTCCTGGAAGTTGCCAGGGCATCCGGCAAAAGAAGCCAGGGTGCCAAAGTCAAGAACCTACAGTTCCTATTCAGCCAGGCCACCTCTCTGGAGGCCCAGTACATTGCCCGCCTGGCCATAGAGGATATGAGGATTGGCATGGGTGTGGGAGGAGTGCGAGATGCCCTTGCTAAGGCCTTTGCCAGAAATGTAGACGATGTGGAAAGAGCCTTCAACCTCACCAATGATATGGGTCTGGTAGCTGTGAGCGCCCGGGCTGGCACGCTCTCGGATTTGAGCGTGATGATCAACCATCCCATCAAGATGATGCTGGCCCAGCTTGGCGAGAGCATTCCCGCTGCTATGCAGGAGATAGGCCTCGTGGCTCTGGAATGGAAGTATGACGGCGCGCGCGTGCAGATCCACAAAGACGGTGAGAAGGTGCGCATCTTCTCCCGCCGCCTGGAGGATGTAACCGCCTCACTACCGGAGATCGTGCAGACTGCGAAACGGATCAGGGCGGACAGCGCCATACTGGATGGTGAAGCCGTGGCCATCGGCAAAGACGGCAGGCCCATGGCCTTCCAGGAGATCTTGAAGCGGTTTCGCCGGAAATATAACGTGGAAAAGCTCGCTCTCCAGATTCCTCTGCACCTTTTCTTGTTTGATCTGATCTACCTGGATGGCAAGAGCGTGGTGGATCTGCCCTTGACCGAACGAAGAAAGCTTTTGGAAAGGATTGCAAGTTTCGATCCCTCCATCCTTGCCGATCAGATTCAATCCGATAGCCCGGAGTTGGCAGAAAAGATCTACAGGCAGGCTTTGGATGCCGGACATGAGGGGCTGATTCTCAAGAATCCAACGTCTGTGTACGCTCCGGGAAAGAGAGGTAAGAACTGGCTGAAGATCAAGCCGGTAATGGAGACACTTGATCTGGTGGTAATAGGCGCAAAATGGGGCGAGGGCCGCAGAGCCAGCTTCCTGGGGTCCTACCGGCTGGGCTGCCTGGACCAATTGACAGGGAAGCTGCTGGACATAGGCTGGGTGGCCACAGGACTGACTGACGAAGCCCTGGCGGACCTGACAGAGACGTTCCGGGAACTCATTCTGCTGCAGAAGGGCATGGAAGTGGAGCTGAAGCCTGCTGTGATCTTTGAGGTGGCCTACGAGGAGATCCAAAAGAGCCAGACTTACTCTTCCGGATACGCATTGCGTTTTCCAAGATTGGTTACCGTGAGAGACGACAAGTCTCTGGAGGAGGCAGACACTCTGGAGAGGGTAGTCTCCATCTACCGGGTGCAGAGGGGCAGGAACGACTCTGCCGGATCAAGGTTGAAGTAAGGATTGGATCAAGATTTATCAGGGTTTATCAAAAAATATCAAGAATTACTACTATGCAAGAATAACTTTTGGTGACGGAGGTCTTAAAGGTGATAATCAAGCGGCTGGAAGATCTGAAAGACGAGGATCTGCGGGCCCTTCTCTCACGAGATGTGGGATTGCAGGATGTCCTTACCGCAGTAAATGATATTATTGTGGATGTCGGATCGAAGGGAGATGAGGCACTTTTTATGTATACTGAAAAGTTCGAGGGTGCCCGGATCGACGACCTGCGTGTGAGCCAGGAAGAGATAGATGCGTCTTACGATTTAGTAGAAGAAAGGCTTCTCGAAGCTCTGACCGAGGCTGCGGATAACATTTACCATTTCCATAGCCAACAAAAAGAGCACGGATTCTGGATGAACGAGGTCTCTCCTGGAGTCTCTGTGGGCCAGAAGGTAGTGCCCTTAGATTCCATTGGTGCCTATGTGCCGGGCGGAAGGGCTGCATATCCGAGTTCTGCTCTGATGAATGTAATACCTGCCAAGGTGGCGGAAGTTCCAAGGATTGTTGTATGCACGCCCCCTAAAAAGGATGGTTCGATTACACCCTTGACGCTCGTCGCCGCGGATATGGCCGGGGCGGATGAGATCTATAAACTCGGAGGCGCTCAGGCTATAGCTGCCATGGCTTTCGGCACAGAGACGATAGAGCGAGTCGATAAGATTGTGGGGCCGGGAAATGTTTACGTAACTGCAGCCAAGATGCTCATGAGGGGCACAGTGGAGATCGACTTCCCTGCAGGCCCTAGCGAGGTTCTGATCATAGCCGACCGGACTGCAGACCCCGGAGTCTTAGCTGCAGACATGATCGCCCAGGGCGAGCATGATCCCAAATCCATCTCCGTCCTGGTATCTCTGGATGATCTTCTGGCGAGCGCTGTCGCTGAGGAGCTGCAGATTCAGGCACCAACCGCAGCTCGCAGCGAGATCGTAAAAGAGAGCCTGAATCATAGCGCAATTCTAGTAGCCAACGACGTTGATGAGGCAGTGGACTTCTCCAACGCCTTTGCACCGGAGCATCTGGAAATCATCACCAGTGATCCCATAGGTGTGTTGAGATCCATCCGCCACGCCGGGAGCGTATTCCTGGGAAAGTACACGCCCGTAGCGGCAGGCGACTATGCCAGCGGCACCAATCACGTGCTCCCCACCTCCGGACATGCCCGGGTGTTCTCAGGGCTGAACGTGGACCACTTCACGAAGAAGATCACTGTGCAGATGATCACCGATGACGGACTGCTGGGCCTGGAGGACACCATAACCACTCTGGCAGAGGCGGAAGGGTTGACGGCCCACGCGGAATCGGTGAGAAGAAGGCTGGAGCCGAAGGTTTGAGTTGGCGCCTTCTCTTCTCTTTTCTGGATAATTATTTACATTCAAAAGGCCATTTCTTTTTTATATGGCCACCTGTGGCTGCGGAGTGGATCTGGGCAGCACGGAAGAGGTCTTTGCCAAGAATTACAGATGCCAGGAATGCAGCATGCTCTTTCGGGGCTTCGGCTACAAGCTGCCCTGCCCACGCTGCAAATCTACGAATACCAAGATTGCTAAGTGATCAACTCCGAAATGGTACAAAATGTCCGAGCATCTGCTGGAGATGGCCAAGGCCCTCGTCAGGGTCAAAGATGGAAAGATAGAGGTGCTGACCGAGCCCGGGATTCGCTGCTGCCCGTTACGGCGGGATCTCTACGGCATCCAGGATGAGAGCCGGGAGACAGTGCAGCGAGTTTTGCAGAGCCATATGAAAGAGCTCGGTATGTACGGCCCGGACAGGGTTTTGGAGCTGCAAGAGGAATCGGTGAGCTTCGGCGCCTCAGAGATCCTGGCGGATGCGATGAGGGAGGGGCTGGTTGATGCCGCTGTGGTCGTCTGCGAGGGCGCAGGCACTGTGGTGGCCACAAGGAAGGAGGTCTTGCAGGCGATTGGAGCCCATATGACGGGCCTTGTCAAGACAGAACCGATAAAAGAGATCCAGGAAGGACTTGCTGAGAAGGGCTGCACTTTGCTGGACCGGCAAGGCACCCTGGATCAGGTTCGGGGATTTTAGAAGGCAGCGTCGTTAGGGTTCAAGAAGATCGCCGTGACTGTGGCCGGGTCAAGGGCAGTCGATGCCGAAGCTCTGCGCAAGCGGGACTCTGAGCTGGGAACTCATACCATCATTCTGGCGGTTCATACTACCGGCATAAGCGAGAGCGATGCCCTGGCACTGGCCGAGAGCTGCGACCTCGTCTGGTCCTGCGCCTCACGCGCTGTCCGCGAGGTGGTGGGTAAGAGAGCAAAGATGCAGATCGGCATCTCCATTCCCGTCTTCGCCCTCACCCAGGAGGGAAAGCGGCTGATCTTGAACCGGGCGCAACACTATTCAGGGCCGCTGGTCCTGCACCGGGCGGGGCTGCCGCTGGCACCGGAGGGCAAGCAACCGGAGCCTCTGATATGAGAAGAACTGGTTCCATCAAGAGGAATAAATAATGAACAAGCAATTGTTAAGAGATTCGTTAGGCTGGGGACTGGCCCTTTGGTTCATTGGCTATGTTCTGGGCATTATTCTCATCTTTCTGCTTCCCGCACGACTGATTGGCTGGGCTATTATGCCGATTGGCTTATTAATTACATTTTGGGTATTATTAAAAAAAGTGAAAGATGATAGTCTCCAGTATTATTTAATTTTAGCTATTGTTTGGACGGCAATTGCTGTTGTTTTTGATTATCTATTTATTGTGGAAACATTTAAGCCAGCAGACGGATACTACAAATTGGATGTATATTTATACTACGCAATAACTTTTGTCAGTCCGCTTATTGCTGTTTGGTGGAAAAAACGAAATATTCATCGGATTGAGTCGCTTGATAAGGAGTGATAAAAAGACATCCAGGTAGACTCTCATGGAACTTAATCAGGCATATCCAGGAGAGCCTTGAGGTGATCTTTGCAGGCCTTCCATTGCAGAGCCTCTTCTTCGCTGGTCACTACCCGCACTATGATGCCATTGCCATCGATCACGCCTCCGTGGAGCATGTGTCTGGCCGTCTCGCGGGTGTACCTTTTTCCGAGAACGCTCTGGGGATCGGATTCAGTTATCATATTCGTACCTGTTCTAACGCAATTAGGATTCAGCGGCATAAATACCTTATTGAGACAGTTTTAATTTGGCGGTTAAAGCTCGCCCCGACGGGGCCGCTCCAGCACAGCCGGCGGCAGCCCCGGCGAGGCGGCGATCTTTGGCCTGGTGGCGCTTGAGGGCGTCGGTCATGGGCGTAATTGCCGCTGCTCCTCGGTCGGAGCCCCGTCCATCAACCATTGGATTGGTATCTCGTCTTCATTAACAGGATTTACCCACAAAATATCCCCGAGCTCACCGACTCGGTTTGAAACTGCAGAAAAAAACTTCCTGGCAGTGTCATCCAGAGAAATGACACGATTGTCTGTTATTCTTGCTGCCTCGATGAGACGAATATCCTTCTCCATAGCAACAAGAGCCCTTTCTGTTTGACTTGCTCGTTCAATCTTCAAGCAAAATGCTGCATCATGATCTACGTCCGGCCGGTCTACTCTTCTTTTGGCATTCATGCTCCTTCGCCAGCGGCGAGCAAAAGGATGAGAATGTGTATCCCATTCAGCTCCGATCTCGCGCGTCATCACCAGGCGATGGTATGTTTCTTCAATCATGACCCTTAAGAAGGCCTGGCACCGTTCTCCCCGTTGACCTTTCTCGCCTGTAGATGTAGCAACCGAGGCATCAATAACTAAACGCTTTGATTCTGCGGATGACATAAATCAGACTCCAGTCTTGCTTCAGCGGCATGTATGTAACGAGTATCGGCATCCATCTCTGCCGAGGAGAAATCTTCCGGCCAATCGCCGAAAGCTCCAGCTTTGTCCAAATCAGCGCTGGTGACTTCAGTAACACCGTCCCCGGGCCGCCTCTTGAACCAGTGAAGTTTAACGTTGTCTGAAGAGAGCTTGCCTTCCGCAACAAGAGATTGAATGCCCAAGAGCAGCAAAGAGCTGTGCGTCTCCGCTACTACCTTTACGCCTCGATTAGCGGCATCTGCAAGGATCTGAGCCATTGCCATCTGAGCCTTCGGGTGCAGATGGATTTCAGGCTGCTCGATGTAGACCAGTTGGCCTGGCTCTGCAGTCAACAGGGCAACGATAACGGGAAGGATTTGAGAAATGCCAAATCCCACATCGGCAATGCTCACTAAATCTTTGGAGTTGCCATTTGTTCCGTGAATGAAACGGCCAACCATTACCTCCACACTGACGTCATCAACCTTTTTTGAACTAACTTTCCAGGTTAAGCCCAATTTCTCTAGAGCAGTTCCCAGGTCATTCAGGCGTGTGTCCTCAGTTGCTTGCCAGTGGCTGATTAAACTGGCTGCATAGATCTCAAAGGTTCCTGGAAACATGGGACCCACGGATGTCTTTTTATAATTTCTTTCCGGATTGCCTCGCAGTGCTGGCACATGAATGAGGCTCAGAATGGCATTTGAAAAAGTTCTACTCCAACCGCTTGCTTCACTAAATGGTTCATCAGATTTATAAATTATTTTTACCTCCAAGAAGCACCTATTTCGTTCTATCCTCAACATAATATTTTTAAAACTGTTTAAACAAATTTTGCTCCATGGAGGATAAGCTGCTATAATCTCTTCTTGCTTCATATCAGGCAGGAGAATAGTAATACCCTCTTCATTTCTATAGGAAATCTCAGCAATCTCCATTCCCGCCTGTGGCTTGTTGATAAAGGTCTCGTTGAATGATAATGGGCTTTTCGCTTCTAGCCCCATGCTGAACTTGCCCATGATCTTACCATCCAACTGGGAAAGGAACTGCTCTGCAGAGGTGAAACGTACATTGGGGCCATCAATTAAAAGAGGACCAGGATCATAAGGAGCTTCCAATGTTTGCTTCATCATCAGTATGGGCTGCATAATGCTCGACTTGCCCGAGCTGTTGGCACCTGCTAAGATGGTTAGGGGGCGAATTTCTAGGGAGCACTCATCGGCTATAGACTTGAAGCCTTTTACAGTGATGCGCGTTATTCCTTCGGCCATAACATCCTCGTAATAGTATCACTAAATGTTAGATGTAAACTTTTTCCTCAAAGCTCGCCCCGGAAGCCCTCTCCAGCACAGCAGGCAGGAGCGCGTCCAGCTCGGCGGCGGTCTCCGCCTGGTGGCGCTTGAGGGCGTCGAGTTTGGACTGTAACTCTTTTAGACGGCAGACCACAATTCGTTGTTGATCCAATGATGGAACTGGTATTCTGAAATCTAATAGTTTTGATGTCTCAAGTTTACGTGTGTCGTGGGTTGATTTCTCCACTAATTCTAGAATTTGATTGTTAAATGCCCAAAGAGCCCCGCATAGATATTCGGGCAAAAGATCTTTACCTGGCATTAATGCTTTCATATCTTGGTTAATGGCTGCAGGCACTCTTAAGATCGCCGTGGGAACCATCCTAGCAAGAATCATGCCACGAACTACAATCAGAACTAGGCCGGGATCTAATAATTTGGCGGCTGATTCCTTTGTAGCAACTTCAGAAATATGATCCATCGAGTCGGTTATTTCTTTGATTTTCATATCTTTTGGAGATATCCATGGAATCGTTCCTTCCCAATAGTAGGGATTTGACTTCGATGGAGTGCCGCCTCCTTTGATTGTTACAAGCTTACTGATAGGTTGAAAATTATGATTAGGAAATGAAAACAAAATTTTCATTCCAGATTTTAAAAGGGCATCTGTCTCTACAACAGCCCGCCTTCGCAGCTCACGAGCCTCCTCGATCCAGGCGGCCAGCTCCTCGATGCGTGCTACAATCCTTTGCTGATCTTCTAGTGTTGGAAGAGAGATTTCTACATTGGCAATATCTCGCTCTTTTAGTGAAACATTCGCCGTTCCCTGCATCAAAGGAACAAAGAATTCATTTTTCTTCGCCATGAGAAGTTGATAAAGATACTTGGGATCACAAATACTGGGATCTTTAGGAAGCAATGCAACTAAGAGGTTGGCAAGAGCGAATTTACCTTCTTGGTAATGGACTCTATGTAAAGCTGCATCACCGTGACCAGTTGAAGATATTAGCGGTACGCAGACCGCAGGCCCTTCTAATTGAAATGTATTTGAAGTGCGCCTAAAATCAGCAGTAACAACTAATGGAAACTCTCCCTGTTCCGTTTTGAGGCTAGAATAAGTGCCTTTGACGATTGAACATATATCTCCAATCCGAAAAGATCTATATTTCATGATCATTGATTGGCGTTCCTTCCGCCAGCAGCCCTTTGATCTCGCCCATGATCTCTGCGATCCTTTCTTCCGTTACCAGTATCGATTCCACCAGCGCCTCAGGCGGCAGTTGCTCTAGATCCTTCTTTCCATTGGGATTCTTGATATCCAGATTGTAGTTATTCCTGGCTATCTGCTCCGCCGGAATCTTCCAAGCTCGTTCGCCTTCGGCCCGCTCCTTCCACCAGGCCATGCAGTCGGCAAACTCCTCGAACTGCATGGGCTTGGTCTTGGTGTAGTTCTTCCGGCCCTCGGGCAGGGCCAGCTCATAGTACCAGACCTCTCTGGTCGGCCCGGAGCGGTCGAAGAAGAGCAGGTTGGTGGGAATGCCGGTGTAAGGCGCAAAGACGCCGTTGGGCAGCCTGATAATAGTATGCAGGTTGAAATCCTTCAGCAGCTCCTCCTTAATCCTCGCCGCCACTCCATCCCCGAAGAGCGCCCCGTTGGGCACGACCACGCCCGCGCGCCCGGGCGAGGGAGCGCGCCTGATCTTGCGCATGATGAGCTGCAAAAACAGAAGCGTGGTCTCCGAGGTCTGCTTATCGTCTGGAAAATTTCCCAGGATTCCGCGCTCTTCTTCGCCGCCGAAAGGAGGATTGGTGAGGATTATATCCACTCGCTGGGCGTCGCCTATCTCCCGCAACGGGAAGCGCAGGCTGTTTTCCGGATCGATGTGCGGATAATCCATGCCGTGCAGAAGCAGGTTCATCTGGCAGAGCATATAGGGCAGCGGCTTGGCCTCGCCACCCATGATGTCCATCTGCAGCACATCAAAGTCTTCCACCGTCTTGCACTGCTCATACAGGTGCTTGTAGGACTCCACCAAAAAGCCGCCAGTGCCGCAGGCCGGGTCTAAGACAGTCTCGCCCAGCCTCGGATCTGTCACCGCCACCATGAATCGGATGACCGGCCGGGGAGTGTAAAACTCGCCGGAGTCGCCAGCCGCATCCCTCATCTCCTTGAGCATCGACTCGTAAAGAAGGCTGAGGGTGTGGATCTCCTCCGAGGAGCTGAAGTGGATGGCGTTGATCTTGTTTATCATATCCCGCAGCAGGTAGCCGCTGATCATGCGGTTGACTGTGCCCCGGAAGATGGCGGCAATCACATCCCTCCGGTCGCCTCCGTTCGCACTCTGCAGGCCGCGCAGGTAGGCGAAGAGCCCCTGGCCCTCGCTGCCATCAGGCCGCACTGCCTTATCCTGGCTGATAAAAGCCATTAGAGCATCTCCGGTGATGCCGTCCTCTTTGGCTGCCCAATCCCGCCAGCGGTAAGGGGCCTCTATGGCCGGACGGAATCGCTCGCCCGCTAGAATTGCCTCCTGCTCCCGGATCTGCTCCATGTCGTCTATAAATTTGAGGAACATCACCCAGACCAACATGGGCAGGCGGTCAAGGTCGCCTGATAGGCCCTTATCCTTGCGCATGATGTCCCGGCAGGACTTGACGATGCTGCCTAACTGCTGGGCGGTGGTGAGCTGGGCTTCAGAGGAATTGGATTTCCGAGTTCGGGCCATAGATTACTACTCCTATCATCAAGCAGCGTACAAAAGCACCTGCAACTGATCAACCGCTTCCTTTAACCTTTCCGCTCCGCCAAAGATGCCGATTATCTCACCCACGTTTCCATGCTCAGAAATGGGCGGGACCTTCAGCACCTCCGGCATCTCGAACTGCGCCGTCCCGTGCTCCGAGTACTTCTCCAAGAGCTCTTCCAGGATGGCCTTGGCCTCCGACCCATACTTTCCGAAGAAGTCCGGCTTCTTTCTCTTGAGCTGTTCCGCCCGCTGCCTGCGCGTCTGCATGGGCGTATTGAAGGCCAGATGGCACAAGAGGTCGAAAGAATCGGCCTCCGGCTGCCCGGCCTCGCGGGCCAGGCTCTGGAAATCGATACCGCGCTCCTCCAGGGCGGCGATGATCTCCGCCCTCTGCTCCAGGTCGGCCCACTTGGCCCGCAGGGCTGAAGCAGTTGGGTAGAGCGTCCTCACCTTCTCTGCAGCATAGTCGGTGAACTTGATTATGCGAAGCTGTCGTCCATCCGGGTCCAGCTCCGAGACATAATGCGTGGCGATCTCAAAGTGGCCGCCATCCACATAGTACTTGCGCGGCGCATCCTCGTCCGGCTGCTCATCGCCGCCTTCTTCGCCTTTTCCCTTTCCGCCTCCACGCCCCCGGTGGCTTTCTGTCTCAATCTCGATTCCAATGGGGTCTCCATCAAAAGCCGGATCGGCAAACATTTGCGTGGCGCTGCCAGTGTAATCCAAAATGCTGAAGAAGAATTTGCCATAGTCGTCCCGCACCCTTGTACCCCGGCCGATGATCTGCTTGAACTCGGTCATGGAGCCGATAACTCTGGCCAGAACTATGTTCTTGCAGGTGGGCGCGTCCACGCCCGTGGAGAGCAGCTTGGAGGTCGTCAGGATCACAGGCGTCTTCGTCTCCAGCTCCTGAAACCGGCTTAAATGGCCGATTCCGATATCTCCCTCATCCGACGTCACCCGGCAGACATAATCCGAATCCTGCGCCACCAGATCCGCATTCAGGTTGTTAAGAGCGCGGCGCATCTCATCGGCGTGCTCCTGGTCTACGCAAAAGACGATGGTCTTGGCATAGCGATCGGTATTCCTCATGAACTCCGCCAAATGGCCTGCGATGGCCTCAGTGCGCGCCCGCAGAGCGATGACTCGCTCGAAATCCTTGGTCTGGTACTCGCCGTCCGGAATCTCGTTGCCGAAGCGATCCTTCATGCCCTGCGTCGGCCTCCAGCCCGCAGCATCCACATCCGTGACAATGCGATGCACCCGGTAAGGCGCCAGGAATCCGTCCTCAATTCCCTGCCGCAGGCTGTAGGTGTAAATCGGGTCGCCAAAATAGTCATAGGTATTCCGGTTGTCATCCCGCAGCGGGGTGGCTGTCATTCCCAACTGGTAAGCAGGCTGGAAATACTCCAAAATTTCACGCCAGTTGCTCTCATCCCTGGCGCTGCCCCGGTGGCACTCGTCTACTATTATCAGGTCGAAGAAATCCGGTTGGTACTCCCGGAAGAGGCCCGGACGCCGCTCATCCTTGGCCAGAGACTGGTAGATGGCAAAGTACATCTCCCGGCTCTTGATTGCCTGGCCGTTTTCGATCGTCCAGCGGGCATCTCCAAAGGGCGTAAAGGTCTTGTCCTTGGGATCATCGATGAGTATGTTTCTGTCTGCCAGATAGAGGATGCGTGGCCTTCGCTTCTCGTCCCGCGAGTTCCATCCCGATTCCCATAGCTTCCAGCAGATCTGGAACGCCACAAAGGTCTTGCCCGTGCCTGTTGCCATTGTTAGGAGGATGCGTTTCTTTCCCTGCACAATGGCCTCAATTGACTTGTTGATGGCGATTTCTTGATAGTAGCGAGCAACTTTTCCCGGCGAGTGATAGTAAGGAGCGAGGAGGCGCTCTTTCGTCTGCTCGTCCTCGATTTTGTATGCCTCGCAGTAGCGACTCCACAGCGCGCCGGGCGTTGGAAATGCAGAAAGAAATCGCTCTTTTCCTGTGAAGTAGTCAAACTCCACTATGCCTTCTCCATTGGTGGCATAGGCAAATTTGAGACCTAAAAATTCCGCATACTCCTTGGCCTGCTGCAGTCCATCGCCGGGGTTCTTGTACATTGGCTTGGCTTCGACTACAGCTATCTTGAAATCGCGAGTAAAGCGGAGCAGGTAATCGGCACGCTTCTTTTTTCGGCGTTTGGGCTTATCTCCTACTATTATGATTCGCCCGTCCGTGAAATTCTGCTGCTCTGTAAAAGAGTGGGGCTCATTGTCCCAGCCCGATTGGATAAGCCTGGGCTCTACATATTTTCTGCAGGTATCCGCTTCATTCAACAGGGATTCCACTTTGTTTTTTTGCCCCCCAAGCCCTTGCCCTTTGCCATTTGAAAATCTTCAGGGGAGTGAAGTCGCAACAAGTATTTCAATCTATCACAATTTATAGTACTAGCCTTAAATTTTTTAAAGTTTATTATACTCAATTATTCTTCTCTCCAGGGGTATTGTTACCGGCCCGGCGCAGGGCTATCCAACTGGCTGGCCCGGCCTCTGTCCCAGTATGGCAGGCAGCCGGAGCCTCTGATTTTGTTATCCCTTGGAATCAGGTTCCTGAATAAGTCTCCCTAATCCCCCTGGCATATCGCCAGCGTCTGGGCCTTGATCTGCAGCATCTTCTCCTTGCCCGCCATGATCTCGACCAGCTTCAAGGCAAACTCCAGCGCCGTTCCAGGAGAGCGGCTGGTGACCAGGTTTTTGTCCACTACCACCCGATCTTCAGAAAACTTTGCGCAGGCTTCCACCTGGGCCTTGCCGGAGGGGCTGATTGTAGCCCTGCGACCCTGCAGAACTCCGGCCTTGATGAGCACCGACGGCGCTGCGCAAATCGCCGCCACATACTTTCCTGAGCGATCCATCTCCCGTGCCATTTTTAGGACGCGCTCGTCGTTTCCCAGGTTGACAAAACCGGGAGCGCCGCCTGGCAGGACCAGGCCGTCGAAGTCTTTGCCGTCGATCTTATCCATAGTAGTATCCGGCATCACTCGAACACTATGCGCGCCCTCCACCAGTCCGTCCTTCAGCCCTGCGATCACGACCTCGATATCAGCGCGCCTCAAGATGTCGATAACATTGATGGCCTCGATCTCCTCGAAGCCCTCTGCCAGGGGTACCAGAATTCTCATACTCATATTCACATCATCTTCCTGGCAAATTATTGGTTTTATTGTCTTAAGTCCATTGCTGTTCCGTCTGGCTTTCTGAGAATTTTGGTGAATCCCAATTTCGAATCAAATGAAGACTATGAATCGCAATGATAATCAATATGGACGCCCGTAATTATCGATCCGATCATGATTTGCAAGCGCTGCGGCCAATGCTGCTTTCATCTGGACATCTTCATCATCAATCCCCGGTCAATCCTTCCCGACGGGACCATCAGCTCGGACGACCCGGAGGCCATGATATTCAAACCAGCTCAGCAGATGTGCCCCCATCTTTCCATCGAGAACGGCAGGGCCACGAACACGGCCACCTGCACCATCCACCACCTGCCCTGCTACCGGGGAACGCCCTGCGAGCAGTTCGAGCAGCTGGGACCGGCCGAAGACGTCTGTTTCATGAGCGGATACTTACAGCGGCAGGGCAGAAGGGTATGCGAACCCCAGTTGTGATGGAGTTTAAAATCAATTTATCATACGATTGCTAAGAGGTCTTGAGAGATGAAAAAAGGTTTATTTCCAGAGAGAAGTTCCGACCCGGAGTATTCCTCCCTCGACGACTGGATTCTGCACGAAGCGATTCCGCTCTCCTTCGATTCGTCCCAAACCTTCAACGCCTCCATCGACAAGGTCGTCGCCTCACTTGACGACTCTGTGGAGTTGCTCGGCTTTGGAGAAGCACTCCACGGAGGCGAGGACATTCTTATGCTCCGCAACCGGCTCTTCCAGCACCTGGTGGAGACGCATGGATACAGCGCCATCGCCATCGAGAGCAGTTTCCCCCGGGCGCGCTTAGTGAATGAGTACATTGCCGGTCGCGGCCCGGCATCTTATGAGGCTGTGCAGGAGGAAGGATTTAGCCACGGCTTCGGCCGCCTAGACGCGAATCGAGAACTCGTGGAGTGGATGAGGGCATTCAATGCCGATCCAGAGCACCGCGTCAAACTCAGCTTCTACGGCTTCGATAGTCCAACCGAAATGATCGGCAGCGATAGTCCTGCCCATGTCCTGCATTTTGTTCTCGATTACCTCGCCTCGATAGATAGTGAAGGCATACAGGTGAATCGAGATCGCATCGACCAGCTTCTGGGCCAGGACTCCGATTGGGAGAACCCCGAGGCCTCATTCGACCCGACGAAGTCCATAGGCCTGTCACCAGCGGCAACAAAGCTGCGGATTGAGACGGAAGATCTCATAACAAAACTATGCCTGCGCCGTCCAGAATTGGTGGCGAAGAGCGACATGAGCCGCTATTTGGAAGCTGCAGAGTATGCAATGGTGGCACGTCAGTTACTGAACTATCATGCGGCGCTCGCGCGAACGTCGGGCAAACCAGGCGAACGGATTGTCGAACTTCTCGGCATTCGTGACCTTATAATGGCGGATAATCTCGCGTACATGGTCGCCCGTGAGCGCGGCCGGGGGAAAGTGCTGGCCTTCGCCCACAACAGCCATCTGCAGCGCGGAAAGGCAGAATGGAAATTGGGAACTGTTGTGTACGCATGGTGGCCGGCGGGTTCCCACCTCAATGAAATCTTCGGCCCGCGCTATGCCGTCGTCGGTTCAGCCTTGGGCGTCTCTGATGCCAATGGCATAATTCAGCCCGAAGCCGGCACTCTTGAGGCGAGGCTGACGGCTGTTTCGGGGCCGGCGCGTTTCATTCCAACTCACAAAGGCCAGGGGCTTCCAGCACCGGCAATCGCAAATCTTCCGACGCGCTCAGGCAGTATGAAGAACCCGACCTACTTCGCACTAACACCTCAAAGTTTCACCGATTTCGACTGGCTGGCAGTCCTGAATTCAACGGCATACAGCCGCGGTGGTCCGCCGCTGCATAAGCCGTGAGGGCTCCCTCGTTCTGGCAGCCCCAGCATGGCTAATTGTTCGGTCGATGAGACGATTGAGGGAAACGGGGACGCATCGCAATCCAAGTCCTCAAATGATAAAAAAAAAGGAAAATATACTCTAAGATCTATCTCTCAGTGCTTCGGTGAGGCCCGGGATAGAGTCAACGCCAGCGGGCACGGTGAGGTTCGCCCCCAACAAGTCTTGGCCGATGGGCTCAAACCCTCCACCCAGATGCTTTGCCAGAAACGCCTCGGCAATGGCATAGAAGGAGAGCCTGTTCTCAGGCCGGGCGAACCCGTGGCCCTCGTCTGCATAAAGCACATAGGTCACGGGCAGGTTCTTGGCCTGCATGGCCTTGACGATCTGGTCCGACTCGTTCTGCTTGACCCGGGGGTCGTTGGCTCCCTGGCCAATTAGTAGCGGTCGCTCAATTCTGTCCACGTAATTCAGGGGTGAGCGTTCCTGCAACAGCTTCCGGCCGGCCTCGGTTCGGAAGTCGCCCACTCTTTTGGTGAACTGCTCGATCACAGGTTTCCAATAAGGTGGAATGGTCTCCAGAAGCGTGATCAGATTGGAGGGGCCAACGATGTCCACACCGCAGGCAAAGGTCTTCGGCGTGAAGGTGAGACCAGCGAGAGCAGCGTAGCCTCCATAGCTTCCTCCCATGATAGCGATCTTTTCAGGTTTGCTAATACCTTTCTTGACAGACCAGTTTACAGCATCGATGAGGTCGTCATGCATCTTCTTGCCCCACTCCAGGTTTCCGGCATTGATGAAGTTCTTTCCAAAACCGGTCGAGCTGCGGAAGTTGACGCTCAAAACGGCGTAACCCCGGTTCGCCAGCCACTGGTGAATGGGATCCAACCCCCAGTAGTCGCGGCCCCAGGGTCCACCGTGCACATACAGAACCATTGGCAATGGATGATCGGGATATCCGTCGCCATCCTCATCACTGCCCGGAGGCAGAGTGTAATAGCTGACCAGATCCAGTCCGTCTCGCGATTTTATGATGGCAGGAACCATTTCAGCCAGACTCTGACCATCCAGCTTATCCCGGTCTGTGAAGAGGAAGACGGCCTTACCAACATCTCGGTCGTATCGATAGTAGCGCGATGGGCTTTTGTCTACGGTGAATGCGACGATCCACTCCGTATCATCCAGGCTCCGGCTGACTACCATCATGTCCCCATGCTCAACACCATGAAGATAGTCCAGATCTCGGGCAATTGCAGTGTCTAGTATTGTCCAGCGGATTCTGTCATAACAAAAGGCCACCGCCTGCACATTCTTCTCTGTTGGGTGAGTCATAAGCCCGCTGAAGTCCGATTGAGAATCCTCGGCCAGTAAAGTTTTCTCTCCCGTGAGCATATTGAGGGTGTAAAGAGCTGCCGTATTTCTTCCGCGACTGTCAACCAGGTAAATTATGTCACGGGTCTTGTCAAATCCAAAGAAACCCGTGCTGAGGACATCCTCCATATCGACCTTCAGGAAAGTCTCCCAGCTTCCGTCCCCGGTAGGTCTAAGGATATCGGTTCCGCCGTCCCGGTTCATTCTGCCCGCCAGCCTCACATTGAACTCATCGTCCAACTCAAAGCTGGAAAAGTTCGTATTCTGCATAAGCTCTGTCAAGTCGCCGGTCTCGATGTTCAACCTAAACAGGTCGTGATACTCGGGATTCCGTTTATTCAGGCCTATGATGGCTTCTTCCGGATGCTTGGGGCTGAGTGCCAGGATCTCGGCACGAACGCCTTCAAAAGGCGTGAGATCAAGTTCCCTTCCGCTGCCCAGATTAACGCTATACACTCTCCAGTTCTCATCCCCATTGCGGTCCTGCAGGTAGATGATATGCTCATTGGTATAGCCCCAGGTGTAGCTTCGTATCCCGCGAGAGGTATCATCTGTGACTGGTCGAGCCAGCTCAGGGGAGTTTGCCGGCCCCACAAAGACATTAAGGACGCCGTTCTCCGGGGCCAGGAAGCTCAACTTCGAGCCGTCGGGGCTGATGCGGGCGGTGACGCGGTCCGGATTGCCGAATAGCACATCTCTGGAGATGAGAACGCGGTTCTTTTTCGAGCATTCTCTTTCTTCTCTAAGCCCAGCTCCTCCAGACCCGAGAAGAATTGCAAGAATTATGAAAATAAGGAAATTCTTTGTCATCTTATCCTCCCACGATAATGTATTTCGGGTTTTGTGAAATGCACTTGAAATGCATTTAGCCCTTCTGGCATTCCAGAGTCTCTGATGCTATCAGAAATCCAATAGCTCGCTCTGCCAGAGGGTACCTGTGCACCAGCGCCTTGAACCTCTTGCCGTGGTTGGGCTCGATGAGGTGAGCAAGCTCATGCACAATTACATAGTCCTCCACCCACTGGGGGAGCCCGGCCAGCCTGTCGCTTATGCGAATGGTCCTGGCGGCGCAGTTGCAGGACCCGCGTCTCCGCTCCTGGCGATTGGTGTATTGGATGTTGTTCCAGGCCAGACTTCCCTGAAAATATCTATGGTTCAAAATGCTGGCCCTTTCATGCAGATGGGTGTCATCCTTGGGATAGACTCTGTTCTCGAGCCGAGAGCGTAGTTTTGCGATATGAACCTGCAAGGCGGCGTCTGAGATAGACGCAGGTGCTAAGACTTCCATATTTCCACCGACCATTCTGGCCTGGATGGTCTTCCTGCGTCGCGCGGATCTTTTCACCAATATCTCCATAGCCCAAGAATCCCCCTTTGGCACAATAAACACGGGCAGGCTATTAATAACTTTCTTCCTGAAGTTTGTCATAGACTGTTAGGTATTGCCTGTCTCTTCATCTCGCGGGCATAATTTCCTGCACTTCCCCAACTTGCGAAAACATCTTTAACTATGAGAGTATATTAAAAAAACGAAAGTTTATATTGGTATTTCGACCTAATGATATACAGGGGGTTTTCAAGCTTGAGTACAGACGAAATCAATGCGATACGAAGCAAGATCAACGGAAAGAACTTTACATGGATCGCGGGTGCCACCTCAGTCTCTGAACTGGCCAAAGAAGCAAAAATGATGTATCTTGGCCTTATTACCCCAGAGGATGAGAAAACAGGGATCCGGGAAATGATGGCGAAAGAGGCTGCTCGTTCAGCCGAGCCCGGCAACGTGGCCATCTATCCGGCGCTGTGGGATTGGAGAAACGTCTCTGGCAAGAACTGGACCACATCCATAAGAGATCAGAAACAGTGCGGCTCATGTGTCGCCTTTGCCACAGTCGCCACCATTGAATCCAATCTCGAGATCTTCAAGAGAGATCCCAATCTCAATCCCGACCTTTCCGAGGCAGACCTATTCTTCAGGGGCTGCGGTGACTGCTGTGGACGCGGCTGGTATTTCACAAATGCCTTGAAATATGCCCAGGCAAGCGGCATTCCGGATGAAGCATGCTTTCCATACGACAGCGATCAGACCAGCAGCTGTCCGGATAGAGACAAACGGGTAGTCAAGATAACAAGCTGGAAGACTCTGCTGAGCGCTTCTCAGGCCAAGGAGTGGATATCAACACGTGGCCCCATAATCGCCGGATTGAATGTCTACGAGGATTTCTTCTACTACGAGGGAGGAATTTACAAAGTAGCCTATGGGGGCTATATGGGCGATCACGCCGTATCTGTCGTAGGGTTCGATGACGCTAAGGGCTGCTGGATCTGCAAGAATAGCTGGGGACCAGGATGGGGAGAAAACGGATGGTTCAAGATCGGTTATGGAGAGAGCGGTTTCGGCACCAATTTCGCTTTTTATGCCGTGCAGTTCACTGCAGATGACGATTTGATCATGCCCAAAGATGGCCGGGTCATCGTTCGCTTCAAGAGCAAGAATACTACTCTGGATGATGAGATATGGCTTCATTACCCAGAGGATAAACTGATCTTCAGGGCTCAGGACTCGGAGATTGGCAAGTTCTATGATCTGGGAACCTATCGCTCTGGAAGCCGGTTGACTTTCGCCCTTAAGACCTCGGATGGCAACACCTATTATAGCGACCAGCTTCTGAATGCCGACGCCTGTGACCATATCCAGAAAACCAATACCGGAACCTACAAGTGGGAACTGGACTGGGAGGATCTCTATGGTCTGGGCGAGAAGGATTTTAACGACGTGATAATGGAGATTGAAATCATCAGTTCCACTACTGAAGATCTTGTGATGCCCAAGGAGGGTAGAGTCTTTGCAACCTTCAAGAGCAGGCTCGCTGCCACAAAGGAAGAATTCAGACTCAGCTCTCCTGATGACCGGCTGATCTTCACCCTGGATAGCCCTCTCGGAAAGTCAATCGATTTGGGAACGTACCTTGCCGGAACCAGGCTCACCTTTGCTCTCAAGACCGATAAAGGCTACACCTATTATACCGACCAGATTAAGAACCCGGATTTCCTGAGCCACGTGCGTCAGCTTCCCACAGGCTATAACAAATGGGAGCTGCGCTGGGAGGAATCATTTGGACTCATCAAAAAGAACTACAAGGATCTCATTGCGGCGATTGAGATAGTACCTATCGTCCGCGAAGATGTTGTTCTGGTCAAGGATAGCCATGTGACATGCAGGCTGGTCAGCAAGAATACACCGAACCATAACCATTTCTGGCTCTACCGGCCGGAGAATAAGCTGCTCTTTGATTCCATACAGTCAAACGTGAACAAAACCTTCGAGGTAGGAGACTATCCAGCCGGGACAAGGCTTGTCTTCGCTCTCCAGGCCCAGGATGGATCTTTCTACTATACGGATAGCAGCCTCAATGCGGATGGCAAAAAGCATCTCATCAAACTGCCTCTGGGTTCAAACAAGTGCCAGCTGCGCTGGGAAGATCTCTACGGGCTCAAGGACACCGATTATAACGACCTGATTGTGGAGATCAACATGACTCCAAAATAGTATCAGTAATGGTAGATCATCAGTAATGGTAGATCGGCAAATATGCTCTAGGTTTGCTCTGGCAAGTGCGAGCTTCGGGTATAGGCCCCCCATCCTATGGACGGGGACTTTCCTTTATTTTGAAAAAGCGTCAAAATTCGTCTCAGGAACACGGCAGCCAGTCTATGCTTATTTCTCCGGGCCGGCTATCGGACCAGAGCTGGATGAACTTCTCAATAGAAAACACGCCAGTCAGATCTTCCACGCTGCGGCCTATGAGTGGATGACGGCCATGATCGGTTACGCTGGGATCAACAGACTGCCAGGCAATATGAGCCTTGCCGATGACATTGGAATTGATGCTGGCCTCGAGGCCTCCCCCCGAGCCGCAACCCGGACAGCCGTCGACCGCTCCAGATGAGCCTGTCTTGGAAGAGTTTGAAGCAGAAGATCCGGTTCTGACCTGAGTATTGCTTTCCAAATGCTCGACATCGGTATAGGCCTCGGTCATGGATGCTCCGGAATCGTAGTTCTTGACGGTGAGGATATCATTCTGGCCGGCATTGTTCATGGCCTCGACATAGGCCAGGGGCATCTCACCCTGCATGCTGGGGATGGCCATGAAAATGATCACAATACAAAGCAGCCTCGTCCACACTAATCGATCACCTCAATATCGGTAATCAACGTACTTCCATTTCAAGTCTTTGCTTGACATTTGATGAAATCAACGAAACCAGACCGAGTTTTTGTGTAACGAAATACTTGCAAGAAAAAAATAAATCTTGCCAAACTAAAGCATATCTTGTGTGCTCTGGCTCGGACCGGATTGGGTTTGGCCGTTCTGATCGATGTCTTGAAGCGTATTACCCCTGTTCTGCTGGGCCACTTTGTAGAAGGGATCGAGTTGGAGGGCTCTATTGAAGCTGGTCAAAGCATCCTGATATCTGCCCAATTCCCGAAGAACCACACCTTTGTTATTCCAGCCCAGCGGATTCAAGGGCTCTACCTGGGTTGCTGTCTCTAGGCTCGTCAGCGACCCGGAAAGGTCTCCACTATTGGCCAATGCCATGCCCTTTCCGTTCCAGGCATCGAAACTATTCAGATTAAGCTGCAGCGCCTGGTTAAAGCTGGCTATAGCCTCATCATTTCTGCCGAGCCCCTGGGAGAGGGCAGTGCCTTTCAAGTTCAGGGCTTCGACGCCAGAAGAGTTGATCTCAAGCGACTTATCAAAACTGGCTATAGCATCCTCGAAACGGCCCAGGTTGGCGAGCGCTTTCCCCTTGTTGTTCATCAGGTCAATATTGCCGGGATCCAGCTCCAGGGCCTTATCGTAGCTTGCAGCCGCCTCCTCAAAGCTGCCGTTAATGAAGTACTGATTTGCCTGGTTGGACCAGTCCTCTGCCGTGAATTCACCCATTACCGGCAGAATGCACATCGCCACCATGGCGGAGATAATGATAATTGCGAGCTTCATAGAAATTCCTCTACTACGAGGTGGTAAATATCTTTACCCCTTGACTATTGAAATTGTCCGCTCATTCCGGTTGTAAGAATGATTTTTCGGGCACAAAAGTTAATTAATTCCCCGCCCATACCATTAATCAAAACGCCAGGGGTTTCCTTCCAGGGATATCAATGGCTGAGGAGTGAGGAGGTTTTAATGTGAAGAGATTTGACGCGATGCTAGAAAAAGACATATCCGGTTATGAGGGCGAATTTTCCGAGCTTATTCGCCAGGCTCCGGCTTTATACAGGATGATGACCAAGCTGCTTGATGACCCTGCTCTCCCGAGATCAATATCACCCCTGGTCATCGCCGCCATAGCGTACTTCATACTGCCTGAGGATATCATCCCCGAGGATAAGTTCGGGCCTGTAGGCTACGTGGATGACATCTATCTTTGCGCATTTGTTGCCAATGAGGTGATCGCAGCATCCGGGTCTTCCGATATTCTGGTCAGGAATTGGGACGGAAAGATACCTGTCGTGGAACTGGTAAAAGAGATACTTGATCGCGAGAAAGAGCTGATTGGTGACAAGAGAGAACGCATAATGCAGTATATAGGCCTCGATCAGCTATAGATCGAAGCTCCTGTTTCGGTTCCGGATCAATTGCTATTTGGATCCTCTAATCTTGCCCAGGTCTTATCTCGGGTTTAAAGGGGCGTCTCATCTGCCCGCCGCAAGAGAGACAGGTGGTGATGAGAATGCCTTGACGGAGCCTCACCCTGCTGGCCCCAGGAGAAAGAAAGCCTTCACAGTGCTTGCAAAATAGCCTCTTGAGAGGACGGGGCATTCTTACTCTGGTGCGGGTACTGATGCGGCAGGCAATCTGCACATATCTACGGCTTCTCTCGGGATGAGCCTCGTGCACCGATGCCGCCAGACTAAAGAGTCTCTCCATGCGTTGAAGCGCCAGATCCCTGACCCTGTGGCTGTCTTTTCTGCGTCTCACGGCTATACTTGAAGATAACAGGCTATAAAACCTATTTCGTCAACCGTTAAACCAATATCTCTTTGGGGGGGCCAAATCCGGTCTGGCAAACGGGATTTAGGCCATGACCAAAAAACCGTCTATGTCGCCAGGAACCTATTTCTATACCCCGGACAATTTTCTCTCCCATGCCTGCCAAACCGTTTTTCCCCGAGATCACTCCCGAGATGGAGGATTACATATGCGCCCGCTCCACCGACCTGCGCGTGGCGACCACCTGCGAAGGGCCCCTCCTCTTCTCGATCAAGATCAGCCCGCCCAAACCGACCGATCACGTAATCACTGTGGGCGAACGCAAGGTCTACGTTTCCGCAGTCCAGGCTCCCTTTATAAAAGCCATCGACTCCGGTATGCTGCCGCGCTGTGCCATCGAGAAGAAGCGGCACTAAATTGGTTATTTTTAGCAGAAGAACGATACATATTTAATGCATCTATAAAAATTAGAATAAACTCATACGTAGCTGCTTCAATTCAATGAGTGGAAGCCTCAATTTGTTGGCAAGAGTAATTGGTTGTTAACCCATAGGCTCAGGATTCCTCCAAACCGGATACCGCAAGAAACGACCACCACATTACCAAGCAGACTATTACTGCCAACGAAAGAGATATGTAATTGATCATTAGACACCCCTAGATACACTACATATCCGCTTACAATATAAAGATTATGATAAGTAAATCCATCAGTAAAATTATATTTTCTTTAATTGTTAAAGAGTTTTAACTTGAAATTTAGATATCTGTAGATGAAATAATGCGTAAACATTGTGGATTATAGGTATAAATATAGATAATTTATCTCAAGTAACTATTTAAAAATATTTACTGCACATGATGTTGATCGCGAGGAAGAGCTGACTGCGACAAGCGAGAGCGCATAATGCAGCATACAGGCCTCGACCTGAGGCAGTCCTTTCTGCGTCTCACTCCTATACTTGGAGATAAAGGGCCATCAAACCTATTTCGTCAACCCTTAAGCCAAGGCACTAAATTGGTTATTTTTAACAGGAGAACGATTCATATTTAATGCATCTATAAAAATTTGAATAAAATTATATGTGGATGGGCACTATCTAGATTTCCAGTGATTAAGTGAAGGCAGGATATATCCACACGAAGATATTTAATCTTCAAGCCAAATATATCCTGTGAGACCCTTCAAT
>Ga0209745_1000386_pt1 | contig 26382 bp, 21 predicted proteins | sample BarGraNGADG00312_FD_184495 | JGI IMG/M metagenome (GOLD analysis project Ga0209745, IMG submission 184495) | Arctic peat soil microbial communities from Barrow, Alaska - Barrow Graham LP Ref core NGADG0004-312 (SPAdes) (version 2) | ecosystem: Environmental > Terrestrial > Soil > Wetlands > Peat...
TATCATTACTGGAGATGACCAATATTTGTGAAGAAATTACAGGGAATAAAATCAAGATAGATTCTGTTTTGCAAAACAGATCAGCCGATTTAAGAATTTATATTTCAGATAATGAAAAAATTAATTCTTTAACGGGCTGGAAGCCAGTTAAATCTATTAAAGATATTTTCAGTGATACATTTTTATGGATAAAAGAAAATGAAAAAATGCTTAAACCTGTTTTAGGCTAAATGACCCGAAGGTTTATAAAGACAACTGCCTTTCGGGATCATAGAAAAGATAAAAGAAATTTAACCTTTATATTATGAATGTAGCGATTATTACTGGTTCTGCCGGACTTATCGGAAATGAATCAGTTCGTTTCTTTTCTGACAAAATGGATCTGATTATTGGCATTGATAACGATTTTAGATCATATTTCTTTGGGAAAGAAGCTTCCAATGAATGGAACAGAAAAGAACTGGAAAAAATCATACCAAACTATGAGCATAATGACCTGGATATTAGAAATTTTGATGAGCTTCAAAATATTTTTAAAAAATATAATACTGATATCAAATTGGTTGTACATACTGCAGCTCAACCAAGTCATGACTGGGCAGCAAAAGAGCCATTAACCGACTTCACAGTAAATGCAAACGGAACCTCCAATATGCTTGAACTTACAAGGTTATATTGTCCAAAAGCTGTTTTTATTTTTACTTCTACCAATAAAGTATATGGTGATACGCCTAATTACCTGCCGCTTAAGGAGATGGAAAAAAGATGGGAAATAGACGTAACCCATCCTTATTATAAAGATGGGATTGATGAGAATATGAGTATCGACAATTCCAAACACTCACTATTTGGTGCATCTAAAGTTGCTGCTGATGTTTTGGCACAGGAATATGGTAAATACTTTGGAATGAATGTAGGAATCTTCAGAGGAGGGTGCCTTACCGGACCAAATCATTCGGGGACGCAGTTGCATGGTTTCTTATCATATCTCATGAAATGTGCAGTAACCGGCAATCATTACACTATATTTGGATATAAGGGGAAACAGGTAAGGGATAATATTCATGCTTATGACCTTATTAATATGATTTACCATTTTTATTTATCTCCTGGGCAGGGAGAAGTATATAATGCCGGTGGAAGCCGGCATTCTAACTGTTCCATGCAGGAAGCCATTGAATTGTGTGAGGAAATTACAGGAAAAAAAATGAACTATTCTTATGCTGAAGACAACCGTATCGGTGATCATATCTGGTATATTTCAGATGTCTCAAAATTTAAAACTCACTATCCGGAATGGAAATACCAGTATGATTTGAAAGATATACTTGTACAGATCTTTAATAGTCTAACTTCTATCTGATTCTCCTATGAATTACAATTCAAAAATCTATATCTGGACATTCCTGATAGCGCTTTCAGTACGATTTCTGTTTATCGTTTGTACGCCGGATAAAACCCGGGAAACTGACTTACACATTTACCGTGATGCCGGTCAATTGGTTGTAAATGGAGTGAATCCTTATAACTTTAATGATAATATAAATCTACGCCAGCAATTAAGAACCGATTCTGATAATTTCGATGAATACGTTTGCTCAGATCAGGAAAAATGGGATTATTATTCCAGCAGTAATCTTCCGCTGGCAACCCTTCTCTTTGGGGGAATTGAATATTGCTTCAGATCGCCAAATGCATACAGGTATTTTTTTTCTTTTTTTGACAGCTTATTAGCGGTTGTAATTATGGCTTTTGTTATTAATAAATGGAATTACAAGATTCCTGACAGGATCCGGTCTTTACTTCCAGCGAAGTTGCAGCAACATTTTCCTTTGTTAATTGGTTTAACGTTAGGAGCATTATCTCCTGTTTTATTTCTATGGGGTACATATATTCCTGAACCTAAGGGAACCGGTCTGTTCTTGATCCTGTCAGCTATTTACTTTTCAACCAGCTCAAATAGAAAATTGAGTATGATTGTCAGCCCTGCGCTTCTTGGCTTCTCAGTTGCATTTATTGGATTAGGCGCTTTTATCGCGCCGCTTTGTTTGTATTATGCCTGTAATAATAATGAACAAAAGGTTGGGAGTATTGCTCTTTATATTTTTATCTCTCTCTTAGTATGTGTGTTATGTCTGGCGCCATTCTTATCTGAACTTATTGAAATGATGTCAAGAAGAATGACATTAGCCGTTGACGACATACCTCAGCATGGCTCTATGTGGGCTGTGATCTCTAAAATTCTTCCCACCACATGGTTGATAATAAAGAAAATATTTATGGTACTTTTTGCAGGAATCAGTATTATCGGGTTTCTGAAAAAGCGACTTAATGTGACGGTGCTTTCCGCAAATTTACTATTCCTGTTTACCAGTATATATCTGATGAATGGGAGTATGGACAGAATGAACATTTCTATAGTTACTCTTATCATTTTATTGGGATTTTCTAATCTTTTCCGGATGACAACCCTGCTTTGGTTTGTTTATCTTGTTTATGGGTTTTTCTCTTGTTTGTATTCTTATTTTTTAGGTTTAAGGCAAGATTTCGATGGCATCTTTGTACTACTGTTTTCCATACTTTATTTTGTTTTATTAATTATACAGACATTCGCGAAAAAATCATCATACTATGAAACTATCGGTAGTTATTCCGGCTCATAACGAAGAAGGATCAATTGCGGACACTATTGATAGTTTAATACGGACTTTTGATGTGTACAAAATTGATCACGAAATATTTGTGGTAAACGATAATTCGGGAGATAAAACACTTGAGATTTTAGAAAGAATATCAGAAAAATATCCTTCACTCCGGTACGAAACTAATCCGGGGCCTAATGGTTTTGGATATGCTGTAAGATACGGGCTGGAAAGATTCACTGGAGATTGCGTGGCGGTTATGATGGCTGATCTGTCCGATGATCCTTATGACCTTATCAGATATTTTGACAAGATGGTCGAAGGGGACTTCGATTGTGTATTTGGCAGCCGGTTTATTAAAGGAGGAAAACTTACGGACTATCCGATTGTAAAAAAGATTATCAACAGGTTAGCAAATACAATAATTCGTTTGGTGATGGGTATTCGGTATAACGATACCACAAATGCCTTTAAACTATATAAAAGACATACCATTGAAGGAATAAAACCATTCCTGTCACCCCATTTTAATCTTACAATTGAACTCCCTTTGAAAGCAATTATCAGGGGATTTTCATACACAGTTGTTCCTAATTCCTGGACTAACAGAAAGAGTGGTGAATCAAAATTAAAAATTGGTGAAATGGGAAGCAGGTACTTCTTTATATTAATGTACTGTTTTATTGAAAAGTATTTTTCCAGAGGGGATTTCAAAAAGAAATGGTGATTCTTTTGTGAGAAAAATAGTGAATAAAAAAAGGGAACCTCAAGCTCCCTTTTCGTTTTAGTATTTCTTATAAACCTCTTCAAGTTTCTTCCTGTTTGCCAGTAAAATCAATATTAGTAAAGTAATACAAAAGAAAATGGGCACATAAGTTTTAGAATAATATAAACCACCATTTTCTCTTTGTGTTGGCAGCGAGAAATCGCTCAGAACAGTTAAGACTCCCTTATACAAATCCATGTCAGATTCTATAGTCTGTTTCCTTCCATACAATGTATAAATATCATTATAGACCAGTTGCGTTTTTTGCTCCTGCATAAATACAATCTGTCCACCCGTTCCTGGTTTCATGTTCCGGGTTTCTTCAAAATATTTAACTTTCTGAAGACTGTCAAGTTGAAGAATGTCGTAGTTAAGTCGTTTGAGTAAATCCTGGTTTTGTCTTATCCTTAATCTGTTTCTTTGCTGGTAAAGAGAATCTCGTTCGATAAACCTGATAATTCCGTCACGGACTAAATTTAAATCCTGTGCGGAATTAATTTTAATCCTGACATTCATGCGGTCCTGCATCCTGATATTCAGAGTATCATAAACACTGTAACTGCCTTTATAATCAACGTAATCCGGAATTCCGTCCTTGCTCTGGTCTATAATCCAGTACGCATTTATATCAGAAATATTCTTTACTAAATCAGGGCTTATTGAAAGAGCATCTGACAAAGAGAATGAATTTTTTTCTAAACAATATGCATGGAGTTTATTAATTTGGGAGATTATTTCAGAAGTGGTTCCTGAATTATCGCTTTTAGTCTTAAGGTCAATCAGCGCGAGATTATTTCTGAATACCAGATCAGATGTGTAAGAGGAGGCAGAAGTGGTTTTAATAAAGTATGATACGCCAACTCCGGCGGCAACACTTAATCCCAGAGGCAACCATCTTTTCAAAAGGAAAACAATACTAATCAGGAAAGCACTTCCCAGTGCATTAAGCCACCTGGTAAGTGTTTTGCCCATTCTCCTGAAGAGATCCAGCAGATCAATTTCGTCATCCCTGACATTTTTAATGTTATTCGTATTCTCAGACATATTTTGTAGGATCTGGTTAGTTTTACAAATATATTCAAATTTGATCTAAATCCAAATGAACATTATACGGGTTAGATCACTTTGAAAACCTTCAAAGCCAGCTCACTCATCAATGGTTTGTAATCCTGAACAAACTCACCGGTTACCCTGTTTCCTATAACAAGACAAATGGTCAAGGCTTTATGTCCGAGTAGTCCGGACAAACCATAAATTGCCGAGCTCTCCATTTCATAATTGCTTATAGTCCTGCCTCTGAATGAAAACTCAGATAACTTGTTATTTATTTCATTGTCAAATGTTTCGAGGCGAAGTCTTCTGCCTTGCGGTGCATAGAACCCTGGAGCTGATATTGTAATACCTTTGATGAAATCCTCTTTATGGAATAGTTCAATGAGTTCTTTATTAGCATTCACTGCATAAGGATAGGAGAGGGTATCAGGCCATTCGAGGTACTCAACGAGTACATCGGCTAAAGTGGTATCAAGTATCCAGTCATAACCTTCATAAAAATGCAGAAGCCCGTCAAACCCGATAGCTGTCTCAGCCAGAACGCATGAACCGGCAGGTATATCTGCTCTTAATCCACCGGAAGTTCCCAGTCTGATAAATGTCAGTGATAGTGGATCTTCTTTGGCAATTCCAGTTTTTAAATCAATATTCACAAGAGCATCCAGCTCGTTAATAAGAATATCAATATTATCGGTTCCGATTCCCGATGAAATAATTGTAATCTCACCATTATCAAATGTACCCGTAATTGTATGGAACTCCCTGTTCTGCTTTCTTACCCGTACTTCCTTCATTAAAGATCCAAGCATCTCAACGCGTCCCGGGTCACCAACAATAACAATTTTATCAGAGATATCTCCCGGCAATAGATTTAGATGAAATATGCTGCCATCTTTATTGGTAATAAGTTCCGTTTTCTTTTCCATTGAAAAAAATTAAGAATCAAATTTACGATAATCTGAGGATTAGCAAAGTGGTTACGGCTATTTTTTTGAAAGGCGATTATCATTACGTTTTCCTCTTTTCTTTCAGCCCCCCAACCCCCCTAAAGGGGGGCTAATACTCATATTTACACGGATTTAACCCCCCTTTAGGGGGGCAGGGGGGCAAAAAATGGTGTCAAATAAGGAAGGTAGCTTTATTTATAATACTCCATCACTTGTCCAGAGATCAGTTCGAGAGATATCTCTGCCAGCTTTGCCTGGTATTGAATTGAAAGTAATCTGTCCTTTGCATCAAGTAAGCTTTTCTGAACTTCCCTGAGATCTATTCCGGAAAGACTTCCTAGTTTATACCTTTCCAGGGCAATATCAAGGTTTTCAGAAGCTGTCGCCAGGTTTTGTTCTTCCATCCTGATAAGCCTCAGATTATTGCTATAGGCATTGTAAATAGTAATGAGATCAGCTTTCACGCCTTGCTCAACCTGAAGGTAAATCAATTCTTGATTTTTGAGATCAATGGAAGAATTGGTAATACTTCTTTTCTGATTAAAGCCATCAAATATATTAACTCCCAAAGTAAGGCCATAGTTCAAACCATTTGTTATCTGATTTTTACTTGTGCCAGTTGAGTAGGTATTTAGATTGTAACTATAACCGGATGATAAGTTTAAATACGGATACGATCTTGAGACTACTAATTTGTAATCATAAGCTGAAATGGTTTTGTTCCCGGATGCAATAATAAGGCTCGTATTTCCAGACATGGTCTGCTCATAGAGTTTTTCATAGAGAAGCAGAGGATTTACATCAATTGATGTGTCCTGTGATTGAAACTTAAAGCCAAGATCTTTCTGAGCCATAAGTTCATTAAGGCTGATTTGTGCGGACCTTACAACTTCAAACTGTTTTGACAGATTTGAACTATCGGCATTGAGGTAAACACGTGATTGTAAAACCTGTAGCTTTGAATTTGAGCCTAATAGATATCTATCTTCATCTATCCTTAGTCGCTCTCTTGAAAGAGAAAGAGCGTATTGTAAATTATGAAGGGACTGTACCTGCTGAATATAATTGTAATATCCTGAAATTATATTTGCAATCAGGTTTTCAGCTGCCAACTGTGTATTAAGGAAGCCAAGTTGTTTTAATTCGTTCAACTTTTTGTAAGTGGTTTGTACGTTGAATCCATTGAATATTGTCCATCCTAGCGTGGCTGCTGCATTTGTTGTTTGATTGTTTACTCCATTCATTATATTCTGAGTGCCATCATTAAGATTTAAGGTAGAATTATTCAAGGTACCACTATACCGGGTTGTAATGTCAACCGTTGGCAAAAATCCGGCATTACCAATCGAATAATTATTATTCGAAATAGTTTCGTTATTCCGGGCTACAAGTATTGAAAAATTTCTTTCCAGACCGATCTTTATACAGTCTTTTAAACTGTATGTTGACTGTGCACTTGTAGGAAATATGTAGAGAATAAATATTATTATACTAAGAAACCCGAGTCTCAACTTCATTTTCGATTTTTTTTGTTTCACTTGAAATATATGTATAAATAGCAGGAACAACAAACAATGTCAGGAAAGTTGAAAAGACCATGCCCCCAACCACTGCAATACCCATTGATACTCGGCTCTGAGCACCTTCGCCTAATCCAAGAGCCAAAGGCATTATACCGAGGATTGTGGCAAGACTTGTCATCAGAATTGGTCTGAATCGGGATGCGGCAGAATATTTTATAGCATCCATTTTACTCATCCCTTTTTGTTTCCTTTGATTGGCAAACTCTACGATAAGTATACCGTTTTTTGTCACCAGACCGATAAGCATTATAAGTCCGATCTGGCTGAAAATATTCATTGTAACGTCAAAATACCACATGAATGATAACGCACCTGTAAGTGCCAGCGGGACAGTCATCATCACAATGAATGGATCTTTAAAGCTCTCAAATTGAGCTGCTAAAACAAGGAATATCAAAATAAGAGCCAGCGCAAAAGCAAACATAAGACTTGAAGAACTTTCCTTAAAATCTTTTGAATCGCCTGCCAGTGCCGTTCTGAAGGTCTCATCCAATACCTCTTTTGATATTTTATCCATCTCATCGAGTCCCTGGCTTATTGTCTTTCCCTTTGCCAAACCCGTGGAAATAGTTGCGGATACAAACCTATTGTATCTGGTAAGCTGGGGAGGAGCCGTCTCTTCTGTAAGTGTTACCAGGTTATCGAGCTGAATCATATCCCCAAATTTATTTCTAACGTACATTGATTTAAGATCCAATGGTTTATTCCGATCACTTCTTGCAAGATCTCCAAGTATCTGATATTGCTTTCCATTCATAAAAAAGTATCCAAAGCGTTGGCCGCTGAGAGCGAGTTGCAGGGTCTGACCAATATTCTGTGTTGAAACACCGAGTGCACTTGCTTTTTCCCTGTCAATATGAATCCTGAGTTCAGGTTTTGTAAATTTAAGGCTCACGTCCGCCATCTGAAACATTGGATCGTCTTGTACTTTTGCCATAAATGCAGGAAGTACTTTTCTGAGTTTCTCAATGTCAGTAGCCTGAAGAACGTATTGAATTGGCATCCCTGATCGTCTGCCACCAAATGTTGATTGTTGCATCACCATCGATCGTGCATCGGTTTTTTTCCTCAAGGTAGCACTAAGGTCATCGGCAATCTGTTGTTGTGAACGATTTCTGTCTTTAGGATCTACAAGGGTTAAGGTAAGCTGACCACCTCCTCCTCTGATCATTGAAATAACAGCCAGACGTTCGGGCACCATATCGGTAACAGTTTTCGCAACGTCATCAATATAGTCAAGGTTAAACTCATATGTTGAGCCTTCCTGGGAAGTCGTACTGATAGAAATCTGCGATCTATCTTCAAGAGGCGCCATCTCTGCTGAAATTGAATTCCACAGAAGTATGATCAGACCAAAAGCAGCAATAAGGATAAAAAAGGTCACACCACGATGCCTGAGAAATGTTTCGAGCATATTTTTGTAGCCATCATTTAGTCTATTGAAGAATTTTTCTGTTTTTCTGTAGAACCAACTATGCCTCGTTTCATGACGGAGCATCTTGGATGATACCATTGGGGTCAGTGATAATGCAAGAAATGCAGAAATACCCACAGCTCCGGCCATCACTATGGCAAATTCCCTGAATAGTCTTCCTGTAATTCCCTGCAGAAAAACTATAGGAAAGAAGACAGATATAAGTGTAATTGTAGTTGCGATAATTGCAAAATAGATTTCTTTCGATCCTTCAAGCGCAGCCTGAGTAGGATGCAAGCCGTTTTCAACCTTTACATATATATTCTCCATTACAACAATTGCATCGTCAACCACAATTCCGATTGCCAGTACAATTGCCAAAAGGGTCAAAACATTAATTGAATACCCGGCAAGGTACATAATAAAAAATGCTCCGATCAGTGAAACCGGGATTACAAGAATGGGGATTAGTGTAGCACGCCAGCTTCTTAAAAAGAAGTAAATTATTATAACTACAAGTGCGAATGCTATGAATATTGTATCCTTTACCTCTTTAATAGATTTTCTTATGTACTGTGTGTTGTCAAATGCGATCTTGACTTTAATATCTTCCGGCAGATCTTTCTTAATATAATCAAGGCGTTTGTAAACTTCATCTACTATATCTATTTGATTTGAACCCGGTTGGGGTATGATAACAGTACTAACCATGGGTACTCCATCCCTTTTAAGTATTCCTCTGATATCTTCCGGACCCAGTTCAGCTCTTCCAATATCTTTAAAGCGTACAATCTGATCTCCGGTTTGCTTCAGTATCATGTCGTCAAACTCTTTTGGAGTTGACATGAGACCGAGAGTTCTGATTGTCAGCTGGGTGGTGTTCCCTTCAATACTTCCGGATGGAAGTTCAATATTCTCACGTGAAATTGCATCTCTCACATCCAAAGGTGTCATTTGATAGCCGGCAAGTTTAACCGGATCGAGCCAGAGTCTCATGGCATATCTCTTCTGTCCGTATATATTTACGGCGCTTACTCCGGCAATGGTTTGTAATTGTTCTTTAAATGTCAGTTCTGCGGTCTCTGAAAGCTCGAGAAGAGATCTTTTATCGCTTTCAATTGTAAGCTGCAGAATTGGATTTGCGTCAGCGTCTGCTTTTGCAACAACAGGAGGATCACAATCTCGTGGTAACATCCTCATGGCCTGAGAAACCTTATCTCTCGTGTCATTTGCAGCAGTCTCCATGTCAACTGAAAGTTCAAACTCAACGGTAATTCTGCTATTTCCCTGACTACTGACGCTTGTAAGTGAACGAATCCCTTGTATACCGTTAATAGATTGTTCCAAGGGTTCAGTTATCTGAGTTTCAACTACATCTGAATTTGCTCCGGGATAAGAAGTATTAACAGATATAATCGGAGGATCAACGCTGGGGAATTCCCTGATACCAAGAAATGTAAGCCCAACCAAACCGAAAAGAAGAATTACAATCGCAAAAACTGTTGACAGAACAGGCCTGTTTATACTTACTGACGATAGACTCATATTATAGTTCCGGTGATTGGTTTGTAATTACAGTGTCGAGTACAACCGGCAGATTCTGTCTTAGCTGCATAATTCCGGAGGTAATTAGAGTATCTCCAAATTTAAGACCGCTGGTTATCTGAATTTTTGATTCCGTCCTGAGCCCTGTAGTTATATTTACTGATTGAGCTTTTCTGGCTTTATAAATAAAGACTTTTTCACCGTCCATCTCAGGAATCAAGGCTTCGGAAGGAACAGCAATTGCATCATTTATCTTAGACATTTGCAGAGTAATAGAAGCATAAATACCCGGATGGAGAGCTTCATCCTTATTAGGATAAAGTGCACGAAGGACAATATTCCTGGTAGTAACATCAATCTGTGGATCAATAGCATAAACTGATGCTTCAAAATTATTGCTAATACCATCCACTGTAAAGGTTACAGGATAACCTATTTTTATTTCCGAAGTATATTTTTCAGGAATAGAAAATTCAATCTTAATAGGACTGATCTTGATTAGCCTTGCAATCTTTGTAGAAGGGGTGGCATAAGCTCCTTCACTAAGATAACGTAACCCGATTGTGCCATCAAATGGTGCCCGAAGTTCTGTCTCGGATATTCGTGATAGGATGAGATTAATATCTGCTTCTATTGTTTGAAGTTCAGTAACAACCTGATCGTAACTTTCCTGACTGATGGCATCCTTAACAAGAAGGCTCTTTTGACGAAATGCAATGCTTTCAGTAAGTTTTTTTTGTGCCTGTAGTTTCTGTAATTGGGCTTGCAGTGGTTTGTCATTAATCTTGGCCAGAAGATCTCCTCTTTTTACGCGTGTACCTTCAGTAAATTTAATACTTACGATCTTTCCGGATGTTTCGAAAGACATGTCTACCTCTTCATCCGGCCTTAATGTACCAGTTGATTTTACAAATTCACTTAGCGAGGTTGGTTGAATAACATAGCCTTTCACGTTAAGGATCTGACGACCTGCCGCAGAAGGTCCATTCCCCGCTCTGCCCTGAAGATTGGGCTTGGGAGCTAAAAGAGGTTTGATTTTAGGATAGGCTATTATCCCTGCCAGGAAAACAATAATCACTATAGTTAAAAACAGCTTTAATTTCTTATTCATAAAAATTAGTTAAATTGATGATTATGATTTTGTTCAATATTCCTAATGACTTTACTCATTACAATTAAATCTAACCTTGTTCTATGACTCTAACAGGTTATATAGGAATTGCAAAAATAGAGAAATTACAGGGACTCAAAAGATTCAAGCTGATAAAAATATGTTAAATATTCATAAAACCATACATAAGACTTTTGTTTCTTGCTGATCTATTTGCTCTTAGTTTGATAATATTATTGAAAAGTCGCTATTTTTGCAAAGAATTTTAAATCGTAAATAATGATCCAACGAATCCAATCTCTTTATTTGTCTTTGATATTTTTACTTTCAATATTATTTCTTAATGGAAGCTTTTTGAGTTTTGCAGATGAATCAGGATCCTCTATAAAAGTCACATTCAACGGTATTTTTAGAGATTCTGGTTTGCAGGTTACCGAACAGATAGAAAAGACCTTGCCACTTACAATATTTATCCTTCTTATTCCAATTCTATCCTTTATAGCAATATTCCTTTTTAAAAACAGGAAAATTCAGTTGCAGCTTTCTATGTCAGTGATATTAATTATTGCCGGATTTATTGGTACATCTTTCTATTACGGGTGGTTTGTGATAACGAATTATAGGGCTCATCTGGTTCCGGAAATCAAAATGATTTTAATGCCTGTAATACTTATTTGTGCAATTTTAGCTTACCGGGGTATAAAAAAGGATGATAATCTGGTCAAATCCTACGACAGGCTTAGGTAATTAGAAGTGTATGGTTCAAAGGAGTCTATCTCAAAAGCTGTTTTTTGCCCCCTGCCCCCTAAAGGAGGTTCTTTAAGATGCTGATAATCATAAAGTCCATCCGCCAGCTGGCGGAGGGATTTAGGGGCTAAAAAAATTTGGGCTTTTGAGACAGCCTCTTGGGGGCAAAAAAGCAGGGTGAAACAAAAGAGGCTGCCACTTTCGCAGCAACCTCTCAAATGAAAAAACTAAGTAAATTGAAAAAATGAAAGATCTTTCAGATTATCTGTAAATTCTCCTGATTGGTTATCTTTTCACAATAATGGCATTTCAGAGATACATTTTTTTTGGAGACAACTTTAAACCGGGTCGTAACTGTTTCAAAATTCGTAATACACTTCGGATTCATGCATCTTGCTATTCCGACAATATTGTCAGGGACTACAACAACCTTCTTTTCAATAACCTCGTAGTCTTTTATGATATTTAGCTTGGCATCGGGAGCAACCAGCGCAATCCTGTTAATGTCTTCATCTTCAAAATAGACACCTGAAATTTTTATAATGGCTTTTCTTCCAAGTTTTTTGCTCTCGAGGTTTGTTCCGAAGGTTATCTGGTTGTCAATCTGGTCAAGACCAAGGATCTGAATTACTTTAAAGAGGTTATTTGCCGGTACATGATCAATAACAGTCCCGTTCTGAATTGCACTGACACTCATTTGCTTTGGTTCCTTCATAACTCTTCCCTTTCTATTTTATTCCTAACAGTGAACATACTATTGCCTGACGCGTAAAAACCCCATTCAGAGCCTGTTCAAAATAATAGGCTTTTGGATTATTGTCTACATCCTGATGTATCTCATTTACCCTCGGAAGCGGATGGAGAATTCTCATGTTTGGTTTTGTGTTTTTCAACATAGAATTTCTGAGTACATAAACATTCTTTACTTTTTCGTAATCGATTGGATCAGAAAATCTTTCCTTCTGTACCCTTGTCATATAGATGATATCGGCTTTCGAAATAATATCTGTAAAATCACTATGTTCATAATATTTCAGACCGAGATTGTCAAGATAAAGTTTAAATTCATCAGGTATTTTAAGCTCATCGGGGGATATGAAATTAAAGGTGGCATTCCACCTCGACATTGCCATTACAAGTGAGTGAACTGTTCTACCATATTTCAGATCTCCGACAAGGAAAATATTCAGGTTGTCGAGTTTCCCCTGCGTTTTACGTATGGAGTAAAGATCGAGTAATGTCTGAGATGGATGTTGATTCGCACCATCACCAGCGTTTATAACAGGAACGCTCGAAATCTCACTGGCAAATCTGGCGCTCCCCTCAATTGGATGCCTCATCACAATCAAATCACAATAATTGCTTACAGTTCTGATAGTGTCATTTAATGTTTCTCCCTTAGAGACACTAGAACTGGACGAATCTGAAAAACCTACAATTTTACCTCCCAGCCTTGAAATAGCGCTTTCAAAACTCAATCTTGTCCTGGTTGAAGGCTCGAAAAATAAGGTAGCAACAACTTTCCCTTCCAGTAGTTTTATGGATTGTTCCTTTTCAAATTCTTCAGTAAGATCAAGAATCTTCAGGATTTCTTCTGTTGAAAAATCATCTATCGATACCAAACTTCTGCTTTTCATTGGTTTACCCCTTTAATTCTAATAACTAGATTTGAAATCAAAAGTACTCAAGAATTGTCTTTTGAGCGAGGAATGTTGATAATTAATTAAAAACTTTTAGGTTGGAAATATTTTTTATTTTGTTTCGATATATATGCATTTAAGGCCTTCAACCCGCAATAACCGGTTAATGTTTTTATCTTTTGCTGATACCCTGAAATGAATTTTTATACGGCACTCAAGATCAAATGATTGATCAGACTGACTAATATTTTCTTCCTTAAGGATTTTCATCACATCATTCATTGATATAAAAGGATAAGTTATTTCGTAGAACTCCTGCAAAGTGAGCTCAATAATTTCGGCATTTTCAATTGCCAGGGCAGCTGCAGATTTGTAAGCGTTTATTAACCCGCTTACACCCAATAATGTACCGCCAAAGTATCTGACTACTACAATTAAAATATTTGTTAATCCCGATGAATTTATCTGTCCAAGAATTGGCCTGCCAGCGGTACCGGATGGCTCGCCATCATCGTTTACTCTCCAGACAGTTCTTTCTTTGCCAATCATATATGCAAAACAATGATGCCGGGCTTCATGGTGTTCCTTCCTTAATTTATCTATAATAGGCTTAATTTCATTCGGATCTGAAATTGAATAGGCAAAAGCAATGAACCGGCTTCCTTTTTCTTTATAGATTCCCTGCGAGGCTGATTTAATTGTTTTATACGTGTCAGAATCCATTATAAGCTTAATAGTGATATTTGCGATTCGTGAATCTCACAATATTAATTATTTCTAATTGTCCTGTTACCGATTCTTATAAAAAATAATACATTTGTTCACAATTAAAGCGAGATATGGGTGTCTTATTAGATGAAAAGGATTTACACAAACTAATTCTTATCGGCGACAGAATTCTTATTAAACCTAAAGTTCCTCAGTCGAAAACAAGAAGTGGACTGCTACTTCCTCCCGGGGTGAATGAAAATGAGAAGGTTCAGATTGGCTTTGTTGTGAAAGTTGGTCCGGGATATCCTATACCGTCGGTAAATGATAACGACGAACCCTGGAAAAACAGATCTGATGAGCCTAAGTATGTCCCACTTCAGCCTAAGGAGGGCGATCAGGCTGTATATCTTCAGAACAGCGCTATTGAAATTGAATTTAATAAAGAAAAATATATTGTTGTACCACACTCGGCAATTTTACTTCTCCTTAGAGACGATGGTCTATTTGAGTAGGTAAATAAAAATGAGACTATTATTCTGAATTTCAGTGTTTCTTGCCCTTAACTCTAAAGGGAAAACACTGAAATTCATTCAGCAAAAAAGTCCCCTTTAGGGGATTTAGGGGCATCTTATTCAGGATAGTGCGCAATATACCGGAATTCAGTCCTGAACTCTTCAATTTCTGACAACCATCTTTCTTTTTCGATATTTATAGATTTTCTGTTGACTAAAGTATCTCTCATTCCGGAATCGCCTGCCAGGATATCAAATGGCATAAGATTATTTTCATATTCATAAGGTGGCAGGTTAAATGTAAGAGAATTTGTTACCGACGTCTCAATTATAGCGTCAAATATTTCCAACGCAGTTCCTACAGGCCTGTAACTATTTACATCGGTAACATGAATCTGCAGCCCGTTGCAATGTTGTCCGCTGAATTTATGAAAAGTCGGAATGAAGCTATGGATTCTGAAAGCACATCCTTCTATATTGCGTGAATCCAGATTGTTTTTCAATTTATATGAATCTATAAATGGAGCCCCAAAGAGCTCAAATGGTATTGTTGTTCCCCTTCCTTCTGAAAGATTTAATGCTTCTATCAGAACTGTTCCGGGATAAACAATTGCCGAATGAATAGTTGGCATATTTGGTGAAGGTAATACCCAGGGTAGCCCTGTTTCACAATACAATGAAGATCTGTGCCAGTTTTTCATCCAGACAATATGGAGATCACAATCAGGATAGTACTTCTCTTTAATCCACATAGCCATTTCTCCCATAGTCATCCTGTGACAGAGTGGTATTGAAGCTCCACCTACAAATGTGAAATATTCTTCTTTTAGCACGGGTCCGTCAAATGGAAGACGACCTATTGGATTCGGTCTGTCGAGTATCCAGACAGGAATTCCAGATTCTGAACAGGCTTCTATACATAACTTTACTGTCCAAATATATGTATACAATCTTGCTCCAACATCTTGCAGATCAATTAATAATATGTCTATATCTTTAAGCATTCCGGGAGTAGGTTTACGATACTCCCCATACAGGCTGTGGATCGGCACGTTGTAAACAGGATGCTTTTGACTTTCCCACTCAATCATGTTGTCCTGGGTTTGCCCGTGTATGCCATGCTGAGGTCCGAAAATTGCAGATAATTTGCAATCTTTGCGCTTATAAAAAATATCTGTGATATGTTCAAAGTCCCTGGTAATACTGCACGCATGACATAAAATTCCAATCCTTTTCCCTTTAAGTGCAGAAGGAAAATTCGCCAATATCGTTTCCAGTCCGGTAATTACCATATTTGATCTTTTACAGACAAATATATAATTAACACATCGAAATGATCTAAAACATATAATTTATTAATTGAAAATGATTATTCTTTCATAAGTTTGGACAATATAAAATTGGCTCATACTAAAAATAAAAATTTGATTTTGATGAATAAATTTATGTTTTCTCTTTTGTTGTGGTTGTTAGTTCCGGCTTACCTATCTGCACAAAAATATCCTCTTGACAGTTCTGTTTACGATGGTTGGAAAAGCTTAAGCTCTCCAATTGTATCGGACGATGGCAAATGGGTCACATATTCTATTAATCCGCAGCAGGGTGATGGTTGGCTTTACATCTATAATGTGGCTTCGGGTCAGAAAGATTCTGTAGCCAGAGGTAGCAAAGCAACATTTTCTTTCGAACAAAAGTACCTTGTATATCAGTTAATCCCGGCCTATAACGAAACACGACAGGCAAAAAAGAAAAAACTGACAGAAGATAAAATGCCAAAGAATAATCTTGAAATACGGATATTATCCAATAATGAGGTAACTAAAGTTTTAAGAGTCAAATCCTTTGCAATCGCTGAAAAGAATTCATATTGGATGGCTTATCTGATGGAAAAAAAGGCCGAAGAAAAGAAATCCGGAAAAATTGCAGGCGACACAACTAAAATAGCCGAACCTGCATCAGCAAAAAAATCTAAAATGCCTGAAGCAAAAGGTACAGAGTTAGTTATATTTAATCCTGTGTTAAAAAAGGAGTATAAATATCCCGACGTAACCGAATATGTTGTTGCACGTGATGGTAAAACAATAAGTTTCCTTCAGAATATATCCGACACTACAAAAATCGAAAATTTCAAGGTAAATGTTTTTGATAATCAAAAAGAAAACTCAAGAATGATTTTTGAAGGAAAGGGGAGTGTCAAAAAATTGAGTTCCGACAAAATTGGTAACAATATTTCTTTTATTTATTCAACTGATACATCTAAGGTAAAGGTTTACGATTTATGGTTATCAAAGAATTTGGAGGATGCAAAAAAAGTTATTGACATGACTAATTCATCAATGCCTTCAGGTTGGTCGGTAAGTGAAAACGCCAATATCACTTTTTCAGATGATGGAACAAGATTGTTTTTTGGCACAGCTAAAAAACCTGTAAAAGAGCCTGTTGACACATTACTTGAGGAAGAAAAGTACAAACTTGATATCTGGTCGTGGGACGATAATGTTCTTCAACCAATGCAGAAAAAACAGATCGATCAGGATCGTAAACGGACATGGATGGCTGTTTACCATCTCGACAGAGGTGTAATGTACCAACTCGCAGATACAAATATCCAGACTGTCAGAACGTTTCAGAAAGGCAATAATACACTTGCATTGGGTTCTTCTGATAAGAAATATCTAAAATCCTCATCATGGGATGGAGGGTCATCTTCAGATTATTATTTAGTAAATGTTGAAACAGGTGGAAAAACACTTATTATTGAAAAATGTCCAACCAGAGCTACTCTCTCCCCTTCATGTAAGTATCTGTTATACTGGGATAATGAAGAAAAAGCATGGATATCAGTGCCTGTCACCGGAGAGCCTAAAAAAAATCTGACATCATCTATAAAGGTTCCCTTATATGACGAATTAAATGACGTCCCGGATGATCCATCTCCTCATGGTATAGCAGGTTGGCTGGACGACGAAAAACATGTTCTTGTATACGATCGATGTGATATTTGGTCTCTTGACCTTAACGGAATTGAGAGCCCGGTAAATATTTCAAACAATTTTGGCAGGAATAATAACTTAAGATTGAGATATAACAAACTTGATCCTGAGGCTGAATTCATTAACAGGAAGGAGTTAATGAGCCTTTCAGCATTTAATTATGAAAACAAAGAATCTGGCTTTTATAGTCTGAAACAAGGGAAAGCTATTGACCCTGTTAAACTAATCATGGCAAAAGCTTCTTTTCCCGGAGACCTTTTGAAAGCAAAAAATGCTGATTTGGTTATATGGCAAAAAGGAACTTTTACAACTTCACCGGAATTGTACTTAAGCAACATGAATTTTGGAGAGGAGAAGAAGATTTCAGTCACAAATCCACAGCAGAGTAAATATAATTGGGGTAATGCAGAGTTGGTCGAATGGATGTCGTTCGACCGTCAGAAATTACAGGGTATACTATATAAACCTGAGAATTTTGACCCGGCGAAGAAATACCCGATGATAGTCTATTTCTATGAAAGAAGTTCAGATGGCTTATATTCCTATATGCCTCCTGCTCCAAGCGCTTCAATTATTAACAGAACATTTGCAGTAAGCAATGGTTATCTTGTATTTGTACCCGATATTCCTTATGTAATAGGATACCCGGGTCAAAGCTGCTACAATGCTGTAGTAAGCGGTACTTATGCTCTGCTTGACAGGTTCAATTTTATTGATAAGAATAAATTGGCGCTCGATGGTCAGAGTTGGGGGGGATATCAGATCGCATACCTGGTTACCCAAACAGATCTTTTTGCATGTGCTTACGCCGGTGCTGCGGTAGTCGATATGGTAAGTGCCTATGGCGGGATAAGATGGGGAACAGGAATGTCAAGGGAGTTTCAATATGAAAAAACTCAGAGCAGAATAGGAGGTACTCTATGGGACAATCCTTTGCAATTTATTGAGAATTCACCCATTTTCTGGGTGCCAAAGATCAATACTCCATTATTATTGATGCATAATGATGCAGACGGTGCAGTACCCTGGTATCAGGGTATTGAATTCATTACTGCTCTCAGACGGCTCAATAAACCGGCATGGCTTCTCTCATATAATGATGAAGACCATAATCTGGTTAAGAGACCCAACAGGAAGGATATTTCTATCAGGAAGATGCAGTTCTTTGATCATTATTTAAAAGGTGCACCAATGCCATATTGGATGAAAAATGGAATTTCGCAACTTGAAAAAGGTAAGATAGACGGCTATAATATTGTAAATGAATAAAATAAATATCTTGATGAAAATGAGATCTTTAACTCACCTGAGTGTAAAACTTCTTTTTATACTACTACTGGTATCATGTTCCGGGACCGGGAAGAAAAGTATAAGTATTTTTGAAACGACTGATATTCATGGTGTTATTCTTCCGTATGATTTTATCGAAAAAGAAAAACTAAACGCTTCACTTGCATCTTCATTTACATACATTAAGAAGATCAGGCTGGAAAAAGATGCAACAATACTTCTCGATGATGGTGATAACTTGCAGGGACAGCCTGAGGTTTATTATTACAATTTTATTGATACTGTATCGCCTCATTTTTTAGCCGAAGTATTTAATTATATGGCATACGATGCCAGCACCGTTGGAAACCATGATGTAGAAGCCGGTCACGCAGTATATGACAGGCTGGTTAAAGAATATAATTTCCCTTTACTGGCAGCAAATGCAGTCGATATAAAAACAGGTAACCCATATTTTAAACCGTACACTATTATTATAAAAGATGGGATAAAAATTGCTGTTTTAGGTCTTGTTACTCCTGCTATCCCAACCTGGCTCCCTCCTGAACTTTATGCAGGAATTGAATTCAGGGACATGGTCGAAACAGCTAAACTCTGGATGCCTGTAATATTAAAGGAAAAACCTGATCTGATTGTCGGACTCTTTCATTCAGGTTGGAACAAAACTGAAACGGGAATGCAGAAGAGTAATATTTCAAATGAAAATGGCTCTGCAGCAGTTGCTTATAATGTTCCGGGTTTCGATATTATCTTCAACGGACACGATCATAAAGTTGCAAGTGAAAAATTTGTCAACTCTGCCGGCGATACTGTTCTGATTCTAAATGGGGGCAGCCGTTCTGAAAAGCTGGCCCAGGCAGATATAACTTTTTCTTCAAAAAAGGTTAAAGGAAAATTACAAAGGAAAATATCAGGGAAGATTGTAAATGTTGCCGATTTCAAGCCAGATCCGGAGTTTATTGAAAAATTTACTCCGCAAAATGAAAAAGTTAATGAATATGTAAATCGGGTAATTGGCAATTCTGCAGTAACAATATCATCGAGGGATGCTTATTTTGGATCATCTGCTTTTATCGATATGATTCATACTATCCAGCTTGAAATAACAGGAGCCAACTTTTCATTTGCTGCCCCACTGTCATTTGATGTTGAGATTTCCAAAGGTCCTATAACCGTTGGAGATATGTTTAAGTTGTATAGGTTTGAAAATATGCTTTATACAATGAGATTGTCAGGGGAGGAGATTCATAAATACCTCGAATTCTCATATGGTGAATGGTTAAATACGATGAAAGGACCCGGAGACCAGTTACTTAAATTCCGTACCGGAAAAGATGGAAAGCCTGTTCTGACAAATGGGAAGGCCTGGCTTAAAAATCAATCTTACAATTTTGATTCTGCTGCAGGAATTGAATATACTGTTGATGTGAGTAAACCCGAGGGGTCAAGAGTTGTAATAAAAGGATGTTCTGACGGAAGACCTTTTGAGAATAATAAAATGTATAAGGTCGCCGTTAATTCATACCGGGGAAATGGTGGAGGCGGGCTTCTTACGGAAGGAGCAGGTCTTAGCAAAGAGGAACTAAGATCAAGACTGCTTTCTTCAACTGACAGAGATTTAAGATATTATATACTAAAATCAATCGAACTGAAAAAAACAGTTAATCCGGAACCATTAAATAACTGGAAAATTATTCCGGAAAAATGGGTCGCAGCAGTCAAATCTAAAGAATATGCATTGCTATTTGGAACCGGGAAATAGATTTTGTACATAAAAATATGGATATAGATTCAAACCTGACAACCAATGGGGTCAGACTTCCCTTAGTAGAGGAGTTTTTTTCATTGCAGGGTGAAGGTTATCAAACAGGCAAGGCAGCATATTTCATAAGGTTGGGAGGTTGTGATGTTGGTTGCAGTTGGTGCGATTCACGATTCTCATGGAACCCGAACCTCCATCCAATGGTTGATGCAGAGACAATAGTGAAAAATGCAGTTAATTCAGGTGCAGATTCTGTTGTAGTTACCGGTGGTGAACCGCTCTTGTGGAATCTTGATTTCCTTTGTTCAGAACTGAAGAAAAAAAATATTTGTACCTTTATTGAAACTTCAGGAGCATATAAACTAAGTGGTAAATGGGATTGGATTTGCCTGTCGCCGAAAAAAAATATGCCTCCGACAGATGAAATTTGTTTAGTAGCAGATGAGCTTAAAGTAATTATTCAGGATAGCAGTGATTATGAATGGGCTGAAAAATATCGTAAGATGGTTGGAGCCAATTGTAAATTATACCTTCAACCGGAATGGAGTAAATTTGAGATCGTTATTCCTGAAATTGTTGAGTATATCAAGCGAAACCCAATCTGGAGAATTTCACTCCAGGTTCATAAATATATGCACATACCATAAATCAAATATGAAGGGTCTGTTAATAGTATTTCTTGTTTTAATTTCATCAGTATTTTCACTTAAAAGCTTTTCTCAGAATTTCCATACAACTTCTAATAAGGCTCTTAAAGCATATAAAGAGGGTGTCTCTTCATTCGACTATTTTGATTACAATTCAGCTGAAAGCTATTTCCAGGAAGCTATTTCGCTCGATAAAAAATTCTATGAAGCCTATCTGATGCTCGGAGAAGTGATGACAAATATTAAAAACTATCCGCTTGCTGCATATTATTACGGGTCTGCTGTAAAGATCGATTCTCTCTTTTATAAACCTGTCTTTTTTAATTTGGCAAATGCAGAAATGATGTCAGGTTTTTACTCCAACGCGCTTATTCATTTCAATGTTTATCTTGCTCAGACCGGAATGTCAGAAAAGAATAAAACAGTTGCTAAAAAAAATATCAAAAACTGTGAATTTGCTTTGATTGCAGTTAAAAATCCTGTTCCGTTTAATCCTGTTAATTTGGGAAATTCGATTAATACAACTGATGATGAATACTGGCCTTCAATAACTGCTGACGGACAGACTCTTATGTTTACGAGACAACCAAAAATCTCGATGAACCCGAAACTTCTTGGACTAAATCAGGAGGATTTTTACATTAGCTATTTTCGGGATAATAAGTGGCAGATGGCTATTAATGCTGGTCCACCGTTGAATACCAATCAAAATGAGGGAGCTCAAACTCTTTCATCAGACGGGAGTTATATGTATTTCACAGCATGCGATCGGCCTGGTGGTTTTGGAAGCTGTGATATTTATTTTTCAGCTTTTAACGAAGGAAAATGGTCAATACCCTCCAATCTGGGACCCCCCATCAATACATCTTACTGGGAAACACAACCATCTGTAAGCGCCGATGGAAAAACCCTGTTCTTTTCAAGCAGCCGACCGGGCGGACTTGGAGGAAAGGACCTTTGGTTCTCAACTTTGAATGATAAAAATATGTGGACAAACCCGAAAAATATGGGTAAAACGATAAATACAGCAGGGGATGAAATGTCACCCTTTATTCATTTTGATGGCCGAACATTATATTTTGCATCCAACGGGAGAATCGGAATGGGAGGCTTCGATATTTTTATGACCCGAATGAATGATGACAGTACCTGGACAGAACCCAAAAACCTTGGTTACCCGATTAATACATTTAATGATGAAATGGGGCTTATAATAGAGTCTAACGGGCAAAAAGCCTACTTCTCTGCAATCAGAGATAAATCAAACGGGAAAGATATTTTCAGTTTTGACATTTATGAATCGATCAGACCTGATCCGGTCTCTTATCTTAAAGGTAAGGTATATGACAAGGAGACAGGGAAGTTGTTGAAAGCTGATTATGAATTAATTAATCTCTCGTCAAATCAAATTACGATAAAAAACTCAACTGATGGAGCCGGAAACTTTCTTGTTTGCCTGCCATCAGGCTATAATTATGGAATTAATGTAAATAAAGAAGGGTATTTGTTCTATTCCGAAAATTTCATGTTTGAAGGAGAACATACTGTTGTAGAGCCATTTATTAAGAAGATAAGTTTGAGTCCTATCAAAGTAGGAGAGAAGGTGTTGCTGACAAATGTATTCTATGAAGTTGATTCATGGGAACTGAAAAAGGAATCTACACTTGAATTAGATAATCTGGTAAAACTGCTTACAGATAATAAAGACGTCACTATTGAAATAGGTGGGCATACTGATGTTACAGGATCAGCTGAATATAATTTGGATTTATCAGAAAAAAGAGCATTATCCGTAGTTAATTATCTTATAAAGAAAGGGATTTCTGCAGACAGACTTAAACATAAAGGATATGGTAATACATTGCCAATAAGCGATAATATGTCTGCAGAGGGACGAAAGTTAAACAGACGAACTGAAGCTAAAATAATTGAAAGCAAAAAATAGGAAAATGGCCATCCATAAGAGGATGGCCATTTTTTTCAAATGAATTGAATTCAGACATTGAAATTAATAAGGGAGGGGCACATCAGATAGCTATCATAGCCTTTACATAATTCGTTAAATTAAAATTGTTGTTTGATATTTCCTTTGCGGGAATTGTAAAATAGATTCCTGATCCGGTAAGGCCATTGCATTCAATCCTTATTGTTCCGCCCAGAATTTGAATCAGATTCTTAGCTAATGTTATATTGATCGCTGTATAAGTATCATTGTGTACCTTTAATAATTCATTAAGGTCAGTTGTATTTATAAATTCCCTGAATTTGAAATAGCCCTGACCAGAATCGAGAATATAGAATGTTACATTCCCATTCTCTGAATTGTAACCTATTCTAATATACCCAGAGGCTGTGTTTTTCATCGAATTCTGAAACAGACAACGAATTATCCTGAAAACTTTTGATTGATCTATAAGAACCTCAAGTGAATTATGAAACTGGATCTCAGTGATAAGTTCAATATCTTTTTTACCCTCACTTCTTATTTCTTCCCTGAATTCAGATATAAGTTCATCAAGAATATTGTCAAACTTGCAGACTTTTAAATCGACTTTTGAGTTCCCGGTTTCAATAATTGCGGAATCAAGAAAACTATCAAATAGCTCTATTAACTGTTCACAGGAACTTAGGATCTGATTACTGAATTCCTCCCCTTCTGAAATGCTTTTACAATTCTCTTTCATTAGAAATGAAAACGCCACAATTGCGTTCATGTGCGTTCTCATTTCATGCGAAATCCCTTTTAATATTGTTGGACAATTTAATAAATTGCTTTTCAATGATTCCATAGTCTCTTCCTGATTTAGCTCTATTTCATGCCTTGCAACTTCAGCTTTAAAATGTGAAGTCACCTCCATTTATTTCAATCTTTTGATAATCTTTTTTGCATCATTTTTGTAAAATCCATCCTCATTTTTAATTATTTCAAGTTGCTTAACTGCCTTCTCTTTTTCATCAGTTTTTACATAACACAATGCCAGGTACCACTTAGCAGTTTCAATAAAAAGGTTATTATTATCCTTAATAACATTGACAAATGATTGTTTGGCATCAGGGTATTTCTTGTTTTCAAAATTCGCTACACCATATAATAGTGTAGATTGCATGTCTTTCGGGTTAGTTTTAAGAACTTTGTTAAACAGTATTGCAGCTTTCTCGTAGTTGTGGGTATTGTAAAACTCCAAAGCCAGCGTAAAATCATTGTTTGTATTTGTAAGTGCAGATCTTTGAGTTGTTGGAGGCTCATATGCTTTATAGTAATGGTCTATTATTTCATCACTACTCAGGGTTCTGCCGGAAAACATTGCGATGCTTGCAATCAGAACTATTCCAGCAACGACAGCTGCATATTTCGCATAAGTCGGTCTCTTTGATTTGCTCACCGAAATATATACCTCCCGGCTATTTTCAATTTCAGATAGTTTACTTCTAAGATTAACTATATTCTTGCTTTTAAGAATTTCATCGGTGCGCTTACTTAGAATTACCTCATTCCGAAGCTTTTCGTTTCCATCAAGCTCCTTTTCGAACCACATCTTTTCAGCATCATTCATATCTCCGGCAACATACCTTTCGATGAAATATGAAAAATCTATTGTTTTCATAAGTTTATTATATTACATAATTTGAATTAAAATTCAAACATACAACTGCCAAGTATGCCGGCAATTTACTCTTTTACAGCAATATACATATGTTTTGTACAATGCTTTACGGCCACGTTAATAATTTAAACTAATAAATTTGAGTCGAACTTATTTTCAAAGCAAATTATATATTCAAATTAATTTATTATCCTGATTTTGTTAAACGGAATATATTCTATTTTCTTAGATCAAAACCGGAGGAAGATTTGGTTTTACAATCGGTTCATTATCTCCTCCACGAACTTTCATCATCTCTTCATTTAACAGTTCAAATCCGTTGAAAATTTCATTTGTCAATTCGAAAGTCATTGTTTTCATAGTTGTAATTTTTAAGTTATATTTTCGTAATTATGTTAATCTCTATATTGCTACATGTCGGTAGGTACCGATTTGTGACACGAAAAAATGAACTATTTTTAAACTATTTTTTAAAGATCACATAATCAGGTATATACAGCGGCTATTTTTTTGACCAAAATGCGTTGAATTTGGCATTATTATTATTGATCTTTACGAAATATTGTAAAATTTAATAACGAGTCAGAATTTTAAATGGTAAAAAGATATATTGTTTCAATACAAATTACCGGTATTTTGTTCCTTTTGTGTTGGATCAATATTTCTGCTAATTCCGTTAAACCCGTTTTTGATTTTGATGAGAACCCGAATTACAAGTCAGATAAGCTTATCCAAAAAACAGTGACCAAGGGTTCAAGTGAAATTAGTCAGTTAAACTTTTCTCTACAGACCGCTCTTCAAAAAAAAGATTTTGAAGGGAGTAAATTATTAGTAGATCTTATTATTCAAAAGATAAATAACAGCAAGATTGAAAATTTAAGCCTGTCTGATTCTTATTACCTCACAGGTGTGTATTTTACACTTATCAGAAACCCGGTTAAGGCTATCTACTATTTAAAATTGTCGGTAACAAAAAGAGAAGAAAAGGGGGTTTACGATGATCGCTATGCCAGAGCTTTTTTCAATCTTGGTCTGGCTTATTCTGATCTGGGTGATTTTAAAAAGCTTGAAGATTTTAATCTGAAATCTATAGAAACGTGGGTTAAAATAAGTGGTGAATCAACTCCGGTTTTGATATATTCATACCTATCCCTTATCGTAGCTAATATAGAACTTCAGGATTATGAAAGGGCAATTTACTATTCAAATATTGCTTTAAAAATTGTTAATATAAACAGTGATCTTGTATCTCAGGAAAATATTTGGAATCTTTATTACAATTTAGGGGTTTGCTATATCAGTCTGGCAGATTTCTCAAAAGCCAGGATTTATCTGGATAAATCAGAGTTAATTTATAAGAATAGCGGACTAGCCCTTAATGATAACTATATAAATCTCATGAATAGCCAGGCTG
>Ga0209745_1000388_pt1 | contig 26325 bp, 24 predicted proteins | sample BarGraNGADG00312_FD_184495 | JGI IMG/M metagenome (GOLD analysis project Ga0209745, IMG submission 184495) | Arctic peat soil microbial communities from Barrow, Alaska - Barrow Graham LP Ref core NGADG0004-312 (SPAdes) (version 2) | ecosystem: Environmental > Terrestrial > Soil > Wetlands > Peat...
GCGGGCCGCCGTCAGTGGCCCAAATGACAGCCGAGCCACGGAACCGTTGTAGCGCACCGGAACTGCGCGGCCCGAACTGACGACGTAGTCCGGCAACGGGGTGTCGCCATCGGCCGGTGCCAGGACGCTGACGTGATGGCCTTGGGAGATGAAGTACTCGGCCAGGTCGCGCACATGTAGCTGCACCCCGCCCGGCACGTCGAAGGAGTAAGGACTGACGATCCCGATCCTCATCAGCCCTCGCCGGCCCGATCAGACTCGCGGGCGTCCACCAGGTCCTTGGTGAAGACGCGCTGCATCATGTGCCAGTCATGGGTGTGCTCGCGGACCGCATCGGAGAGCACGTCGGCGCAGGCCTGGGTCATCGCCTGGATCTTCTCTCGGGAGGTGCCCTGCGACGGCGGGAGGACGGCGTCGTGGAACGTCACGACGGTCCGCCAGCCGTGTCCCTGCGGTTGCGGCTCGTAGTGGACGATGCACGGGTGCAGGGCCGCACCGGTATTGAGCGCCAACGCGGCCGGCCCGACGGCCATCCTCGCTCGCTGGCCGCAGAAGTCGACCTCGATGCCGCCGTTGGTCAGGTCCCGGTCGGCCAGCAGTGCGACTAGTGCCCCGGATCGGCAGGCTTGGGTCAGCTCCCGGAAGACGTCGCTGCCGCCGGTCAGCGGGATGATCCGCATTCCCAGCCCCTCACGGAACGCAACGAACTCATCGAACAGCTCCTCAGGCTTGAGGCGTTCGGCGACCGTGGTGACGGGTGCCAGCTGGGTCGTGGACCAAGCGCCGCCGAAGTCCCAGTTGCCCAAGTGTCCCAGGAAGATGACGGCGGACCTGCCCGACTTCAGCTGCGCACGTACCTCGGCGTCGTCGACCGCTCTGACCCCGTGGATCAGGTCATCGACGCTGCGGTCGGGAAGTCGGAAGGAATCGCACCAGTAACGCAGGTAGGAGCGCATCCCCGCGCGGACCAGAGCATCGAGCTCGGTCGAGCTCAGCTCGGGCCGAACGGTCGCGTAGTTGCTGCGCATCCGCTCGACGCCCTTGCCCCTGTGCCGCCACGAGACATCGGCGATGAGGTCGAATGCGCCATACGCCAGTCGTGGTGGCATCCGCCGGACGAGGGACCAACCGGCCCGGTAGCCGACCAGAGTGGCTCGCTCAGCCAGGCGGCTCACGCGGCTTCCAACGCCTGTCGACGTACCTCCAGCATCCGCTGGACCACCGTGATCAGGCTCGCCAGCGCCAACAGTGCCAACACCACGGTCAAGAGGACCTCGGGAACCCCCAGCCCGACCAGACCTGTAGCGAACAGCACCACGACCAGTCGGTCGGCACGCTCGGCGATGCCGACGTTCGCGGTCATGCCCAGTCCCTCGGCACGGGCCTTGGCGTAACTCACGACGCTGCCCAGGATCAGGCAGGCCAGCGCGAGAGCGGCTAGGTACGGCGTGCCCCCGTCCCCGGCGTACCAGAGCACCAGCCCACCGAAGATGGCACTGTCGCCCACGCGGTCGAGGGTCGAGTCAAGGTAGGCGCCCCACTTGCTCGAGCGGCCGGACAACCGGGCCATCACACCGTCGACAGTGTCGGAGAACACGAAGACCACGACGACCATCGTGCCCCAGAAGAACTCATGGCGTGGGTAGAAGACGAGCGCGCCGAAGCCGACGCCGAAGGTGCCCACGATCGTCACGACATCGGGGCTGATGCCGAGCTTGAGCAACAACCTGGCCAGTGGCGTGAAGAGCTTGGTGAAGAAGGCGCGCGCGAATCGGTTCAGCATGGTGGCCACAGCGTACTGACCCGCCGGGCGGGCTTGTGCCGACGCGCTTGAGGCGCAATCGTGTCGCCATGAGCGCCAAAGCTTTCGCGACCACACCCGTCCCGCAGCCCAGCGCTCCGGTCGAGATCCGTAACGTGGTGCTCGTCGGGCACAGCGGAGCCGGCAAGACGACGTTGTTCGAGCACCTCATTGCCGCCACGACCCCGGACTACCGGGCCAAGCCGGTCGTTGACGATCGCTCCGTCCAGCTCGCCGTCGCGTGCCTATCCCATCAGGGCGTGGTCCTCAACCTCATCGACACCCCCGGCTATCCGGACTTCGTCGGTGAGCTGCGGGCGGGCCTGCGGGCCGCGGATGCCGCCCTCTTCGTGATCTCCGCCGCCGACGGTGTCGACGGGGCCACCATGTTGTTGTGGGAAGAGTGCGCGGCGATCGGCATGCCGCGGGCGGTCGCGGTGACCAAGCTCGACGCCGTACGCGCCGACTTCGAGGACACGGTCGCCATCTGCCAGCGGGTCTTCGGCGAAGGCGTCATGGCGCTGTATCTGCCGTTGCATGGGGACGACGAGGCGATCATCGGCAACCTCGGGCTGTTGTCCCAGCAGATCTACGACTACAGCTCGGGCCAGCAGGTGGTCCAGGCATCTGACAGCAAGCACCGCGAGCTCATCGAAGGTCCCAGGTCGGACCTGATCGAGGCGATCATCCAGGAGTCCGAGGACGACACTCTGCTCGATCGATACCTCGGGGGCGAGGAGGTCGACATCGACGTCGTAGAGGCGGACCTGCTGACCGCAGTCTCACGTGGCCGGTTACACCCCGTGATCCCGGTCTCCACCGAGACTGGCGTCGGCACTCTCGAGCTGCTCCATCTGCTCACCGCTGCCTTTCCACCGCCGACGCTCCACCCGCTGCCAGCGGCAACGACCCCCCGCGGCGACCCCCTGCCGCCACTGCAATGCGATCCAGACGGACCCCTGGTGGCCGAAGTCGTTCGTACGACAAGCGATCCGTATGTCGGTCGGGTCAGTGTCGTGCGCGTGTTCAGCGGGACACTGCGACCGGACTCGGTGTTGCATGTCTCGGGGCACCTCGATCGCCTCGCCAGCGGCGACCGGCTCGGGGGACACGCCGGTCATGACGATGACGAGCGCGTCGGGCTGCTGTCTTCCCCCCTGGGAGATGTGTTGCGACCCAAGCCGGTGGCCATTGCCGGTGACCTGTGCGTGGTGGCCAAACTCACCAGGGCAGAGACAACCGACACGTTGAGCAGCAAGGACGTACCAGCTCTGGTCGAACCCTGGATGTTCCCCAACGCGTTGTTGCCGGTGGCCATCACTGCGGCGACCAAGTCTGATGAGGACAGGTTGGCCGGTGCCCTTGCGCGGCTGGTGGCCGAAGACCCCACCATGCGGCTCGAGCACAACCCCGAGACCCATCAGGTGATCCTTTGGACCATGGGCCAGGCACATGTGGACGTCTTGCTCGTGCGGCTGCGGGACCGTTACGGCGTCAAGGTCGAGACCGAGCCCCTGAGGGCGGCACTGCGCGAGACCTTCGTCACCGATGCGAACGGTCATGGCCGCCATATCAAGCAGAGCGGTGGCCACGGCCAGTACGCCGTATGCGACGTCACCGTCGAACCTCTCGAGCGCGGGGCGGGATTCGAGTTCGTCGACAAGGTGGTGGGCGGGACCGTCCCACGTCAGTTCATCCCGAGCGTCGAGAAGGGCATTCGCACCCAGCTCGAGAAAGGCTGCATCGCCGGTTTCCCGATGATCGACCTGCGCGTCACCCTGACGGGCGGGAAGGCACACTCGGTGGACTCCAGCGACATGGCGTTCCAGAACGCCGGAGCGCTGGCTCTGAAGGACGCGGCCTCGGCGCAGACCGTGACCCTGCTCGAGCCGGTCGACTCCGTGTCCGTGGTCGTCGCTGACGAGTACGTCGGGGCGGTGATGACTGATCTGCAGACCCGCAGGGGCCGGGTCGTGGGCACCGAGCCCGACACCTCTGGACGTAGCACGATCAAGGCCGAGGTTCCGCAGACCGAGATCACCCGCTACGCCATCGACCTGCGTTCGGTCTCGCACGGAACCGGAATCTTCACCAGGACCCCGCACGGCTATGAGCCCATGCCACCCAACCTGGTCAAGACCCACCTGCCAGACTGACGGAACAGACGACCAGCAACGCCAACTATCAATCCTGCATCGGGACAGGCCATTTCTTGCTGTCACTCCTCACCCGAGAGCGTCCGGACCCGGCGGCTGAGCTCGGGAGCCCAGCGAGTGAACAGGGGCTACACGTTAGCCATATGCATTGCTTCACCAAACGAGCCACTGCAAGGCTCCCCCGTTTGGCTCGAATCATGAAGCAATGCATAGGCACCAGGCAGGCCACCTTCACCGCGCCGTGAAGGGCTCCTCGAGTCCTGATCTATCCGAAAGTCGCACCGACGCGGTCGCGGATCTCCTGCACGGCCCAGTTGTTGCCGTCCGGGTCGCTGAAGAAGACGAACTTGCCACCGTCGCGCGGGTCAAGGTTCTGGATCTCGGACGCCGAGATACCCCGCTCGACGAGTTGTGCGCGCGCCGCCTCAATATCGCGAACCACGAGCTGGAGGCTGGCCCCCGAGCCACGGACGGCGTCAGCTCCCATGAGAACGGGCCCGATGGTGAGTGAGCACGCTGACCCGGGCGGGGTCATCTGCACCACGCGCATGGTTTCCGTGGGCCGCGTGTCAGCGTCGAGGTGAAACCCGAGCTGGTCGACGTAAAAGCTCTTCGCACGGTCAATGTCCGTGACCGGGATGACCACGACTTCCAACTTCCAATCCATGGCACATCATCCTTTCGTTCGGCGCCCGAGCGGCGCTCTGGCACGTAGTCGAAGCCGAAGTGCCGGTCTCGACATCCTGGTGCTGACGACGCCGAGCAGTCGGCTACGTGGGCCGGTTCTGGCCATCCATGCGGCAGGCCGGTGTCCCGCCGGGCAATGCGTGACGGTGGCGGGCGATCCAGGAGTAGGCGCGCCCCGCCAGCCACGAGAACCCCGGAGCTACGAGCAGCGCGCCGACAGGACGCCATACAAGGTGACCGGAACGAAGGGCCGCGGCGATCGCGACGTGACCGCTGGCCACCTGACCGTCGTCGCCGACCCACTGCACGGCCGCGGTGCACTGTTCAGCGGTGAGGCCGAGCTCATCCAGGTCCAGTTGCTGCCACGGAGCAAAGCGCGTCGCATCGCCCCTGATCACCCAACGTTCCAGCAACCGGGCGCACGTGGTGCAGAACCCGCAGTCTCCGTCGAAGATCAGGACCGGCAGTGACGCTGGCATGTTCACTCGGTCACCCGGGTCATTCGGTCACCCGGTCAGCCGCGCGGCCAGGCGTCGACGAGGTGCTGGCGAACGTCCTCGAGCAACATCGGCAGAGCCTTCGTCTGCCCGATGATGGGCAGGAAGTTCGAGTCGCCGCCCCACCTCGGGACAATGTGCTGGTGCAGGTGGGCACGCACGCCGGCTCCGGCAACCGCACCCTGGTTGATCCCGATGTTGTAGCCCATGGGGGACGAAGAAGCCTCCAACGCAACGATGCTGGCCTTGGTAAGAGCCCCGAACTCGAGGGTCTCCTCATCGGTCAGGTCGACATAGAGCGATACATGACGGTAGGGGCAGACCAGTACGTGACCGGGGTTGTACGGGAAGAGGTTCATGACGACATAGCAGCTCTGGCCACGATGGGCGATCAGGCCCTCGGCGTCGTCCTTACCGGTGACCGAGCAGAAGGGGCACCCCTCACCGGCGTGATCGGTCGGGCGATCGCCGTTGATATAGGCCATCCTGTGCGGGGTCCACAGACGCTGGAACCCGTCGTCGACGTGAGCGAAATCGTGCGCCGACTCGAGCTCCGGCCCATGGTTGCTCTCCTCCTGCGTCATGGTGCAGATCTTATGCATCCCTCCGTCAGCTGGCTGCGGCCACCATCCAGCGTGCACCCAGGGCCAGTGCACCCACCGTCGCCAGGAAGAAGAACCCGACCCACACGATCGCCGGCACCCTGGTCAGCCGCGCGAGCTGGTCGGCGTCGGAGCTCCGGGCGCCGGTGCGGCGTCGGAGTGTCTGCAGCTCCAGGACCGGACGCGGCGCGGCCATGAGCATGAACCACGTCAGAACGTATGCGAAGCCAGACTGCGTCTGAGGTGCGAGCCACCACGACACCCCGAAGACCACCGCTGCGCTGACCAGGATCGACCAGAGGCCGAACCAGTTGCGCACCTGGATGAGTAACAACGCCAACAGGATGAGCAACGCCCAAAGGAGTCCGACGGCTCGGTGATCGGCCAGGAGCGCGGCGGCGCCCAAGCCGAGCAGCCCAGGGCCGACGTAGCCAGCCGCGGCCGTCAGGATCATTCCCGGCCCCGTGGTCCTGCCCGCCGACACCGTCAGACCGGAGGTGTCCGAGTGCAGCCGTATGCCGTGCAGCCGGCGTCCCGACAGAAGGGCAGCAAAGCCGTGGGCCGCCTCGTGCGCGATGGTCACGACGTGGCGGGTGATCCCCCACGCGCCCGGAGCCCAGACCAACAGCACAGCGAGAACGGCCGTCAAGGCGACGACAGAACCGGGCGGTGCCGGCTGGGTCGTCAGGGCGCGCTTCCACACCTCACGCAGGATGTCCATGATGAATGCGACTAGACCTGCCTGCGGCTTTCGACGGCCTCCACGATCTCGGTGAGCGCCTCAGCAATCGGGACACCATTCTTCTGCGAGCCGTCGCGATAGCGGAAGGAGACCGCGCCGGCGGACCGGTCGTCCTCGCCGGCGATGAGCATGAACGGCACCTTGGACTTCTGTGCGGTGCGGATCTTCTTCGGGAACCGGTCGTCCGAGATGTCGATCTCGACGCGAATCTTGTTGGCCTTCAAGCGCTCGGCGATGTCGAACAGGTAGTCGTTGAACTCCTCGGCCACTGGAATGCCGAGGACCTGGACGGGCGCCAGCCAGGGCGGGAACGCGCCGGCGTAGTGCTCGGTCAACACGGCGAAGAACCGCTCGACCGAGCCGAACAGCGCACGGTGGATCATGATCGGGCGCTGACGGGAGCCGTCGTCCGACTGGTACTCGAGCTCGAATCGCTCGGGCAGGTTGAAGTCGACCTGGATCGTCGACATCTGCCAGGTGCGCCCGATGGCGTCGCGAGCCTGGACCGAGATCTTGGGGCCGTAGAACGCCGCGCCGCCGGGGTCGTCCACCAGGTCCAGACCGGAGTCACTCGCCGCCTCTCTGAGCGCCTCGGTGGCCTTGGCCCAGTTCGCGTCCGTGCCGACATACTTATCCTCGTTGCGGGTCGACAGCTCGAGGTAGAAGTCGTCGAGGCCGTAGTCCTTGAGCAGGTCGATGACGAAGGTCAGCAGGGTCTTCAGCTCGGACTGCAGCTGGTCGGCGGTGACGTAGATGTGGGCGTCGTCCTGGGTCATACCCCGCACCCGGGTCAGACCGTGCACCACGCCGGACTTCTCGTAGCGGTAGACCGAGCCGAACTCGAACAGCCGCAACGGCAGCTCACGATAGGACCGACCTCGCGCCCTGAAGATCAGGCAGTGGAACGGGCAGTTCATCGGCTTGAGGTAGTAGTCCTGCCCCTGCTTGCGAACCACGCCGTCCGCACCGCGCTCCTCGTCCAGGTGCATGGGCGGGTACATGCTGTCGGCGTACCAGTCGAGGTGACCCGACGTCTGGAACAGGTTGCCCTTGGTGATGTGCGGCGAGTAGACGAACTCGTAGCCGGACTCCTCATGACGTAGCCGTGAGTAGTCCTCCATCGTCTTGCGGATGACCCCGCCCTTGGGGTGGAAGACGGCCAACCCCGAGCCGATCTCGTCGGGGAAGGAGAACAGGTCGAGCTCGGCCCCCAGCTTGCGGTGGTCACGCTTCTCCGCCTCAGCCAGCCGGTCGAGATACGCCCTGAGCTCGTCCTTCGTCGGCCACGCGGTGCCATATACCCGCTGGAGCTGCGGGTTCTTCTCCGACCCACGCCAGTAGGCCGCGGCCGAGCGCATCAGCTTGAACGCGTTGCCAAGCACCTTGGTGGTCGGCACGTGCGGGCCGCGACACAGGTCGCCCCACGCGCGCTCGCCGTCACGGCGGATGTTGTCGTAGATTGTCAGCTCGCCTGCCCCGATCTCGACGTCCGCGCCCTCGCCCAGCAAGGCAGCGTCCGCGGAACCACCCTTGAGCCCGATCAGCTCGCACTTGTACGGCTCGTGGGCCAGCTCCGCGCGGGCTGCCTCGTCGGTGACCACTCGGCGCTGGAACGTCTGGCCCTCGTTGATGATCTTCTGCATGGCCTTCTCGAGGGCCTTGAGATCCTCGGGAGTGAACGGGTTCTCGACGTCGAAGTCGTAGTAGAAGCCGTCGCGGATCGGCGGGCCGATGCCCAGCTTGGCCTTCGGGTTGATCTGCTGGACGGCTTGGGCGAGCACGTGGGCGGCCGAGTGGCGCAGGACGGCTAGCCCCTCGTCGCAGTCAAGTCCTACCGGCTCGACGACATCGCCATGGGCCAGGACGTGCGCCAGGTCGCGCAGCTCACCATTGACCCGCGCCACGAGGGTGCCCTTGTCTTCGGCGAAGAGGTCGGCTGCCGTGGTGCCCGTCGCAACCGATCGCTCGCTTCCAGCGATGACCACGGTGATGTCGGACGACGGCAAAGACACGACAGGCTCCTACACGTTGTTGCGGGTATGCCGCCCGGCCGGGCGGCGTGGGTCGGTCACCTGCTCGAGGTGCCGGGGCCAATGTTATCGGCGGAGGGCTTGAGCCGGTCGCCAATATTGATGGTCCCCGGGCGGATGACCGACGCATAGACGCCGGGGCAGTTCGAGGGCTTGCCCGTGATCTCGACCTCGCAGGTGCCAATCGTCATCCGCTGCTCGACGAGACCGGTGAGCTGGTCGGCCGTGGCGTCGAGCACCAGATTGGCGCGCGGCTCGAGCTCGGCGGCCTCTGCCGCGCCGACCAGATGCAGGGCTGACTTCTTGCGGCGGTCGCCACGCAGGCCTTCGGGCTCGACCTCCACCGTGGGCAGGGAAACGCCCGGCTCGTCCTTGGTGGGGTAGATCCACAGGGCCGTTACGGTCAGGCTGGTCGGCTCTGTCACACCGTCACGGTAGTCGTCATCCCTACGCCGACCGAACACCCGGGATCGCGCGTTTCTGGTGATCTGTAGAGCCACAACGCGCCATCCGCGGTGTTCGGTGCCAATGGAGTGGACGTGAAGGGACTCGAACCCCTGACCTCTCGCGTGTGAGGCGAGCGCTCTAACCAGCTGAGCTACACGTCCGGACGGTGCCACCCGACATACAGGTGGCGGAGAGGAAGAATAGCCGTTCCCCTCGTTCGACCCCTCATCGGGTCGGCTCTGGTCGACCCGACCTCCGTCAGCCCAGGCCGGGGACCTTCTCGAGCCACCGCGTGCCGAAGTCGGGAAGGAACTCGGAGACTCCGCCGATCAGGAACAGCAGCCAGAAGATCGCGGCGACTGTGGCCACGGTGACTAGGAACACCAGTCCGTTGACCCACCAGGGCTGGGACGTGAGCCACTCGGTCCAGGCCTTGAGGGTGCGCCGGGCGAGGCGCAGCAGGCGCTGAGCCCACTCGAACTCAGAGGCCCAGATCGCCAGACCGAGGAACACCACGAGCCACCCGGGTCCGGGCAACGGCACCATGATCAGACCAGCGACGACGATGATCAGCCCGACGGCCCCGACGATGATGCGGTAGATCAGGTGGGAGTGTGGGTTCGAGCGGATCCTGCGCCGCCATTCCCAGTCGTCGTCGGCGGCGTCCAGGGTGATGTTGCGGTCGGCACCACCCCGAGGCGGTCGCCGGGTCATGGCTGAATCTTCTTGGCCATCTGCACAGAGGTCTCCTCGTACCCGAGGGACGTGTACAGACCACGCGCCCGAGTGTTGCCACCGAACACGTTGAGCGCGATCTCGTAGGCGCCCCGCTCGCTCGCCCACTGCTCGCCATACGACATCAGCTGTCGTCCCCATCCCTGTCTGCGTTGATCCTCTTCGACCTCAACGTCGTAGACGAAGACGGAGGTTCCCGCCGCGCTCCGGCGCTCGAACAGCCACAGAACCCCAATGCGTTCACCCGTCGTCGCGTCGCGCCCGGTGAAGACGCAGTGTCCCTGTGCAGGCTCGCCATCAGGGAAGATGTCCGCGAACTGCTTGGCCGCGACCTCCTCGGCGTCTCGACGGTCCTCGCCGCCGTGGGTCACGCGGTCACCGATGTAGGCCTGACGCGAGTACGTGATGAAGGCCTGGAGCTCCTCGGGCGTCATCGGGTCCATCAGGAGCCGGTCGCTCAATGTCATTCCTCTCGCACAGACGAGGCAGTCACGGGTCGAGGCGCTCGCGCGACAGACGGGCGAAGATCTCGGCCACACGGGCGGTCACCTGGCCCGGGGCAGCGACGAGCCGGTCGTCTATCGCGTGAACCCCCATCACGTCCTTGACCGAGGACGTGATGAAGACCTCCTGCGCGTGTCCCAGGATCGACATCGGCAGCGGCTCCTCTCGCACCATCAGTCCCTCCTCGAGGCACCACTCGATGACCAGCTGGCGGGTCACCCCGGCCAGCGGTCCGGAGGCCAGGTCAGGTGTCAGGATCTCGCCGTCGACAACCATGAAGACGTTGGACCCGGTGCCCTCGCAAAGATTGCCCACGGAGTTGGCCAAGAGAGCCTCCACTCCCCCGCGTTCCTTGGCAAAGGCAAGTGCCACAACATTTTCCGCGTATGACGTGGTCTTCAGTCCCGCCGTGGCGCTGCGTTCGTTGCGGGTCCAGGGCACGACGACCAGCTTGGCGGTGCCCTCGTTCGGTGGCTGCGTGGCCGCCGTGACGATGTAGGTCAGCGGCGAGGCATTCCGGTCGGATCCGAGTGGACCGGCGCCCCCGGTGACTGTGTAACGAAGTCGTCCGAGCGCGATCGACTCGCCCGACAGCACGGCCTCGATCCCGGCGTCGATGACGCTGTGGTCAGCCGCCGGCAGACCGAGCCCGGCCAACGAACGGTCCAGGCGACTTGCGTGTCGTTTCAGGGCGAACGGCACGCCATCCAGGATCTTGCACGTCTCGAAGACTCCGTCGCCGACGGTGACGCCGTGGTCGAGGGCGGCGATCGACGGTGACGCGGGGTCCACCCTTTGGCCATTGACCCACACGCGGACGTCCTCCGCCCGGCTGCCCTCGCCCGTGCCCGGTTCGCTCACGGTCCCACCCTTCCAGATGCGAGTCCGATCAGTCGAGCGGCCTTGAGCTCCGTCTCGGCCCACTCCTGCGCCGGGTCCGAGCCCCAGGTGATGCCGGCTCCGGTGCCGAACCTCAGCCACCGTTGTCCCGTGGCGTCCCGGTCGGCCCAGAACGTGCGGATACCGACGGCAAGCTGCGCCTCGCCAATGTCCGCATCCACCCATCCAATCGCCCCGCAGTACGGCCCGCGCGGCACCGTCTCGAGGTCGGCGATGGCTCGCAGCGCCGACGACTTGGGGGCCCCTGACACCGATCCCGGCGGAAACGTCGTGGACATCACGTCGGCCCAACGCACGCCTGGACGTAGCTCCCCCGAGACCGTGGTGACCAGATGAGCCAGTCCTGGATGCTCCTCGGGCGCACACAGGGCGTCCACGCTCACGGTGCCCGGACGGCATACGGGTGAGAGATCGTTGCGCACGAGGTCCGCGATCATGACGTTCTCGGCATAGTCCTTGGCCAGCATCAACGCCATCGTCGTAGCGGTCCCCTTGATCGGACGGGACTCGATCCGCCCCGCACGCCGGATCAGGAAGGCCTCGGGCGATGCACTGAGCACATCCAAGCCGGCGTCCGGGACGTGGACACGTCCGGCGAAGGGTGCCGGATTACCATGTGTGACAAGGCTTTCCAGACCCGCGAGGTCGGCGTCCTCAGCCAGAGGATGGCTCATGACGCGACAGAGACTCACCTGATAGACCTCGCCCTCCGCGATACGATCGCGGATCTGGCTCACGCCCGCCAGGTATGCCGGCTCGTCCAGCGACGAGCTCCAGCCATCTATGAGCGGCGCCCACTCCGGGACCTGCCGGGGCTGTTCGTTGGTCACGTGCGCGTCGGTCACCTGCGCGAAACGAACGCACCTGACCTCGCCCTCGAAGGTCACGACGATCGCCCAGAACCCACCACTGTCAAGGCATTCCACGTCATCGGCGATCTCGACGACGTTGTGGGCCCAGCGACTGCCAAAGCGCGCATGGGCCACAGGCAGATCATAGGTGGACCGGGAGCGAACGTAGCTCAGGGCAGCCACGTATTGCCGGCGGGCTCGGTGATCACCAGGGCGTGGTTCACCCAGAAGACCTGCAGCGCCAGGCTGATGACGGACACGATCACCACCAGAGCCGCGCGCTTATGCGGGATCTTCCCTGGCTCAGGACTTCCGACCAGCAGCATCCCCAAGGGGAACGCGAGCAACAGGTAGCGAAACATCCCGGTGTGCACGCCGGCGGCGAACAGCAAGAAGATCGGGTAGATCGCGAACCAGGTCCGCACTTCGGCGCCCCAGGTGCGTGTGAGGCCGCTGACCGACACCACCAGGAAGAGGACCACGAGGATCGCCAGACCGGCGACCCCGATCCAGCCGATGTGCTCGAAGGCGTTGGTGAACCAGCCGAACCTGCCCACGGCCACCGCGTTCGCCACGCCCCTGCGGTTCGCGCCGACGCCTTCGGCCCCGTTCGTGATCACGGACGTGACCGTCGACCACAACGAGACCGAGGCGGCAGACACCACCCCCAGGACGGTCATCCCGACCACCTCTGCACGCCTGATCGGATCCTGTACCCGGCCGCGGTAGCGCAGGACCGCATGGACCAGCACGACGATCGCCAATGGCGGTGTCACCAGCCGGGTCAGCGAGAGCAGAACCACCGCAGGCACGGCCCAGCCGTACCGGCGCCGCGCCAGCAGCAGCAGGATCGCGCACACGAGCAGCAGCGAGATGCTCTCGGAGTACGCCGCCTGGAACAGCGGTGCGGCAATGAAACAGCACGTGAAGAGGACCGCGGAGCCGGCCGCGAACCGGCCGGCGGTGCGCTCCACGAGGGCGAACATGATGACCATCGCCGCACCACCGGCCACGAGGTTCACGACCGTCGCGCACACCCCGAAGCCCAGACCGGTCACAGCCATCATCAGGCCCACGACTGCGGGGAACACCGGTGGGAAGGCGTAGGCCCAGAGAGCGGCGTTGGCATCGGAGTCCCCGGGCGAGGGCAGGTGGTATCCGTCATTGGCGATGCGTTCGTACCACTGACCGTCCCAGTTGGTGATCAACGCCAGATAGCCAGGGGAGTTCGGATGTGCCGTGAACTGGTAGGTGAGCGGGTGCTCGGGCGAAGGAAGCGCCACCTGATGACGGGCCGCGAGGGCAATGACCACGAAGCCGTAGAGCCGGGTCACGGCGAAGATGGTGAGCGGCAACCAGATCGAGAGAGGGACACTGACGCGCCCAAGAGCCCGGGTCTTCGGCGCGGACATCTGCGCAGCTCCCGCCGCCATGGCACTCCCGTGGACGTTGTCTGGTGATCACAGTCAGGACCGCTCAACCTGTGGTGTCTGCGGCAACCGTTTGATCTGTTGGATGTTACCGGTTGTCGATTGGGCGATGATGGTCCTCATGATCTCTCTCGCCACGCCGCTGCCGGATGTCCCGATGTGGGTCCGCGGCAACGGCCTGGAGATCGTGCTCCTCGTCCTCGGCGCCGTTCTGTTGACCCGGTTCGCGACGTGGTTCCGCAAGTTGATCACCGAACGTATTGACGCGAACGACCGCGAGTCCGACGCCCTTGTTCGTTCGGAGGCCGCAAAGCATCGGCATGCCCTGGCTCAGGTGCTCACGTGGTCGGCTCTGGTCATCGTGTACTGCGTCACCGCCGTTCAGATCATCGAGCGCCTGGGCGTGCCGATCACGGGTCTGGTGGCACCGGCGGCCGTTGCCGGAGTAGCGCTCGGCTTCGGGGCGCAGCGCCTGGTCCAGGACCTGCTCGCCGGCTTCTTCATCATCGCCGAGCGCCAGTACGGCTTCGGCGACCTCATCAGCATCGCCATCCCCGGTATCCCCGGTGGCGTGGTGGGCACCGTCGAGGATGTCACGCTGAGGGTGACCAAGGTCCGCACCGCCAATGGTGAGGTCATCTTCACCTCGAACGGCCAGATCGTCCAGCTCACCAACCTGTCACGGGACTGGGCCCGAGTCGTGGTCGACGTGCCCGTACCGCTCAGTGTTGACATCGGCCACGTCGGCGAGCTGCTGCGTCAGGTTGGTCGCGAAGCGTACGCCGACGAGGAGCTCCACCCCCAGCTGCTTGACGCCCCGGCGGTGATGGGTGTCCAGAGCATCGAGGTCGACCAGATCCACGTACGCGTGGTGGCCCGCACGTTGCCGGGCAGGCAGTTCCTGGTCGGGCTCGCCCTTCGTGGGCGCATCGCGAAGGCGCTACGCCGGGAGGGCATCCATGTGCCCGTGGACCTGGACACGACCGAGTCGACGGGCATGACGCCGTGACGATGCGTCCCCGGAGGTCGACCTGGGTGCTCATGGCGCTGTTTGCGCTGACCTTGGTGGTCTACTTCTGGGCTCGCCCGGCGCCCTTCACGACAACCCCCTCCAACCGAAGCGCGGTCGTCAACAGCCCGGAGGCGCCCAGACCCACGCGCGACACCAGGAGCACAGCGTCTCCTCAGCAGCCGACGACCGCGACCCAACCCAGCACGGGCTCGTCGACCGGTTCGCGCACGACGTCGCCGCCCAGCCCCGCCGCCACCAACACATCGAGGACCCCTACGCCAAGCGGTATCCCACCAACGGTTCCCCCATTCAGCTCAGCGCCGCCGGGGACCTGATCCGATTCCCCGCCGAACGGCGTACGGCGTTTCGGGCATGAATGCTTTGCGCGCCATCTGGATCCTTGGGCCACCGCCGTTCTCACACCTCTAGCAGCAAATTTTGCTCATCCCCCGCTGGCGTCCGTGTTCCACAGGGAGGACGATCCGCAACCATGCCGCCCGGTGCTGCCCAAGTGTGTCGTCACCTCAGGACACGTGGATCTGGAGGTGGTTGCGCCCGGAGGCCTTGATGCCTGCCCTGAGGAGCGCCATGTCGATGGCGACGCCGGCGGGACGGTAGGGGTTCGCCAGCGGGGTCGTCTGCAGGGTGACTCCGTTCAGCGCCAGCGCCACCGGTCCAACGCCCCGAGGGCCGACCCGGAAGGTCAGATCCAGGGGTGCGCCGTCAAGCGGGACTGTCGCCTGCAGACCGTCCAGGGCGGGAGCGAGCACCGGGTCGATCTCCAGGAGATCACCGCGTCGGCGCACGCCGAGCAGGCACTCGACGACGAGTCGTAGGAAGATTCCCGGGCCGGAGGAGTAGACCCGCCAACCTCCCTCAAGCGGCACGGTGCCCTGCATGACCTCGCCGTAGTGTTCGGCGGCCTCGTATCGGTCCACGAACGTCGCGTCGGAAGAGGAGTAGTAGGACGTCGACTGTCGTGGCCGGGCGTTCGGAACACGTTCGGTCACGCCGATCGGATTGGCCAAAGCGAGGGCTTCCAGCAGCCCCTCGGCGTCGCCGAGGCGGGCGAGGGCCTCGGCGTAGCGCAGGTGGGCGTGTGTGTACATGATCCCGATCTCACGACCGAAGAAGGTGCTGGCCTCTGCACGCTGGAAGACCTCCATCGGGCCGCCGTGATAGCGGGCGGGGCGGTCGAAGAGCCGAGCGCCGTCGGGGCCAAGCAGATGTTGCTCCACGACGTTGAGGTGCTCGCGTGCCTCGCTCGGCGAGAGCAGGTCGCCGGAGATGGCGCTGATGATCTGCAGGAGGCCGTACTTCAGGCCCGTCCGCTGGTCTGACGGGTGAACCAGGTGCTCAACGGACCCGTCGTCAGCGAACAGGCCGTAGCCGGCCAGCAGCCCGTCCCGCATGAGCAGTGTGTGCATGGCCTCAGCGGTCTCGTCGGCGATTCGCTTGGCCTCGTCGGCGTAGTCGTTGGCGTCGGCGGCGTCCTGAGGGTCGAGCCGAGAGCTGACGATTCGCAGCGATCCGGCCAACATGCGCAGCGCCTGCACCTGAAGTGTTGCCGTCCACGTGGAGCACAAGCGCGCAGTGAGGTCTGGGTCGGCCGGTTGCAGCGAGTCGTTCCAGTCGCCGTGCCCGTACGCCGGCAGAGGGCTGCCGGGAACCGTACTGGCGGCGATGATGGCCAGCGCGCGCCGGACGTGCTCGAGAAGCGACTCCCCGGCGGTTGCTCCGAGGTCGTCGACGAACGAGAATCGCTCGGCGAACAGGCTGATGTCACCGGTTACTGCCAGATACTCGCCGAGCGCCAGAACAGGCCAGAAGACGACATCACCGTGCGCGTCGCCTTGGCCGGCACGGAACTCCCGTGGGTAGATCTCGAAGGCTTGAGGCCAGTCGCCCCGCGCGTTCTGGGCTCGAACGACACGCACGATGAGGTCGCGCAGGGGCGCGGTCTGTCCCAGAGCGATGAGCAGACCCACCGGTCCTTGGCAGACGTCGCGGGTGCCCCAGCCACCACCGGTGTACTGCTCCAGCCCACGGGGAGACAGGTAGTGGATGAGAGCGTCGTGAGCGAACCACGGCAGCACCGCATCGAGCCTCCAGACCTCAGTGGCCAAGGGTGAGTCAGCGGGGGGCCTCAGCCGCACGGAACCGCTTATCCCATCCCAGAACTGGAGCGTGGCATCGCCAACGAGCTCCTGCTTGGCCAGGTCAGCGGCCGGAACCAGGTCAGCAGTCAGGGACAGGTGAACCTCCGTGGTGGGCGCCGTGCGCATGGTGACCCAAGGCAGCCCGCGTGACCGCCCGTCCAAGAAGAGGGCTTCGTCGCGACATGCTCGGTCGATCGAGGCCCTCCCCCAGGAGAACCGGAACGACCCGGTAGGGAATCGGCTCGAGGCCGGGGAACCCTCCTGCGGGCGAACTGTGACCCCTGCGTCATCTTTCTCGAGCACTGGCGGCTCGGGATCCTGACCGTCATCTCCACCAAGGGCCACATGGGCGCAGATCAGGAGGCGAACAGGCGGTCCGTCCACTACCCGGATAGCGAGGCCGAGCTCATGCAACTGGGCAGGCGCGGTGGACACGACCTCGAGAAGCCCGCCCTGGTGTGCATACCACCAGCGGCAGGAGTCCAGGCCGACCGCCCACGCGCTGGGTTCGTCCAACAGGGTCCATCCGTTCGAACCATCGTTGGACTGCACGAAGACTCGCAACCCCTGTGCCTGCCGCAAACCCAGGTAGCTCCGGCGAGTGGACAGCATTCGGTTCCGGCTGACGTGCCCCTGGGTGACCTGCGAGTGGAACGTCCCAGCCATCCAGGCAGTGGTGGTGAGGCTGCCCTCGTCGGGCACCAGGGCCGTTCCAGTCCGCATGATGTGGCCGTGTGGACGCAGGACCGCAGCTTGCTTTGCACCGGTGACGACGTGACTTCCGTCGTCGGTGAAGTAACTGAGCAGGGTCTGGCCATCCCATTCGGCGCGCTGGCGCCCCGCACCGGCGAGCCTGACCAGCTGGTCGTCATCCAGTGGCATGCAGGCCATGGCCGGGGCTGAGGAGAAGAGCGACGATGCCGACACCTCTGCACCAACGGTCGGACTCCCGGCCGAGTGGCGATGCGCCGGCGGCTGCCCTTGCGGCGGCTGCGCTTCCGGCTGGCCCAGGACCTCGTCAACAACGGTCTTGTCGTGGTCGGACGTCGAGGCCGGGTGGTCGGGCTTGTACACGCCGAAGAACCCCGTGGCCACGCTCTCGCCACCGGCCAGGTGCACCGGGCGAGCCTGCAAGAGGGCGAGCGTGTGCTCGTGCTGAAGCCGGGTGCTGGGGAGGTCGTTGGCAGACAGTCCGGGCAGCCGAGCCCCGGCACGGTGTGCCCGCCCAACCAGCTGAAGGGCGTCGGTGCCCCAACCCACGCCTTCGCTGAGGCAGCCGATCACCGCCCAGGGAGCGGTGGGGCCGGGCATGTTCTGGCGCACTGCGAGAACCGTTCCAGCCGACGGGGTAACGACCGGAGTGAGGTCGAGATACTGGCTGACGTAGTACTCACAGGTTCGCACCACGCCGTAGGGCGCCAGTGCAAGATCTTGGGCGTAGACGATGTCGATCTCGGTCGGGACCGAACGCAGACTCTTCACCGATACGTGCCAGTACCAAGCGGCCAAGGCGTCGGCCAGCCGGAAGGTGACGGTGTACTGCAGGTCGCGCCAGCTGCCGACGATGGTGGGCCCGGCCTCGCTCCAGCTGACATTGCTGGCACTCCCGGGACCTACCATTGCCACTGCCTCGGCGCCTTCGTCACCACGAATCCGCAGATACAGGTTGGCCGGACCTGCTTCGAGCTCGTCGGCCGGGTACATCAGGAGGCTTCGATCACCGACATCGAGGCGCCGCAGGACACCGCTGGTGGTGAACTGCGCCTGTGTCCCGGCCCGGCTGCTGACGCATAGCGCGTCCGGCTCTCTCAAGCGATCACGCCAGCGCCGAACTCCTCGATCCCGATGAGCGGCTTGATGGTGGACTGGACCTCGCCTTTGATGAAGTTGCGTCGAATCACATTGTCGCAGAACACATTCCCGATAGCGCCGAGCACCATGGCCTGGTCGAGCGACAGGTAGCGCTTGGCGATGAGTCCCGACTTGACCGCGACCGCGTCGTAGAAGCCGCCTTCGCCATACGCCCTGAGGACGCGCTCGATCTTGACGAGGTTGTCGTAGGCCTGGGCGGGTTCGTACTGCATCGCAAGGAACGCCGCGTGCGGCGTGACGACGCCGTCACCCCAGGCGGGGGTGGGGTTGGTTCCCACGCGACACCCTTCGAAGCCGCCGTCGTAGTTGGTGCCTTCCATGTCGGAGACGTAGCCGCCCTCGTTCTTCTTCACGCCATCGCCGCCCGGGTCCATGCCGATCGCGTCGACGCCCCACGCGGTGTATCCGCCGCCTGGTCGGCTGGCCGGCGAGAATCCCCAGTAGCCGTACTTGGCGTCGTCCAGCCCGAACTCACGCTGGGCGCGAACGGTGAGCGCGTGGTTGATGCCCCACGCTCTCGGAGCCCAACTAGCCTCTGGCACAAAAAGATCGGGCATCAGGGCCTCGAACATGTCGCCGCCCCAGCTCGGCACGATGTGCATGCCCCGGTAGGTGAAGGCGCCCTCAAAGACGTCGATGCCGTAGTAGGTGCGGTGCTGGCCCACGGCCTTCTGCTCAATCCACGACCAGTCGCAGGTGTTCGGGAACGTCCGCTGGGTGGCGTAGTAGGCGGCCGGCGGGATCTGGCCGTGGGCGATGCCGATGTAGGTCGCGATCCGCGGTTCGGAGACGTGGATGTCGTAGTGGTTGGTCGTGTAGAAGACGTCCGGCCCGTTGCCAAGATAGTTGCCCGCGACGAATTGGCGTGGCGACTGCGGCTGGACGTCCCAGAAGCCGCCGCGCAGCAAGCCCCCTATGCCCGGGCGCGCGTCCTTGTTGTAGTACATGCCGAAGTTCATCTTGTCCAGCAACGCATTTGCCAGCTTGGCAACACGCGGCTCGGCGTTGCGGACGACCATGAGCGAGGCGGCGAACCAGCCGTTGTCGACGCTGGAGAGGAAGGGGTAGATCGTGCTCCCGTCCGCCGGCCACACGTGGATGACGTCTCCCGTGGCCTCGTCGTACCAGTTGTAGAACATGCCGCTGGGCTCATGGTGCTTCAGCCTCGACATGGTCTTCAGGGTCTGGGCGAGCCGCTGATGGCACTCCCCTGGGCTGATGATCCCGAGCTCCCGGGCGATGACAGTGCTCCACATGTACCCACCGATGTTGGTCGGCGAGGTGTAGCCGCTGCGCTGAGGACGCGCGAGCGACCCGCTGATGTTGTCGGCGGGCAGCCCGGTATGTCGATCGGTCATGGCGACCAGTGAGGCCCAGGTGTCACGCGCCCAACGCTGGATGGTGGTGCGGTCGATCCCGCCGCCATGCCGCGACTGAAGGGCGATCGACGCCGGCGCTCCGCCCGTTACTGCCGGCGCCTGACCGGCATGCGCCGTGTTGACGCGAGCGGTCGTCAGACCAACGGCGGCGATTGCCACGCCGCCGAGGATCTGGCGACGGGTGGCGGCGGACATGGGGCGGTTGAGCTCAGAAATCTCAGACATGTGAATTCCCTTATATATCAGTGGTCTTACTTGATGCCGGTGGTGGCGATGCCCTCGATGAAGCGGCGCTGGAAGATGAGGAAGACGATGACAATGGGTACAACCACCACGGTCGCTCCGGCCAGCAGGATGCCGTAGTGGGGGGTGACGTTCTGTCCGGTGGAGAACAGTGCCAGGGCCACCGGCAGCGTGTAGTAGTCCTGGGTCTGGGCGGCCACAAGCGGCCACAGGAAGTTGTTCCAGCTGCCGAGGAAGGTGAGGATCCCGAGGGTGGCCAGGCCCGGCCCACACAGCGGCAGGATGATCTGGCGGAAGATGCGAAACTCGCTGGCCCCGTCGACCCGGCCGGCGTCGAGCAGCTCGTCCGGCAGCCCGATGATGAACTGCCGCATGAGGAAGACGCCGAACGGCGTCACCAGGAACGGGAGAATCAGTCCCGGGTAGGAGTCGATCAGACCAAGATTGGCGACGAGCACGAACAACGGGACGAACGTCACCATGCTGGGGATCAGCAGTGTGCCCATGACCAAGAGGAAAACCACCTTCTTGCCACGGAAGGTCAGCTTGGCCAGGGCGTAGCCGACCATCGAGCAGAAGATGAGGTTTCCGATCGTCACGCAGACGGCAACGAGCGTGGAGTTGAAGAAATACCGCAGGAAGCTCTCCTTGTTGAAGAGGTCGCGGTAGTTGTCGAGCGTTGCCGACTCCGGCCACCACGTCGGGGGGACCTTGAGCAGCTCTCCTTCGCCCTTGAAGCTGCCGAGGATCATCCAGACGAAGGGCGTGATGACCGCGACGAACCCGAGGGTCAGCACGACATAGAGCCACCGTCGTGAAGAGGTGGATCTCTTGCTATTCAACGTCACTCATCTCCGGTCAGGTGTTGGAGCGAAAAATGCGGAACTGGGCCGCGGTCAGGGCGACGATGATGACGAAGAGCACATAGCTCGTCGCCGCGGCGAAGCCATAGTTGCCGAAGCCGAACTGCTTGTAGGTGAACATTGACATCGAGATCGTGGAGTCCAGCGGACCACCCTTTGTCATCACGAGCGGTTCCTCGAAGAACTGGAGGTAGCCGACGCCGGTGGTGATCGAGACGAACAGCAGCGTCGGTCGCAGCAGCGGCAATGTGATGTGGCGGAACCTTTGCCACGTCGACGCGCCGTCGATGGCGGCTGCCTCGTGCAGCATTACCGGCACGGACTGCAACCCGGCGAGGAAGATGATCATCGCCGTGCCGAAGTTGCGCCACGAAGCCATGACGATCAGCGAGGGCATCGACCATGTGGTGGACCCGAGCCAGTTCGGCCCGTTGATGCCGACCCAGCCGAGCATGGTGTTGACCAGGCCACTGTCCGGCTGGAGCAGGAACCGCCAGATCACCGCCACGGCGACGATCGAAGTGACCACCGGGGTGAAGTACCCGACCCGAAAGAGCGTGCGAAACCGGGTGATTCCCTTGTCCAGGGCCAGTGCAGCCGCCAACGCGATGCCCAGTGTCAGCGGGACCCCGATGATGACGAAATAGGCGGTGTTGAACGCGGACTTACGGAACGTCTCGTCACCAAAGACCTTGGCGTAGTTCTCGAGTCCGACGAAGCTCACGGCGAACGGTGAGCGAAGGTCCCTGGACTTGATATCGGTGACGCTGAAGTAGAGCGAGGAGATCACCGGCCAGGCGGTGAAGACCACGAACAGCAGCAGGAACGGCAGAGACAGGATCCAGGCAGCCTTGCTCTGGAGTGCGGAGCCCTTGTGCCGACGAGACGAGCTGCCTTTGATGCGGCCCGGCCTCCGGCGCGCTGTCTGGGGCTTGGATGCCACGGGACTGCGCGCCGGAGCGGGGGTGGCCATGGTCAGCTGCCGGTGCCGATGGAGTCAGCTTTGGACTGCACGGTCTTCAGCGCGGCCGCCGGGTCCAGGCCTGACTTGGCGACCTTCTCCATCTCTGAGTCGAACGCCGACGCGACCTGCTCCCAAGTTGCGATGGCCGGAGGAGCCTTGGCGTCCTCGAGCTGCTTGCCGAAGACCCCGAGATTGGCATCCGCGGACAACGCCGGATCCTGCCATGCACTCTTCACCGACGGCAGGTCGGTCGACAGGGCGTAGAACTTGACCTGGGTCTTGGGGTCGGAGAGGAACTGAACGAACTTCCAGGCGCTGTTGCGGTTCTTGCTGTTCTTGAACACCACGAGGTCGGAGCCGCCCACGAAGGATGTGGCGGTCTTCTGCTTGGGCATCTGCATCACGCCGTACTTGGCCTTGAAACCCGCCCCACCGAGCTTCTCGATGCCGCTCATCTCCCACGGACCGGAGATGAACATCGGGACGGACCCGCTGACGAAGCTGGGCGCGCGCGAGTTGTCGGGAAGCTGTTTGGCGGCGATGCCATCGGTGAAGTAGCTCTGGTAGTACTTCACGGCCTCGGTCGTCTCCGGGGTGTCGAAGGTGAACTTCTTCTGGTCGGCGGTGGCGACCTCGGCGCCGTTGGACCAGGCGAAGGGCAGGATCGACTGCCAGGAGCCTTGGCCGCCGGGCTGTAGGTCGATGCCCCACTTGGCCCCGGCCTTGGTCTGCATGGCTTTCGCCATGGCCTTCAGCCCTGCCCAGTCGGTCGGCATCGTGGTGATTCCCGCTTTGACGGCCAGGTCCTTGCGGTAGTAGACGAGACGGGTCTCGACATACCAAGGCACGCCGTATGACGTTCCGCCCACCTCGGTGGTCTTCTGGGCTCCTTCGAAGAAGGCGCTCTTGTCAATCGTTGCGGGCGTCGGATCCAGCGCCTGTGTGGCGAACTCACCCATCCAGGTCGTGCCGATCTGTGATATGTCCGGGGTCTTGCCGGCGGTGATGGCCGTGGCGAGCTTGTCGTGGGCGGCATCAAACGGGATCGCGGTGACGTTGACCTTAACGCCGGGGTTAGCAGCTTCGAACTCCTTGGCCAGCTCGGGCAGCTTCTCGCCCTCGCCGCCCAAGGCCCACACCGAGATGGTCCCGGTGGCCTTACCTGAGGTGACGGCCTTGGCCTTGTCGCCCGAGGCGGCGCCTGTGTCTGCCGACCGGCCACAGGCCGCGAGGCCCAAGGCCGTGGTGAGGCAGAGCGCCATCATCGCCGTAGTGCGGGTGTTGCTTCTCATCTTTGTGCTTCTCCTTGGTCGGGCGGGGGCCCGCTTGCGGTGGTCCCGCCTCAGACGGCCCACGGCACGTCGCGGTCGTCCGTTTCGGGACAGCCACACGACGAGCGCAGGACCAGCTCAGTTGGCAGGATCAGTGGTTCCGGGACCATGGGGTCGCCGGTAATGCGTTCGTGGAGACGGGTCGCTGCAACGCGGCCGAGCTCGTGAAGTGGCTGACGGACCGTCGTCAGGCCTGGGCTGACGTATCGGGCGGTCATGACGTCGTCCCACCCCACGATGGCGATGTCATCGGGGACGCGCACGCCAGCCCGCTGCAGCGCCTTCATCGTCGACAGAGCCAGCTCGTCGTTGGCGCAAACCAAGGCATCGGGTCGGCTTGCGCTGGCCACCACCTGTGCGAGGACCTCGGCGCCGGAACGTTCGTGGAAGTCGACCCGGACGGCGGATCCGACGGCGAGCTTGTCCGCCCTGAACAGGGCAGTCGTGAAGCCGAGGTGACGCTGTTGGACATCCGGCGAGCCGTCGGGGTCACCGACGAAGAGCAGCCGACGCCTGCCATGGACAAGCAGGTGTTCGGTGAGCGCTCTTGCGCTCTCGGCATTCTCGGCCGACACCGAGTCACATCCAGCGACCGTCGGGCGGGCGAGCAGCACCACAGGCATCCGCCGGCCGAGGGAGCCCGCCTCTTCGTCCGAGATTGTGGAGTTGGCCACCACGACGCCGTCCACCCGGCTCGAGAGATTGCGGACGGCCCGCGCCGGGTCCTCGCGCTCCTGCGTCACCACGAGGACGACGCTCTGACCGAACTGCGCAGCCGCGGACTCATAGCCCATGAGCAGCTCTGCGTAGTACGGACCGATCAGGTCTGGGACAACGAGCCCGTGGGCTGCGTGCTGTTGTACCGCCAGGCTGCGCGCTGCTCGCAGTGGCACGTACTCAAGCTCCTCGACGGCCCGAAGAACGTTCGCCCGGGTCTGCGGAGAGGTCGTGCTGGTGCCCTGGAGGACCCGCGAGACAGTGGCGATGGAGACTCCGGCCAACTGTGCGACGGAGTAGATCGTCGTCGCGCGTCTGCCCTGTTTGCGGGGTGCCATTCGTTATCGTCTCCAATGTAAGCGCTTACAACGGTGCCCGACGAAGACAGAAAGCGCAACCCTTTGGTGATGATTCTTTCCTTTTGTCGTTTATTGCGGTGATCCGCGCACGCAGTTCGTCGTCGCCGTGAAGGGTGGATGGCGTGGCGGCCACAACCTGGAGGCGGTCCTTCTCGTTCGGTCAGAGGAGCTCGAAGATGGTGGCGTTGGCCTGGCCGCCACCTTCGCACATGGTCTGGAGGCCGTAGCGGATGTTGTTGTCGCGCATGTGGTGGATGAGGGTGGTGGAGAGCCGCGCGCCCGAGCCGCCGAGCGGGTGCCCCAGCGCGATGGCCCCGCCGAGCGGGTTGAGTGCTCTGGCGTCGGCACCGATCTCGATGAGCCACGCAAGGGGGACGGGGGCGAAGGCCTCGTTGACCTCGAAGGCACCGATCTGGTCGACGGTGAGGCCACTCCTGGCCAACGCCTTGCGCGTTGCCGGGATCGGCGCCGTCAGCATGATGACGGGATCGGCTCCGGCCAGGACTGCCGTATGCACACGCGCGAGGGGTTTGAGGCCGTGGGAAGCGGCCAGCTCACTGGTGGTGATGAGGAGCCCTGCCGCGCCGTCGGAGATCTGTGACGCGTTGCCGGCGTGGATGACACCGTCCCGTTTGAACGCGGGTCTCAACCCGGCCAGTTTCTCTGCCGTCGTCCCACGGCGGATGCCCTCATCCTCGGAGAACAGTCCAACATCGGTCCTGACCGAGACGATCTGTTGCGCGAACGCACCCGAGTCCTGAGCAGCTGCTGCCTTCTCGTGGGAGGTCGCCGAGAACTCGTCGAGCTGCGCGCGCGACAGGTGCCACCGTTCTGCGATCATCTCCGCGCCGATGCCCTGGTTCGGAGCGGTTTCGTAACGGTGGGTGAAGCCCACTCCCCCGAAGGGGTCGCCTTCGCCAGCAATGTTCGCTCCCAGGGGCACCCGGCTCATGACCTCGACGCCCCCCGCGACCACGAAGTCATAGTGCCCCGCGATGACCCCCGCTGCACCGAAGTGGATGGCTTGCTGAGATGAGCCGCATTGCCGGTCGATGGTCACGCCCGGGACGGAGTCGGGCCATCCGGCCGACAGCAGGGCTGTCCGAGCGATGTCGAACGCCTGGTCTCCAACCTGCGTCACGCAGCCCCAGATCACGTCGTCCACCAGCGCGGGGTCGAGGCCGGTGCGCTCTACCAGTGCCGTGAGCACAACGGCGGAGAGGTCAGCGGAGTGCACCCCGGCAAGAGCGCCGTTGCGCCTGCCGACAGGGGTGCGCACCGCTTCGACGATGACGGCATCTCGCCCGACTGACCCGGTCCGCCTCATCTGGTGGTCACTCCGATCACCAGGTTGGTCTGGGTCGCGCTGTGGTCTCGGTTCTCCACCGCCAGAGTGATCTGGCGGTTCCCCTTGTTCAGGACGGAGTCCGAGACGGCTGTGAAACCCGCTGAGGAGTAGAGGGCGACGGTGGACCGACGCACCTCTGCCGCCGAGCCTGCCGCGACGATGAGCACGGTCCATCGTCCCGCCGAACCAGTGGCGCCGCTGATGTTGCCCTGAGGTACCGGCACATCCGGCGGCCAGTCGGCTGGCAGCACACGCCCGGGAGCAGACGACCCGTTCCCGGAGCTGCCTCGCCCGCCGTGGCTGCCCTTGGGAACGGCTGAGGGAGCCCGCAGGGCTGGGGTTGATGGCGTAGAGATGGTCGGGATCGGGGTGCTGGAGGCTGCGGGCTGATCCGTTGCCCCGCACCCGGCAGTCAGCGTTGCGACGGTGAGGAGGGCCGCCAGCGCTGAGCGGGGGTACCTGATCTGGTCCATCTGGAGATCCTCCTCTCGTCCGGTCGATGAGATGCGCGAGTGGGGCCGGCTACCCGAAGGTACCCGGCCCCACTCGCTGATGGACTTGCTAGCGGCTTACCAGGGTGCCGGCTCGAGTGGACCGACACTTGGCCCGATGGCCGACTGGGTCGTCGCGCCCTCGCCGAAGCGCAGGAACGGCAGGTGCCAGAAGTCGAACGGGACCAGCGTGTCACCGGGCTTG